>Ga0181529_10002415_pt1 | contig 22373 bp, 23 predicted proteins | sample PEATcosm2014_Bin_36_FD_119763 | JGI IMG/M metagenome (GOLD analysis project Ga0181529, IMG submission 119763) | Peatland microbial communities from MTU Mesocosm Facility, Houghton, MI, USA - PEATcosm2014_Bin10_30_metaG | ecosystem: Environmental > Terrestrial > Soil > Wetlands > Peat | place... | reverse complement strand
GGCTGGGACAGTTTCGACGCCTGCTGGTCAGACATGAACACCTCCTCACCACGTACCGCGCCTTCTTCTACCTCGCGTGCCTATGGATCACGCTGCGCAGATGTTTATGAAACAGCCTCTAATTCAAAAGGGAGATCCCCCGGCTCTGCCGAGAGACAGTAGTAGTTTGACATTTGCTGGAGTCCATCCTGGGAAGCTCCGAGAGGCGAGCCGCCAAGCACGCTTCAAGGAGAACCCGGATGGACGCGAACGAAAGCTAGAGCTACTCGAAGTAGGAGTGCAAGTATAGCGTTATATTAATCTGGAAATGCCGCAGGAGGTGGTTGTACGGGAGCCTTCGGCATCATTAGGACGAGCTGTTCCGCCAGCTGACCGAGCAACAGGAGTGCCCTATCGAGTACAGGCATCTGCTGGCTGACCATGTTGATAGAATGATCTCGATTTGAAATCGAAGATATTTGCATAAGCCGCTCTACCATCAGGGCCTATGAACTAAACCGGAGATTTCCTACCCCTGACTCAGTGCGCCAGTACATGGAACTGAAGCGCTAGAATGAGAAGCCTTCATGCCCGTCGTGCAGCAGAAAGACCCCCTCTACAAGCGTCATGTTGCGGGTTACTACCGCTGCCTGGCTTGCAGTCTGGACTTCACAGTCCGTTCCGGGACGAGTATGAAACGCTCCCATATTCCACTTAAGCGGGGGTTCTATGGTAGTACCACTCCTTCAGTGGCAAGCACCTTCAGCACTATGCAGACGAGTTCTCGTTCAGGCTCAACGAAGGCAGCGTCAAGCACCACACCATGACCAGGATCGACTCCCTGCTGACGAGGACGGTGTGAAAGACGAATTACATCCAAGCGACTCACAAAGACATAATCACGGGAGTCAAGTATATAGTTTTCTTGTCTGATTACCCCCATCAGGACATTTTCTTGCCAAGGGTAGAATGTCGCTTTCCTCCTCCTCGGCAGCACCTCTAAGCGGCAGGACCGATTGAATTAGGTGCCATCGTTTCGTGTTCCATGGGTGGCTCCATTCCCTTGTAATAAGTGGCTCCATACTGTTGTAATCTGCAGCAAGAGCGCAATACCCCTGGCCCGGTTTACTCGGAACGAAGCAGCATTATGCTGGGCAGAGCTTCAGGCGCGAGCAAATTTTCTGTCTACGGTAGGCCGGGATGAAACTACGATTCGGGGCTACATCTGCAACCAGGAAGAAGACAAACTGTTGGATCAGATGAACCTGTGGTGATGGCCTGCTACAGATAAGGTGGCCCAAATCAACCTGAGCCGCGCAGCGACCCCGCTCAAGCCGCTTCAAGGGGCTCACACAACAAAGCCCCCGGTCCCGCCGGAGGCTTTGTTTACATCATTGTTACTGTTGGAACCTGCGTGCCCCATCCTTCACGTTCTTGCTCCACCCCAGCGACCAAAACCAGTCTCTGGGGTGGAAGTAAGAACTACTTTACAGGATGATGCATCACTCCACGCCTACGCTCTAAGCAGAGTAAGCGGTCAATTCACGGTAAGTGTTACCGCCGTACTTGACTTGACGGTTCCAGTGGCCTGATCGACGCCGATAACGGTGACCGTATAAGTTCCAGCCGTGGTGCCTCCGCTAGCAGTGGGACCTTCGCCGCTGTTGGGGCCTCCGATAGCAGCGCATCCAGTGATTGTCCCGATGCTCAAGGCGAGCACGAGGACTCCCAAAAGTTTCTGCCAACTCAGACGCCGTCTCGGAACTCCCAAGAGCAGAAGACATACAAGAACTGACCCGCCACCGCCCAGGAAGAAGTTCTTCCGCGGCGAATTCTTGGCTACGGTTCCTGACATGGTGGTAATGGTCAGTGTTGCTGTGCTTGTCGCGGTTCCGGCGATGGTAACCGAGGCCGGAACTCCACAGATGGGAGTAATGGCTGTGGCCGGAGCAACGTTGCAACTTAGATTGACAACTCCTGTGAATCCAGACGCGGGAGTCACGGAAATCGTAGACGTTCCAGTGGCGCCAGGAGCGCCGATTGTGATCGCGGCGCTGTTGCTCAGAGCAAAGCTGGGGGAAGTGGCAAGCCGATTCCCAACAACAGGTGCGTCGACCGTGTCCTGATCAATGCTGTTGAAAGTCGTTCCACCCCAGGTTTCTCCGCCCGACTCACTGTTCCATTGGTGAATACGTTGGTGAGTGGGCCAGTAGGTGTTGGGGAGGGAACCAATGTTAAAGACCGTGGTGTTTGTGTTCCACAGCGCAAACCAGGCAGCGTCCGGCTCTTCGGCTCCGAGATCAAGGAAGTCTGCCTCGAAAGCGGCCACCCCGCCGTACAGGCCGGATTCAAACCCGTTCGCGTGGAGCTCAGCTGTCCAGCTCTCAAGAAAGGTCTCTACGGTCGAGGAGCAACTTCCGCCGTCCGGCGTGTAGCCTTCCATGTCGTAATAAATGATGCCGTTCGTGATTCCCAGCGCATTCGCCTTTGCAATGGCCAAATCCGCTTGATATGTGCCGGTGGACAAGTTGTCTGCGTTGTTAATCGTCCAGTAAGAGCTGGCATTGGCAATGCAGGGAGCCTGAGGTCCAACCCAGATAGGTATGATTCCCCACCCCATCTTGGTAACGCTTGTATACCAGGCTGGAGTCAGGTAGGTATCGACGGTTTTTGACGTTCCCGCATGCCAACTGGCGCCGCACGTATCCTGACCGGTGGGCGAGACGCAGTATACGTCGCACCCGCCAAGATACACACCGTAATCCTGGTAAGGGCTGTGTGTCCACCACGTTTGCATATCGGCTGTGTCGGGCGCGCAAGACATCTCAAGCCCAGCACTCGTACTGACTACTGTACCGGAACCAGGGGTCAGCTCCGCTGTTGCCGCGTTGCCAACACCTGCACCCAGAGCATATGAATTCCGAGATAATGGCAGGGACGCGCCGGCAGAAGTTTGCTCTGCTGCCGCGATATGAGGAGTAATGGTCGTAAAGGTTTTACCGCCGTCCACGGTGGTTAACAACTCGCTCTGTTGTGAACAGTTCGCCTTTGATGTCTGACACACACCGGATGAATATTTCAACCAGCCAGTGGAGTCGTCAACAAACTCGGCATGAGTGATATTTCCATTGGGCTGCAAGCCCGCGGGAATTGTGCCCTGATGACGAGCGCTACCTTGTTCGACGGAAATCTCCGTGCCCGATACATAAGCATGGCGCGTTTGTGTCCCGGTGTTGGCTGCAGCGACGCGCTGAGCCGTTGAATTCTTGCTAACCTGCGCCGTCTGCCATGATTGGCCGCCGTCCGCGGTTACATAGTCCATCGCGCAATTGCCGTTGGAATTCACGGTCGTTGACGTTAGCCGTCCATTACTCGTTCCGGTAAAGACGGGCAGGCTATAGACAGTTTGGGAACCGGCGCATCCTGCAGGTGCAGAAATTGCCGCCGACTGCCAAGTCACACCACCGTCGCGCGTGGACCAGATCTGATCTTGCGCTGGCCCGCCGACCATCCAACCATTCTGAGCGGTTACGAAGGAAATATTTCCCGCTGCTGGTGGAGTAGGAAGCGCGGTCCATGTCGAACCACCATCCTCGGTATGAAAAGCCGCGCCGAAACTAAAATTCGAACTCGAGGTGAAATTAACGATGAGCCAACCTTGTTGTGCATCCGTGAAGTACACAGATGCCGCTCCAGCAAGTTGCCTGCCCTGCGTGGTTGCATCAAGAGCAATTTCCGCATTCTGCCAATTTTTGCCCCCATCCCTGGTTGAGGCAACTGTGAGGGATGTTCCTTCGCCATCGCTCCCGGGAAGAATTGCCCACCCGGTTTTCGCGTCGAGGAAGAAGGCCTTGCTGACTCCCTGCTGAGTATTAGCGGGCGTGATGTCATCCCAGTTCTGGCCATTATTCGATGTCCAGAGCAGTCGATTTCCGGCTAGCGCCCAGCCTGAACCGGCAGCGACTAATTTCATATCTGTGATTGCCGCGTTGGTTCCCTGAACTGTTTGCGCCCAAAGGACTCCTTGCGCCCACAGTACGCCAGCCAGTAGAAATGCGAGCGATAAAGCGGCCACACGCAGTCTCTTGTGTCCCACGGGCGCCCTCCTTATCGCTTTTCCCCCAGCATTGACTTCTTCACCGCCGGTCCGTTGCTTCACCCTTCTGTCCTCCTTCAAATGTTGTTAATCATGAACTCATGCCTATCAAGAACTGTCGATGACCCTTCGTCAGGAGCAGCGTGGCATTTTGCAAACCGCTCAGCATGGAACCGGCGTGAATTGTCATCAAACCCGCCGTCTCCTGGCGATTCATAACGCTTTCCCGAGTCTCATGGAACTTTCTGGTCTCTCCTGGTAGGCAATCTTGCGTTCAGCCCTGTGGGCGCCAAACATCCGCACGTTCGAAAACAAACCCTCCAACAGCGGAGATACTGTTTACACGCCGCGCTCAAAACGCTAAACCAATTCGCGGAGAATCTTAATAGAAGCGTTGATTGTATGTCAAGCAAAATAATCATAGCACTGACCAAAACCTTCCAATCTGCTCAGGCAACGCAGAAAAATAATACGATGTTTCCCATTGTGTAGGAATAACGCCACTTTCCTGCAGGCTCTTCCGCAGCACCATCGCTCCCAACCCTTTCTCCCAAGGCTGCGGTGCGACGGCCCCGCCATCGGTCTCATCATGATCAAGAGCATTAACCTTATATATGGCGCCCTGGCTCTCATACTCATGGCCTGCTCATAGCCATCGCCACTTGGAAACATTTGTTCTGCCGGGAATTCGCAACTGTGATGCCGCCCTTATGCGCCCAATCTCTGGAACGCGATTGCTTACCGCGGAGCGGGCGCTTGGTATATGAATTGACACAGCCTTTCGAGTTAGCTAGAGTGGCCACTGGCGCATCTATCGTTGTGTTTTATGCCAGCAGAACATTCGTCTGGCGAAGCGCTTCTCCAAAGGAAGAATTCATGTTCGTCCCCGCATCCTTCGCCACTGCACTCCTGCTCACAATTCTCTGCACCTTCTGCTGGGGATCGTTCGCCAACACCTTCAAGCTCACAAAGAATTACCACTTCGAGCTCTATTACTGGGACTACGGCATCGGCATCTTTCTCATCTCGCTCTTCTACGCTTTCACCCTGGGCAGCACTGGCGGAGGCCTCTTCAGCTTTCTGCCCAACTTGCGACAGGCCGACGCCATCTATCTGTTCTATGCCGCAGCCGGCGGCTTCATCTTCAACATCGCTAACATTCTGCTTGTGGCCGGCATTGATATGGTCGGTCTGGCCATTGCCTTCCCGATCTCCATCGGCATCGCCCTGGTCGAAGGCACCGTCCTCTCCTATCTCATCCACCCGCAAGGCAACTCGACCCTGCTTGCCGCCGGTGTTCTGATGGCGCTGGTCGCGGTCGTCTTTATCGGGATGGCCTACGCCGCGCGAGGAGGCGCCTCGGCGGTCAGTTCGCGCAAGGGAACCCTGGTCTGTCTTGTCTCCGGAGTGTTGATGGGCGTCTTCGCCCCGCTCATCGCCAAGGCGACCCAGGGTAGCCATCCGGATGCGGCGCTACTGGTTCCCATCGGCGCGCTCAGCCCCTACACCGCGGCAGTCTTCATGACCCTCGGCGCCTTCCTCTGCTGCTTCGTTTTCAATCCCATCCTGATGCGCAAGCCGCTGGCTGGCGCGCCGGTCTCCATCTCCGGATACTTCGCCGCGCCCTCCAGCTATCACGCGCTCGGCCTGCTGGGCGGCGCCGTCTGGGGCACGGGTACGGTGCTCAACTTTGTCGCCGGCCGCTTCGTCGGCCTGCCCATCTCCTATGCAATCGGCCAGGCCTCGCCCATGATCGCCACACTCTGGGGTGTTCTGGCGTGGCATGAGTTTCGTGGCGCCAAGACTAAGTCCTGGATCTATCTCGGCGCCATGTTCGTCTCTTACCTGCTCGCACTCGCGCTGATTGCACTGGCGTATCGAGCTGGCTAGCCGATGCCTGTTCTATCAAACCAGCCGCTTTTTCTTATGTCGGCATAAAGGATCACTAATGATGGAAAAGAAGCGGGTTACAGTGATGGGCAGCTTTGTGGCGGACCTCGCCTTCCGCACCGGCCGCATTCCCGCCTGGGGCGAGACGCTGATGGGTCTCGGGTTCAAGCTCGGGCCGGGCGGCAAGGGCTCAAACCAGGCCGTAGCCGCGGCGCGCGCAGGCGGTCGAGTGAGCTTTATCTCCAAGCTAGGGCCGGACCCGTTCGGGGACATGGCTCGCGCCCTGTATAAGACGGAGGGCATCGACACCCAGTTCCTCTTCCATACAGAGAGCGCCACCGGTGCAGCCGCGATCATCGTCGACGCCCAGAAGGGAGAAAACGCCATCATCGTCGTACCAGGCGCCTGCTTTGAAGTGACCGCAGCCGAGGTCGATCAGGCTCGCGAACTGATAGCTGGTTCCAACATATTCATCGCCCAGCTCGAACTCCCGTTGCCGGTCGTCGAGCACGGGCTTGCGCTGGCGCGCGCGCTTGGCGTGCCCACCATCCTCAATCCCGCGCCCGCCGCGCCGCTGCCGGATAGCATCTACCGGCACATCGACTACATCACGCCCAATGAGACGGAGGCCGCGGCGCTCACTGGCGTCCCGGTTACGAATATCGCCGATGCCGAGAAGGCAGCCGATGTATTCCTCGCTCGCGGCGTACGCAACGCCATCATCACGCTGGGCGCTCAGGGCGCCTTCGTCAAGAATGCCAGCGTCAAGGCGCACGTCCCCGCCGTCAACGCTGGCGAGGTCGTCGAAACCACCGGCGCAGGCGACGCCTTCAATGGCGCTTTCGCCGTCGCCCTGTCGGAAGGCATGGGCCTGGTTGAGGCCGCGCGCTTCGGCTGTGCCACCGCCGGCATCTCCATCACGCGCCCAGGCACCGCGCCCTCCATGCCTACCCGCGCGGAGATCGACGCGCTCTGCAACTAGCTCATAGGTTCACGAAGGGCAAAATGCCCTGCGTGGCCAGCCTGTTCAGTGCAATGTGCAACCATTTCAGGTAGCCAAGTCACGCTTGCAGGATCACTGTTCAAGGAGCGGAATCGAGCAACAGTCATGCACCACGCTCTGCCAGCGATTCTCGCCATTTGTGACTTGTGCAAGACCTGGGAGGTTAACTGAACGCTCTGCGGCCCGCGCAGCTTCCGCAGTCATTCCTTCCGTCCCGCTTCTGCTACCCTGATCAAGGCTTCTCCAAGCACTTCACTCCTCCGTCTGCGGGCGGAGAGAAATTCATCTTCTTATGGGCTGGATCGCACTTTTCGCTATTGCATTTTCCCTTTCGCTGGACGCCTTTGCCGTGGCCACTGTTGCGGGCATTACTCTGGGAGAGCCCTCACAACGGCAGCGCTTGCGCCTGAGCTTCCACTTCGGGGTCTTTCAGGCGTTGATGCTCACAGGCGGGTGGTGCCTGGGCAGCGCCGTTGCTCGTCTATTGCACGGGCTCGACGCTTGGGTGGCCTTTGCGCTGCTGGCTCTGGTGGGCGGAAACATCGTGCGCAACGCCCTTCGCGGCGAAGAGGAAAAACGCAGCAAAATCGATCCGACACGCGGCTGGGAACTGATCGTTCTTTCCGTAGCCTCCAGTCTCGATGCGCTTGCGGTCGGCATCTCTCTGGCAATGGTCAACTCTCTCATCCTTCGCTCGGCGCTTATCGTCGGCGTTGTCTCCTTTGGCATGACGCTGCTGGGCATGAGAATTGGCCAGAGGATCGGCGCGGTCTGGGGACGCCGAGCGGAACTCTTCGGCGGCATTGTCTTGATTTCCATTGGCTTGATCATCCTGTGGCCTACACTGCGAGCGCTCAGCTTCTAGGAACTCTTCATTGTCCCAGGGCCAGCACGGCCATCATTAGCAGCCAGGCCAGGCCCATGGTGTGCCAGTACCAGGCTGTCGTGTCCACGGCGATCTGGCGGTACTCAACGCGCTTGAGCCAGCCCAGGGCGCTCAGGCAGAGGATGAGCGCTGCGGCGCCGACGAGCAGGTGGGCGGCGTGCAGGCCGGTGATGAGATAGAAGAAGTAACTGGCCGGCGAAGAAAACTGGTCGAAGGCGAAGCCTTGCGCGGCTAACTGCCTCCAAGCCATCCACTGCCCGGCGAGAAAGAGCGCGCCTAGCGTGAGCGTTGCTCCCAGCCAGGGGAGCGCGCTATTCAGCGCCGGCCTGCCCAGTCCGAGCCACTCCTCCAGCGCGTCGATCTCGCGAAAAATATTCCGTCGCGCTAACTCCATGGTCAGGCAACTCAGCAGCAAGACAGCGGTGTTGAGATAGAGGATGGGCGGTAACAGCACCGGATGCCAGTCGCCGATTTGCTCGTGAGTGCGCGGGTCCATGTGCATGCCCGCCTGGCGGGCAAAAAAGATCGCCACCAGGACGGCAAAGAAGAGCATATCGGCTGCGAGAGCAGAAAAAACGAAGAAGCGGATGCGCAGCAGAAGTTCCCGCGGGCCGCTGCGTCCGTTGCCCCAGTTGTCGTCGTCGCCTCCTCCGCCTCCGCCGCCGGTCGGTCGCCGGACCGCAGGCGGCAGGCCTCCGGTTCCCGGTTCTCTCCGCTGCTTTTTCGCCGGATGATGCGTAAAGGTGGCGGGCATACGGCGCCTCTGTGAGCTTGAGATTACTCCCACTTTCGATTCGACGCATGCAGATTCGGCAGGATTTTTTATCTGGTGAAAGGTGATTTACAGCAAAGACATCGAAGCGTGGCGTGCGCTTGCGCGGCTCTGGTCGGGCAGGCCGGTTATTCCCTGGCCGATAGAACAGCCTCGACGAAGAGCCGGTGAACGCGCCGGTCGCGCGAGAGCTCAGGATGAAATGTCGCGGCCAGGACGCGGCCCTCTCTGACCAGCGTCGGGAAGCCATCGCGCCGTGCCAGGACCTCGACGCCGGCGCCAGTTTTTATAATGCGCGGTGCGCGGATAAAGACCATCTCCAACGGCCCTCCGGCGAGGGCGGTTTCGGCGGTCACGATGGCCGAGTCGATCTGGCGTCCGTAGGCATTGCGCTCGATGATTGCATCCAGCAGCCCTAAAGAGCGTTGTGGCGGATTGAGAACCTCCCGCGCCAGCAGAATCACGCCTGCGCAGGTGCCAAAGACGGGCTTGGTGCAGCAAAACTCTTGCAGAAGTTCAAAAAAGCGGTGTTTTTCCAGGAATCGCAGAAGGGTTGTGGACTCGCCGCCGGGCAGGATCAGCCCGTCCAGACCGGCCAACTCCCCCGCCTTGCGTACCTCGACAGGCGTCGCTCCGGCCTCGGCCAAAGCCTCGGCATGAGCAGCATAATCGCCTTGAATCGCCAGTACGCCGATAGTGGGCAGTTTTGTTTCTGTCAACATTTTTCCCCTGGAGCACTTTGGAAAGGGTTGAGGAGCGCAACGCCGAGGTTCTCGAAATCTTTCACGTTGCGAGTTACGACCGTCAGGCGATGGATGCGGGCGGTTGCTGCGATCATGACATCTCCGCTCAAATCGTCCGACTTGCCTGCCATCATGCGTGCCCATTCGCGAAAAATCGCGCCATCGGCGGGCAGAATCGAGTAATAATCCATCAGTTCATCCAGCCATTTTTCCAGCTCCCGTGCTTTGACCGCATCCTGGGTGCGCGTGATTTCAATGCCGTTCTGGATTTCGGCGATTACGATGGCGGGGATCGCGATCTGATGAAGAGGAACGGATCGCCTCCACGCAAGGACAGCCCCATGCGGCCGGGTTCGGCGCAATTCGGAGACGACGTTGGTATCCAGGAGAAACGTCATGGCATTCCCGCGCCGTCGAAGGTGAAGGGGCGCAGCTTGAGCCGCCGGCGCGGAGGAATGTAGAGGTCATGCGGGCCATTCGGATCGAGCAGCGGGTCGGGAAGGGAATGTTTCTCCTGGCTTTTCAGTTGCTTCCACTCGTCGATGGAAATCAGCACGGCGGTTTCCACGCCCCGCTTGGTAATGATCTGCGGGCCATTTTTGAGGGTGGCGTCAAGGAACTCGCTGAAGCGCGCTTTAGCGTCGTAGACCTGCCAAGCCATGGGGCACCTCCACTCATATAGTCATATCACTAGTCATCTGACCATGTCCAGCTCGGCTTCGCGTGAACAAAACCGGCTGAGGTTCGTGGGCGCCCAGCCGATCCGCATTTTCCTCGAAAAGGCGCGAAAAGGGCACAAAACCAATCTTCTGAATTAATCTGCAAGGTTTCGAAAATAAATAGGGGGGGTAGGGGTGCTGCTCGGCGGCGCGGCCGCACGGGTTCTTGCCTCGGGGTGGCTGGAATGCAACTCATCTTTCTATTGTGTGCGCCGGGAGTGAAATGATATGTAAGCGGCTGCCGTCTGCGATGGGACCAGATACCGAGTGTCTCACCCTTGCACTCTTTTTAGCGCAAGGATGAGACAGCAACGCCGTTGGTTCTCCGAGCCGAAGGCCGTTGGCCCCACCGCAGGTGGTTACCAGCCCCGTGTCTGCAACAGTTGCGACTCTTCCAGACCGGCGGCGGCCAGGCCCTTCATGGTGCCCGTAACCTGTTCGGCGACCTCGGCCAGGATCTTCGGATCGTTGTAGTGAGTGGTGGCGATCACGATAGCCTTGGCACGGGAGACAGCCTCTTCGCGCTCCTTGGGGTCGTTTTCCACGTCCAGCGGAGTGGCGCGCTCCTTCATAAAGATGCCCGAGCCAACGAAGATGGCCTCGGCGCCCAGTTGCATCATCAGGGCAGCGTCTGCCGGGGTGGCAATGCCGCCAGCCGAGAAGTTGGGCACCGGCAGCTTGCCAGTCTGCGCGACCATTCGGATCAATTCGTAAGGGGCCTGGTGCTCCTTGGCCGCCGCGTAAAGTTCCTGTTCGCTGAGCACGGTGAGCGCTCTCATCTCGCGGGTGATCTGGCGCATGTGCCGGACAGCGAAGACTACGTCGCCGGTACCCGCCTCGCCCTTGGTGCGGATCATGGCCGCGCCCTCGGCAATGCGCCGCAGGGCTTCGCCCAGGTTGCGCGCGCCACAGACAAACGGCGTGGTGAAGGCGTGCTTGTCGATGTGATGGGCCTCGTCGGCGGGGGTCAGAACCTCGCTCTCGTCGATGAAATCCACGCCCAGCTCTTGCAGTATCTGGGCTTCGGCGAAGTGGCCGATGCGGGCCTTGGCCATGACCGGAATCGAGACGGCCTGGATGATTTGCTTGATGAGGCTGGGCTTGGCCATGCGGGCCACGCCGCCCTCGGCGCGGATCATCGCTGGCACGCGCTCCAGAGCCATGACCGAGGTGGCGCCGGCCTCCTCGGCTATGCGCGCCTGCTCGACGTTCATCACGTCCATGATGACTCCGCCTTTGAGCATCTCGGCCAAACCCACCTTCAGGCGCAGACTGGTGGTGGCAAAACTCTTGTTTTCATTGAATTCCGACATAGACTTCGACCTTTTTTCGAGGTGGATTCCTGGCTCAATCAAAGCCGGGAAGACCGCGCGTTGAGTTCACTTACCAGTGTAGCAGCGATGTTGCTGTCGGGTTGAATGGGGCGAAACGGGTGAGAGGTCTCGCCGGAGCGATTCTTAGCTTTTCCCAATCTCGCTGCTCTGTTTCTGGTCACCTTTCTGCTTATTTTCTCAGCAAATGGCCACGACCCATCCACAGCCGCCGCCCCCGAGCGCACCGCGTCCAGCAGATCGGACGATTCCGGCCGAAATTGCCACCGAACAAGCGCTGGTGCCGTTGCCACACACGCCGGTTGAAGGGGGAGGGATTGCGCTGAGCGCGCAGGTTGCGCGGCTGCCGGTGGAGCTGGAAGTGGCCGTGCCAGTGCGGGATTTTCGCGTGCGCAATCTGCTCGCCCTGGAGCCGGGCCAGTTGATTGAGACGCAGTGGGCTCACGGCGAGGATCTGCCGCTGGCCGCAGGCGCGGTGCAACTGACCTGGAGCGAGTTTGAAGTTGTCGATTCGCAGTTGGCGGTGCGCGTGACCCGGCTGGCCTGAGTAGCTGGGTTGGATTTTTCTCAGACTGGCAAGATGCGTGGGAGAGGCCGAGGGATGGAGCAGGAGAGTAACGCGAAAACGACGCCCATTGGCGGAATTGCCGGCTGGGTTCTGGGGCGGCTGCGGGCCGGAGGCCGTGCGCGGTCGAGGCTGGAGCTTGTGGAACGCATTACACTGGCCCCTCGCCAGTCGCTGGCGCTGATTGAAGCCGAGGGGCGGCGCTTTCTGGTGGCTACCTCGCCCGAGGGCGCGCCGGCCTTCTATGCGCTTGATGAGCGGCCGCCACTGGGGATCGGCCGGCAATCTGGCGCGGCGCGGCCAGCCGTGAGGGTCTCATGGTAGCTTCCTGGGCGGCCCTCATTCTGGCAGCGCCGGCATCCGTGCCGCTGTTGCCGGACTTGAATACCCGCCTTCATCCCTCGGACTCGACGCCGTGGACGATTCTTCTTGTTCTGACGCTGATTACCCTGCTGCCCGCGATTCTGATGGCCGTGACCCCGATGGTGCGGCTGCTGGTGGTCTTCCACTTTCTGCGCCAGGCGCTGGGCACGCAGACAGCGCCCTCGAATCCGACCCTGATGGGGCTGGCACTGATGATGACCTGGTTTCTGATGACGCCGGTGCTGAACCAGGTGGACCAGCAGGCGGTCGAGCCTTATCGCGCCGGGCAGATCACCGGGATGGAGGCCATCGACCACGGAGCCCAGCCGGTGAAGCACTTCCTGCTGCGCTACGCGCGTGAGAAAGACCTGGCCCTGTTTACCGCCGCCGGACAGATTCCGCGCCCGAACACGCCGGACGATCTGCCCATGCGCGTGGTGGTGCCGGCCTACATGCTCTCGGAGTTGAAGGCCGGGTTTGCCATCGGCGCGGTGCTGTTTCTTCCGTTTCTGCTGATCGACATGGTCACGGCCGCGATTACCACTTCGATTGGAATGTTCCAACTGCCTCCGGTGGTGGTTTCGACGCCATTGAAGATTCTGCTGTTTGTGATGGTGGACGGTTGGAACCTGCTGGCCAACTCGTTGTTGAAGAGCTTTTGACCCGTTGTTGAAATTCTGATTGAAGGGATGCCGATGACGCCCGACCTGGTTGCCGAGCTGCTGCGCCAACTGATGAAAGAGGCCATGATTCTGGCCGCGCCGCTGTTGATTGCAACAATTCTTCTGAGCTTCGTGCTGAGCCTTTTTCAGACCCTGACCAGCCTTCAGGAGCAGTCGCTAACCTCGGTGCCGCGTCTGGGAGCCGTAGCCATGATTCTGCTGGTCGGGATGCCCTGGTTTCTGGGCCGGATGGCGGCCTACACCCGGCTGCTGCTCACGGATTTTCATCGTTTTTTGGGTTAGCTGGTTGGCGGAGTTAGCCGCGTTTCGCGCGTGGCTAGCGGTGTTGAACTCCGCTGACTCTGCTAACTCCGCTAACACCGCTAAGAAGAGGAGATCGATGCCGCACGGGAACGAGTTGCAGTGGAGCAATTTTCTTTGCGCCATGACGCTGGCCCTGGTGCGGGTGAGCGGGATGGTGGCTTTTGCTCCCTTCTTCTCCTCGACGGCGCTGCCGCTGCGCGCCAAGGCGGTCTTTGTAGGCGCGGTGGCGTTTTTGCTGGCGCCGCTGGTGGCCGCGCTGCCCAACGCGCAGGTTTCCATCAGTTTCTCCGCACTATTGGGTGAGCTAGCCGTGGGGTTGGTCTACGGTCTCACCCTCACGCTGCTGAACGAAATGCTGCTCTTTGCCGGCCAGATTGCTGGTCTGCAGTTCAGCTTCTCGATGGTCAATCTGCTGGACCCGACCTCATCGATCCAGACGCCGCTGCTTGGCGACCTCTTTCAGTTGATGGGCACGCTGGTGGTGATTGGGGCCGGTCTCGACCGGATTCTGCTCTCGTCGATGGTGCGCAGCTTCCGCGTGGCGCCCCTGGGCAGCTACGCGCTGGCGCCCACCTCCGCACTGGAGATTGTGCGCGCTGCCGGAGGCATCTTCCTGGCCGCCGTTGAGCTTGCCGCGCCGGTGCTGGCCGCCACCCTGCTGGTTGAGGTGGCTGTAGCTCTGTTGGGCAAGCTCAGTCCGCAGTTGCCGGTCATGTCGCTGACTGTACCCATGAAGACTCTGACCGGTTTTGCTCTGCTGACCGGCTCTCTGGCCCTCTGGCCGCGCTTTATTGAGGCCCGTTTCAGTGGCCTGCTGGACCTGGCGGAGCGGTTGATTGCCGTGCCCGTCCACGGGGCGGCGCTGGGCATGGGAGGATAGCCGATGCCCGGAGAGCGCACCGAACAGGCAACGCAGCATCGCCGCGACGAGGCTCGCAAGAAAGGCGACGTGCTGCACAGCCGCGAGCTGGCGTCCGCAGCCGGAACACTGGCCGGGGTGATGGTGCTGGGCGCCATGGGCAGCCATCTTCTGATCGTCTGGAGAGGAACCTTTGCCGCGTTTCTCGATCTTGGGCTTCCTGCCCGCTGGGAGCCGGCGGAGATTGAACCCACTCTCTACGCCCTTCGCCGGCTGGCGCTCACCGTTCTCGCGCCCGTGGGCGGGATGATGGCGGCGGTGGCCGCGGCCGCTCTCGCCGCGGGAGTTTTGCAGACCGGCGGCATCAGCTTTTATGTCGGGGCAGTGGGCCTGAAGCTGGATCGCATCAACCCACTTTCGAATATCCAGAATCTCTTCTCGCTGCGCGCAGCCGCGCGGCTGGCCAAATCGCTGATCCCCGCCAGTCTGCTGGCAGTCTTCGCAGTGCAGCGCATCGCGAGGCAGTTGACGGTGCCTCCGTTCTCGACCGCGCGGCTGGAGATGCTCGGCTCGGATGTTTATGGGCTGCTGCTGGCCGCCTCATGGCTCCTCTTCGGCTGGTCGGCCATCGACTATCTGGTCGAATGGCAGAGCCGCGAGTCGCGGCTGAAGATGAGCCGCGAGGACCTGCGCGATGAGTACAAGGAGACCGAGGGCAACCCGCAAATTCGCGGCCGCATTCGTAACCTGCAGCGCCAAGCGCGCCGCCGCCGGGTGAAGGCCGACGTCTCCAAGGCCGCCGTGGTGCTGATCAATCCCACCCATTATGCCGTAGCCCTGGGCTTCGATTTTGCCACCATGGAGACGCCCAAGGTGATGGCCAAAGGCCGCAACCTGCTGGCCGAGGAGATCAAGGCCGAGGCTCGCTGGGCGGGGGTGCCGATCATCGAAAATCCGCCGCTGGCCCGCTCGCTCTACCGCTCGGTCGAGGTTGGCCAGCCGATCCCCGTCGATCTCTATGCCGCGGTAGCGGCGATTCTGGCCTACCTCTATCGCCAGCGGCTGGAGGCTGAGATGCGCGAGCGCCGCGTCCGCGAGGCGGCGGTCAGGGCGCAGGCACGGCCAGCCACCCAGGCGAATTCACAAACTAGGCGCTCCGGCTCCGCCGCTCCACCGTTTGCAGGAGGTCCGCAATGAGTACAACCGCCCTGGTTGCCGGTTCCTTGCCTACGCAGTCGATCTGGCAGCGGCTGCGCGAGTACGTGTTGCCGATGGCGGCCATCAGCGTGATCTTTGTCATGCTGGTGCCGCTGCCATCTTTCGGCCTGGATTTTCTGCTGACTCTGTCGATGGCTGCCTCGATCATCGTCTTTCTCTCCGCCGTGCAGATCCGCCGCGCGGTCGAACTGAGCGTCTTTCCCACCCTGCTGCTGCTGTTGACCCTCTTCCGGCTGGCTTTGAATATCGCCTCCAGCCGCCGCATTCTGCTGCACGGGCAGGAGGGCACGGCCGCCGCCGGCAAGGTCATCGAGGCCTTTGGACAATTCGTCGTGGGCGGCAACTACGTGGTCGGCTTCGTGCTGTTTCTGGCCTTGATCGCCATTCAATTCTTAGTGGTTTCTCACGGCGCTGTGCGCACCGCCGAGGTGACCGCCCGCTTTACGCTCGATGCTCTGCCGGGCAAGCAGATGGCCATCGACGCCGACATGAACGCCGGGCTGATCGACGAGGCCGAGGCCCGGCGCCGCCGTCAGGCGATTGCCCGCGAGGCCGAGTTTTACGGGGCGATGGACGGGGCGGCGCGCTTTAACCAGCGGGATTCGCTGGCCACGATTCTGATTACCGGCATCAACATCATCGCCGGCCTGCTGATCGGCACGCTTCAGCAGGGCATCGAACTGAGCGAGGCCGCGCGTACCTACACGGTGCTGACGGTAGGCGACGGCCTGGTTACCATCATCCCCTCCCTGCTGGTCTCGATTGCCTGCGGCATCACCCTGACCCGCGCCAACTCAGCGGGTTTGCTGGGCGCCGAGATTCATCAGCAATTGTTGGCCAAGCCAACCACTTTTTACATTGCCAGCGTGGTGTGCGGGGCGATGTGCCTGATTCCTGGGCTGCCCAAGCTGGCCTTTTTGACCGTGGCCGGAGGCCTGTTCCTGGCCGGACGCCGCGTGGCTACCCACGCCCCAGTGGCTCCGCAGGCTGAGCCGGGGGGGAGCGAGAAGAAGAAGCCCGGCGACGCTCAGAGTTCCGATCTGGCCCAACTGCTGCGCCTGGAAGATCTGACCCTGGAGATCGGTTTTCAGTTGATCCCCCTGGTGGACGAAAAGCAGGGCGGCCAACTGCTGAATCGGGTGCGCTCGCTGCGCCGCCATCTCTCCGCGGAGATGGGCTTTCTGGTTCCTCCGGTGCATATCTCTGACAATCTCCGCCTCAGGCCGCGCGAGTACCTGTTTTCGCTGCGGGGGATGGAGATTGGCCGCTGGCAGACCGAGGGCACGCAGTTGCTGGCCGTCTCGGGCGATCCGGGCCGCCGTCCGCTGGCAGGCAAGGAAACGCGGGAGCCGGCTTTCGGAGTGCCCGCGATCTGGATCGCGCCTGCTCTCGAGGATCAGGCCAATGCCGCCGGTTATTCGGTGGTGGATGCGGTTACGGTCATTACCACGCATTTGGGAGAACTCATCCGCCGGCATGCCTACGAACTGCTGGGCCGGGCCGAGACCAAACGCCTGATGGACGCGATGAATGAAAGCCACCCCAAACTGCTCGAAGAACTGGTGCCCAAGCTGCTGACCCTGGGCGAGGTAGGCCGGGTGCTCGAACAACTGTTGCGCGAACGAGTTTCGATCCGCGACCTGGGCGCGATTCTCGAAGCGCTGCTGGAGACCGCGCCAGTGAACAAAAACGTGGTTGCCCTGGTCGAGGCCGCGCGCCAGGCGCTGGGGCGGCGGCTCATCCAGCCGTTGCTCGATGGGGAAGGCCAGTTGCCCGTCCTGCTGCTCGACGGAGCCCTCGAAGAAGAGATTCTGGCCACGCTTTCGCCGGAGACTGGCCAGAGGATGCTCGCTGCCTCCGCCGTGCCGGCAACGCCCGTGATCCGCCGCCTCACCGATTCTTTGAGGCGGCTTATTCCCGCCGCCAGCGCCGCGGCGCTTCCCGTGCTACTCGTCCCTAGTCCAGCCCGCTATTACGTCAAGCGCTGGCTGGAGCCGGTTTTGCCTCGTCTGGCGGTGGTGGCTGCGGGGGAGATTCCTCCGGAGATTCGCCTGCGTCCGGTGGAAACCGTGCGCTGAGGCTCTTGGGGCAGGGAATAAAGCAGTAAGCAGGGCAGGGAACAAAACAAGGCTGGGAGTTCGTTGAAAGGGGCGGGGATGGGTGCTGAAGCGGCGAATGTGGCAGGGAGGCAGAGGACGCTGCGGAGGAGCGCTCCTGGGGACGGCTATCCCCCGGGCGGCGCCCAACTGCCAGTGCTCAGCGGTGAGCAGGAGCGGGTGTTGCTCGAACACCTGCCGATTGTGCGCTTTCTGGCGCGGCGCATTCACGAGCGGCTGCCGCAGCATGTGGACATTGAGGATCTGGTCTCGGCTGGGGTGGTCGGGCTGATGGATGCCTTCTCCAAGTTTGACCCGGCCAAAAAAGTCCAGTTCCGCTCCTACGCACAGTTCCGCATTCGGGGAGCGATTCTGGACAGCCTGCGGACGCTCGACTGGAGTCCGCGCGAGCTGCGCCGCAAGGGCCGCGCGGTGGAAGAGGCCATCCGGGTGTTGACGGCGAGGATGGGCCACGCGCCAGACGAAGCCGAAGTGGCCGCGGAGATGGCTCTGAATCTGGAGGAGTACCAGCAGTTACTGGGCGATTTGAAGGGCCTGGAGATTGGCACTCTACACATGGAGCGCAACGAGGATTCGGGCGAGGAGGAACTGGCCTATATCCCCGGACGTCCCGAGGAGGACCCGCTGTTTTGCTGCTTGCGCAGCGAACTGGAAGAGCGGCTGGCCGACGCTATTCAGAATCTGCCCGACCGGGAGCGTCTGGTGATGAGCCTCTACTACTACGAAGAGATGACCATGCACGAGATTGGTCTGGCGCTGGGGGTGGTCGAGTCGCGGGTCTCGCAGGTGCATGCTTCGGCGGTGGTGCATCTGCGGGTCGCGCTGAAGGATCTGGCATCGCGCGGGGTCTTTGACAAGCCGCGGTCCCGCAAGCCGGCTGAGCGGATGCATCGAGGGGATGGCAGATGATGGAGAAGACGCTCAGGCAAGACGAGATCGACGCGCTCTTCCAGGCTGCGCGCAGCGCAACGCCCGAGGTTCAGAAGACCGAGGCGCGGGCGCGGGTCGTGCCCTACAACTTCTCCTCGGCGGGCCAGATATCGACCGACCAGTTGCGCGCCATCAGCATGTTGAACGACCTGTTTGCCCGCAACCTCACTCATAATCTGGCTGCCTGGCTGCGCACCCGCTTCCAGGTCAACCTGGTCTCGGCTGAACAGATTCCGTTCAACGAGTTTTTACTGCGCATTCCCGAGATCAGCTATGTGGCCTCGGTGCGCATGGAACCGCTGGGCGCGCTGGCGGTTTTGCAACTGGATCTGGCCCTGGCGCCTCCCATCATCGATCTGCTGCTGGGTGGCGAGGGCCGGGACGGTCCCTTGCGCGAGCTGACCGACATCGAGGAGTCGATTCTGGCCTCTGTCGTTGAGATCATCTGCCGGGAGTTGACCGCGGCCTGGCAACCGGTGGGGCTGAGCTTCAACTTCGAACGCCGTCAGATGCAGACCCAGGTGGCGCGCATTATGTCGGTCACGGAGAAGACCCTCTGCCTGAGCTTCGAGATTCGCATGCCGCACAGTTCGGGTTTGCTCAATCTGGCTTTTCCGGCGGTGGTGGCCAATACCATCCTGCGCCGGCTGACCTCGGACTGGGCCCGCCGCCGCCATGCCGCCGAGACGCGGGCGCGCATGGAGGCTGCGGCGCGCCGCATCCGCTTCGGCGCCTCCCTGCAACTGCCCACGGTGCGGCTGGCGGCCAGCGCCATCGAAAACCTGGAGGCGGGCTCGGTTCTGCGCCTTGATCTGGCCGCCAACACTCTGTCGGAGTGGAGGGTTGGCGGTCAGGCTCTCTCGCTGGCGCAGGCTATCCGTCAGGGAGAGCACCGCGCCGCCCGCATCGAGCGGCAGATCCCCGAGGCTGAGTGATGAAAAGCTATCTTGAGTGCTGGACTGAGGTTGCAACAACCCTGTTCTCCCAGGCCCTGGCCGGAGAGCCGGAACTGGTCGAGTCGCTGCCCAAACCCCTGGCTGCGGGCGCATTCGGCTTTGCCGCTACCATCACCGGGGATGTGGAGGGCCGCTTCTCGGTGGTTCTTGATCCCACGATTCTGGCGTCGCCGCTGGTGGGCGAGGGCGTGGACCAGAAGGCTGGTTGGGGCGAGATTCTGAAAGAGGTGGCCGATGCGGCGGCCGGGGAGCTGCTGGCAAAAACCGGGAAAAAGTGCCGTGTCGAGAACTTCGAGGAGATTGCCGGGGAGAGCAAGGTTTCCTGTGCCTTCCAGTTGAACTCCGGCGAGCGCGCCTTTGCGATTCTGGTGCGCGACGAAGTGCGCGTCCCCAAGCCGGCGGCACAATCGCCCGCTGTCCAGTTAGCCGACGCCTCAACGCCGTCGCCAGCCTTGAGCGCGGGAATCGACCTGCTGCTCGATGTCGAGCTGGAGGTTTCGCTGCGCTTCGGCTGCAAGGAGTTGCCACTGGGCGAGATTCTTGATCTCGGTCCGGGAGACGTGGTGCAACTGGATCGCAATGTGGGTGACCCGGTGGACCTGATCGTCGGCGACAAGATCGTGGCGCGCGGCGAAGTGGTGCTGGTCAACGGCAACTTCGGTTTGCGGGTGACCGAAGTGGCCTCGCCCAGGAGGCGTCTGGAGAGTATACGATGCCTATTTTGAGCCGGAACCAGAGCTGGAAGTTGACCGGGCCGGGAAGGCCTGTGTCCATGGAGGCAGTTCTCGACGAGCGGTTGGCGGACCCACGTGCCGGCGCGCATGCCAGTGCGCGGAACTCCCTCTTTGAAACCTGCGCCAATCCCGGCTGCGGCTCCGGTTGGCTGCACCTCTGGCGCAGCCGTTCGGCGCCGGTCTTTGAGGGCGGCTGGAACTGCTCGGCAGCCTGCACGGCGGCGCGAGTCGGCTCGGCAGTGCGGCGTGAGCTGGATGGCAGGGGCCTGGCGCAGGAGAGTCATCGGCATCGCATTCCGCTTGGGCTGGTGATGCTCGAACAGGGCTGGATCACCTCCGGCCAGTTGCGCCAGGCGTTGGATGCGCAGAAGGTAGCTGGAGCCGGGCGGCTGGGCCACTGGCTGGTGCGCCAACAAGGAGTGAGCGAGCAGTTGGTCACCCGGGCGCTGGGCCTACAGTGGAGCTGCCCGGTGCTGCCCCTGGAGTTTCACGACGCCGAGGCGCTCACGGCTCTGGTGCCCCGGCTGTTTGTGGATGCCTTTGGCGCGCTGCCGCTGCGGGTGGCCGCGGGCAGGCTCCTTTATCTGGGGTTTGAGGATCGGCTGGACCCGATTGTGGCCCTGGCCCTGGAGCGGATGACGGGTCTGCGCGTCGAAAGCGGGCTGGTGGCGGAGTCGCTCTTCGGCCCGGCGCACGCCCACATGCTGCGCGCGAAGTTTCCCCCGGTGGAGTTGATCGAGGCCGTCTCGGAGCCCGTGCTGGTGCAGGCGCTTTCTAAATTCATCGAGCAGGCGCGGCCGGTCGAGTCCCGCCTGGTCCGGGTTCACGACTGCCTATGGCTGCGGATGTGGCGGCGGCCGCAAAGTGGCCCCGTGCCCGAGCGCGGCTCGATCCAGGACTTGATCTGCTCGATTGGAGCGCATTGAAGGCCGGGCCGGAGAGCAGCAAGTGAAATACGCCGCTCATGGATTGAAACGCCAGGCCGATAGAGACAGAAGCAGAGGAGCCTGGGCATGAGTGAAGTTCGAACCCTGATCGTCGATGATTCCTCGGTCATGCGCAAGATTGTGGAGCGTTCGCTCCGCCAGGCGGGGCTAAACCCGCTGGTGGTCTTCGAGGCCGGCAGCGGTATCGAAGGGCTGGAGCTGTTGAAAGGTCAATCGGTAGACCTGATTCTTTCTGACATCAATATGCCCTCGATGGATGGGCTGGAATTTCTGCGCCAGATCCGGGCGCAGAACCTGGCTCCCGGCGTCCCGGTGGTGATGATTACCACCGAGTCGAGCGAGGAGCACGTCAAGCAGGCCATCCTATCCGGAGCGCAAGGATACATCCGCAAGCCGTTTACGGCTGAGCAGGTGAAGGAACGGGTTCTGCCGCTGGTGAATGCGGCGTAGCCGGGAGGCCTTCGCAGGCTGTTGAACGAAGTGCCGCCATGGTGCGACAGCGCTGGAAGGCGGCAGCAGGGAAATGGAGCGTACGATGACGCTATCGTTGCGGGAGTCTGTGCATCTGGTTGCCGATCCAAGGAACCTGGATGCCAGCGTGGAAGAGGTCTTTCGGTTGATGCTAGGAGTGAACTGCCACCGTTCCTCAGGACCCGAGGCGAACCCGGAGTCGGAGTCGGTGACCGCGGTGGTTGGCTTTGGCGGCTTGTTGAGCGGGGCCTGTGTCTTCAAGGGCGGCAGCTCGGCGGCCATGAAAATCGCCGCGCACATGACAGGCATGGAGTTTACCGAGGTTGACGATACCGTCAAGGATGGGATCGGCGAAATCTGCAACATGCTGGCCGGAGCGTGGAAGGGCAAAGTGCCGGATCTGGCGGCCAACTGCGGCCTGTCGGTTCCAGCAGTGATTACCGGGCGGGATTACAACCTCCACGTTCAGGCTCCCGAGTTCAAGCTTCATCACACGTACAACTTCGATGACGCATGCTTCGAAGTCACCATTATCTGTGATGGCCTGCAGTAGGGCGGGATCACACTGTCGGTGAGAGCCGGTCGGGCGTGGCTTATTCATCCGGCCCACATTCGTTTGAGGTTTCCCGCCCTTGCGCCAGAAAAAAGCACAAGGACGGGTACCCTCCTGGACGGCTGTTCCCTATTCCCTACTTGTGGAGTCTCAAGAGGTTGTTCCGATTCAGACCAGCGCGGGAAGCGGGTGTATTTAGATTGAGGCTAGCATGCGGACGGTGGAAGTTGTAGTCGTGCAGCCAAGCCGTGAGTT
>Ga0181529_10002413_pt1 | contig 22401 bp, 24 predicted proteins | sample PEATcosm2014_Bin_36_FD_119763 | JGI IMG/M metagenome (GOLD analysis project Ga0181529, IMG submission 119763) | Peatland microbial communities from MTU Mesocosm Facility, Houghton, MI, USA - PEATcosm2014_Bin10_30_metaG | ecosystem: Environmental > Terrestrial > Soil > Wetlands > Peat | place... | reverse complement strand
GACTGGAGCATGTCCCGGAAGAACTCGATGGGCTTCTTCCCGATATGGATCGAGGGGGGGCTGTTGGCCTCTGGGTCGAGCATGTTCGCGTGGGCGCCGAAGCGGCCGAAGAACTCCGCGCCGAGTCTCTTGCAGGTGATTTCTCTCATGATCAGAATCCCGAGATGTCTTGGGCGAGGCCGATGACTACCATCTCGGACACGCAACCGCCCTTGGTGAGGGCGCAGGTCTGGTAGACCATGTCGGCGAAGTGCTCGGGCCGCACTGCCAGTGACTCGTCCCACTCGAACTTGGGCACGCCCGCGGCCGCGCCCTGGAAGCCCGTGTTGGAGCCGCCGGGGACGAGGAGGGTCACGCCGACGCCGAAGGGCCTGAGCTCGGTATAGAGGCACTTGGTGAAGGCGTTGACTCCGGCCTTCGCCGCCGAGTAGACGGTCCAGCCGGGCCAGGATCGGCGATCGCAGACCGAGGATACGTTGATGACCTTGCCGAATTTCTGCTTTTTGAGCTGGCCCGCGAAGGTGCGGCAGCTCATGATCACGCTCATGAGGTTGAGGTCGAGGATCTTCTGGGCGGTGGCGTTGTCTATCTCCTCGATGGGCGACACCTTGACGGCCCCGCCCGCGTAGTTGATGAGGAAGTCCACCTTGCCGAAGGTGGCGAGCGTCTCGGCTAGAGCCTTTTCGAAGGTGCCCTGCTTGGTCGCGTCGCCCACGAAGGATACGACCTTGGACCCCAGCTTCTCGCATGTTGCGGTAGTGGCCGCGAGGCCCGCGGCGTTCAGGTCGAACATCACGAGGTTGCAGCCTTCCTTCGCGAACAACTCGGCCGTCGCCTTGGCGAAGCCCGACGCGACGCCAGATATCACCGCCACCTTGCCCTTAATGCTCTCGCTCATGTATTCCTCCTCGGTCTCTTGCCACAGGGTCCTTGCCTCGAATAGATCGTAACATACGACATGACAAACGTCAATGGAATTGTAGTCTCAGGAGATGGCGGAAAGCTGCATCACCTCATGAGAAGGCCGCCGGAGACATTGACGACGGTACCGGTTATATAGGCCGCCTGTCTCGAGCAGAGAAAGACGGCCGCCGCGGCGACCTCGTCTAGCTCGGCGAATCGGCCGGCGGGGATGCGCGGCAGGTACTTTTCGGGGGCGGCCCTGTACTTGCCCGCGGCCATCTCCGTCATCATGAGGCCGGGGGCCAGGGCATTGGCGGTGATGCCGAGGGCGGCGGTCTCTCTCGCGAGCGACACGGTGAAGGAGACGATGCCGCCCTTCGAGGCGTCGTAGGCGGCCTGTCCGCTCGTCGATCCCGAGAAGGCGGAGACCGACGACACGTTGACGATTCGGCCCGGAGGTCCCTGGCCTTCGAGCCTCCTGAGGAATTCCCTGCATGCGAGAAAGGTCCCTGTCAGGTTGGCGCCGAGGGTCTGGTCCCAGGTCTCGAGCTCGGTCTTCGCCGTAGTCCCGTGGGGGCAGACGGCAGCGTTGTTGACGAGGACTCGAATGGCGCCCAGGGCGGACTCGGCCTCGCGGAACATGTCGGAGACCTCCTCCTCCGAGGAGACATCCCCTCGGAGGACGACCGTGGCCTCGGCCCCCGATCGCGCGCAGGCGGCCTCGGCCTCCTCGGCCTCGGCCAGCCTCTCCCTGCAGCCCAGGGCGACTCGGGCCCCCTCGGCGGCCAAGGCGAGGGCGATGGCCCTGCCCAGTCCCCTCGATGCCCCGGTGACGAGGCAGGGGACGCCCGCGAGCCCCAAGTCCACGCCCTAGGCTCCCTTGACCCGCACGATGTCCAGGGCGGACTTCGCCGTCTGCTCGTCCAGGACGAGGGTCCGCACCATGCCGGTCCTGAGGACGGCGGCTATGGCCTCGGACTTGTCCGTTCCCGAGGCCATGATGACGTTGCTCTTCGCCCCTCGAAGCTCATCGAGGGGAACCCCCACGATCCGCTCGTAGTAATCGTCGACGATGAAATGCCCGGAGCGGTCGAAGTAGCGGGCGCAGATATCGCCCACGGCGTCGGGCGACTTGAGGTGCATGAAGATCTCGTGCTCGCCGGCGTATGTCTCGCGGTCGATGGTCTCGCCCTGGGGGATCGCCCCGACGCCCGAGACGAAGACGTCCATGGACCGCCAGGCCTGGCGGATGGCGGTCATGGAGGAGGTGTTGAAGTACACGTCCTTCTCCGCGCAGTCGCTCACGAGGGCCGGCGCGTGGATGAACGACGGCGCGCCCCCTGCCTTTTCGGCGAAGAGGCGGACCATCTCGTTGATCTGGAAATAGGGCGCGGTCTGGTGGCTCCCCCCGATGAGGGGGACCACCGAGAGCTCGAGCCTGGGCTCCTGCGGCTGGAAGGCGCGCACGAGCTCGAAGGTCGTCCGGCCCCACGCGAGGCCGAGGGTCTCGCCCCTCTTCAGGATCCTCGCGAGGATGTCCGCGGCGCGCTGGGCCACCAGCTTGCGCTGGGCATCGGGGTCGCGGGAGGAGGAGGGGATCACGACGAAGTCGGTCGCGGGGTAGAAGGAGGCTAGCGAGCCCGAGATGTGCTCGTCGTTGAGAAAGGGATCGCGCACCGTGATCTCGACGATGCCCGACTCCTTCGCCTCCGTGAGTATCATGGAGATGAGCGAGCGGGAGATCCCGATCTGACGGGCGATGTCTTCCTGCTTGAGGCCCTCGAGATAGTACATCTTCGATACCTTCACCACCAAGGAGACATCCAGCCTCGAGCTCATACCTCAACCTCCGACGACGTACGAACGTGGAAGTATATGGCCGTCGGCATCTTTGTTGCAACGAGGGCCGACGCGGGCCGGACCGGCGGAAGCGGTTCTCTCGCGCGATGCGTTCAGGGCCTGAGCACGACCTTGACGGCCGTCCCCGAGGCGATGACATCCATCGCCTTGTGGAAATCCTTCATGGGCAGCTCATGCGTCACGATCCTCGCGAAAAGTTCCTTGTCGCCCTCGAGCAGCGCGACGGCCTCGCGGATGTGGGCGGGGGTCGAGTCCGAGGTGCCGTAGACTATGAGCTCGCCGTAGTGGATGGTCCTCGAGTTGACCTGGAGCGTCTCCTCGCCCTGGGGCAGGCTCGCGAAGAAGGAGACGAAGCCTCCCTTTCGAGCGTACATCGGGGACTTGGCCTGGGTCGGCCCGTGCGGCGCGGTGACGACCACGAGGTCGAAGCCCTCGCCCTGGGTGAGGCCCAGGTAGGCGCCGTCGATCTGCTCCGGCGCGAGCACCTCGCCGAGCCCGAGGGATCGAGCGAGGTCGGTGCGGGCCCCGGGGAATTCGACGCAGACTACCTTCTCCGCCCCCTTGGCTCGGGCGACCGCCGCGTGGAGGAAGCCCAGCGGGCCGAGGCCCAGGACGAGGACGTTCTTGATCTCCGTCATCGGCAGCCGCGAGAATCCGTTCACCACGCAGGAGAGGGGCTCGGCGATGGCCGCGATCTTGGCGTCGAGGCCCCCGACCTTCGCGAGGTGTCCCATGCGGACGGCCTTGGCGGGCACGCGGACGTAGGGCGCCATCGCGCCCGGGTAGTGGAAGCCGATCGCCTCGGCGGTCCGGCAGAGGTTGGAATGCCCCGTGCGGCAGTAGCGGCACTCGCCGCAGCCGATGGTGGTGGCCATGACGACTCGCTCGCCTATCGCGGGCGATCCGGGGAGGGCCTTCCCGCCGATCGCCTGGACCGCCCCCACGAACTCGTGGCCCATTATCATGGGCGGCTTGATCCTGGGGTTGCCCTTGTTGTAGGACTTGATGTCGGTGCCGCATATCGCGCAGGCCTCGACCTCGACGAGGAGGTCTCCGGCCTCGAGCGCGGGCGGCTCCTCCATCCTCTCGATGCGCACGTCCTTTGGGGCGTAGTAGACGACGCAGTCTCCGCCCTTGCCCTGCGCGCCCATCAGTGCATCTCCCTGCCGCCGGTGATGTTGAAGGACTGGCCGGTGCAGTACTCGCCGCTGGCGGCGAGGAAGAGGACGAAGTCGACGATGTCCTGGATGTCCGTGAGCCGCTTCAAGGGGATCTTGGCGGTGAATTTCTTGATCACCTCCTCGCGGGGCAGCTTCAAGTTCTCCGTGTAGCCCTTGCTGACCTCGGCCCAGACTCCCGTGGCGTCGGTGATGCCTGGGCAGATCGCGTTGACCTTGATATTGTAGTCGGCGAGCTCGAAGGCCACCGCCTGGGTCAGCGCGATGACCGCCCCCTTCGCCGCGGAATAGGGCACCATGAGGGCCGAGCCCGTCTTCCCCGACTTCGAGGAGAAGTTGATGATCTTGCCGTCCTTCGCCTTCTTCATGCCGGCGAGGACTCCTTGGATGCAATAGAGGGTGCCGTGGACGTTGACCCGCATGACCCTGTCCATGATCTCGGGAGTCGTCTCCTCGATCGGGCGCTGGTCCACGATGCCGGCCGTGTTCACGAGGGCGTAGGCGTCGCCGTTCTCGGCGGCGATCTTGGCGAAGCAGTCCATCACCGCCTTTTGGTCGGTGATATCGAGGACGTAGGCAGTGGTGCCTCCGCCCATCCGCTTGGCCTCGGTGATCACCGCGGGATTGATGTCGATCATCGCGACTCGAGCTCCCTCGGCCTTGAGGGCCTCGGCGATGGCAAGACCTATGCTCCGGGCCGCTCCGGTGACGATGCAGCTTTTGCCTTCGAGTTTCTTCGGCTTGGCCATTTCGTTCCTCCTAATTTACCAACGATATAACATTTGTCACGACAATTGTCAATAGTCGGCAGCATGTTTTTAGTCTTCGGGCAGTCCTAGCTCGCCCGGGTCAGTCGCCCTTATCTCTCAGGGCCGCCGCCGCATCGTGGAAGCGCGAATAGGCTTCGTCCAGGGCCGCCACCTCGGCGGTGGCCGGTTCGTAGACTTCCTTGACCCGCGACATGGCCGCGCTCGCCGCTTCGAGCGTCTGGTATCGGCCGGCCGCGACGGCCGCTGCCGCGGCTATCCCCCGGGCCCCCGCCTGGGAGGCGTCGCTCGTCTCGACGCGTCTGCCGAGCGCCGTGGCGAAGATCCCGCACCAGACCGGGCTGCCGGCCGCGCCCCCCGAGAGGAGGACTCGGCGCCTGGCCAGCCCGGTGCGCGCGAGCGTCTCCAGGTGGGCCCGATGGGCGAAGGCCACGCCTTCGTAGACCGCCCGCAGCAGATGGTAGACCCCGTGGCTCGCCTTCATGCCGACGAAGGCGCCGTCGGTCCCGGGGGCGATATGGGATCGGTGGATAAAGGGCAGGTAGCTGAGCCCCTCGGCCCCGGCGGGAGTCCTGGCTATGCCCTCGTTGATCCTCGCGTAGAGCCCCTCGCGGTCGGTCCCGGGGCAGAGCTCCTGAATCATCGAGACGATCCAGGCGAGGTTGCCCGCCGAGGTGGCGCTCGATTCGACATAGGCGAACCTGCCCGCGTCCGGGCCGAGGGAGGCCTTGGTCGTGGGAGCAGGCAGGAGGAGCCGAGAGTCGAAGGCGCTGTTGATGTTCCAGGTCCCCGCGATGAGGGAGTAGGCATCCTCGGTCAAGGCCCCTGACCCGACCGCGCAGGCGATCACGTCGAACATGCCGGCGATCACCGGCGTGCCCGTGGGAATGCCGGCCAAGGCCGCGGCCTCCTCCGTGACCCTGCCCACGACGGAGGCGCTCTCGCTGGCAGGGGGCAGCATGCCCTCCGCCTCGGGCAGCCCGAAGGTCTCCAGGATGGAGCTCGCGTAGCGTCCCGAGCCCAGGTCGAGGAGAGCGTTGTTGCTCGCGTCGGTCCTGTCGGTGGAGGGGACGCCGGACAGCTTATACGCTATCCAGTCCTTGGCCCCGAAGGCCCAGCGGATTTTTCGGTAGGTCTCGGGCTCCCGCTCCTTGACCCAGCGCAGGAGGGGGAGGGACTGGCCCGCCCAGGGGTGGTGCCTGGTCAGCTCATAGCGGCTCCTGCCCTCCCGTCTCCAGAGCTCGACGATGCCCTCGGCCCGGCGGTCCATCGAGGTGATGCCAGCGCGGGCCGGCCTGCCCTCCGCGTCCACGGGGTAGAGCCCCCCGCCGTGGCCCGAGACTCCCACCGCGGCGATGTCGGAGGGCGCGATTCCCTCCTTCGAAATCACCTCTTTCGCGAGACGCGCGGCCAGGGACCAGGCTTCCGCCAGGTCGATTTCGCTCGCCTCGCTCGTGGTCCGCAAGGGCGTATCGGCGATAGACTCGGCCAGCTGGCAGCCGCGATCGTCGAAGAGGGCGGTCTTCACCGAGGTCAGGCCGCAGTCGATGCAAAGATAGCGGGAAGGTCCCATCGCTCAGAGCCCCAATCGTCCCCGCGCCGCGGCCATGACCTCGCGGTTCACCGGCGACCTGGGCTCGCCGCCCGAGAGCAGCTTCGCGATCTCGGCCGCGAGGAGCTTCGGGCAGTTGTAGAAGGCGTCGTTCGAGCCCCCCGCCATGTGCGGGGTGACCGTGACGTTGGGCAGGCGGACCAGGGGATAGTCGGCCCCGGGCGGCTCCAGGTCGAAGACGTCGATCGCCGCGCCGGCGATGCGCCCCGACTCCAGGGCCTCGTAGAGGGCCTTCTCGTCGACGAGGGCCGACCTGGAGGTGTTGATCAGGTAGGCGGTCCTCTTCATCTTCCCCAGGAGCTCCGAGCCGATCATGCCCTCGGTCTCCTTGGTGAGCCTCGCGTGGACCGTCACGAAGTCCGACGCGGCCATGAGCTCGCCTAGGCTCGTCATCCTGACCCCGGCCGGAGGCTCCTTCACGAAGGGGTCATAGGCGAGTATCTCGACGTCGAAGCCCGAGAGCCGCTTCGCGACCTTGCGCCCGATCTCGCCGATGCCGACGAGGCCGACCGTCTTGCCCGGCATGTCGGGTATCATGCCCGAGTTGGGGTACTCCCTGATCCAGCGGCCTTCCTTCAGCCCGGCGTGCCCCCGCGCGATGTTCCTCGCCTCGGCGAGCATCATGCCTACGGCGTAGTCGGCCACCGCGTCGGCGTTGCGGCCGGGCGTGTTCAGCACGAGGATCCCGCGGGCAGTCGCCGCCGCGACGTCGACGTTCTCGTAGCCGGCGCGGAGCACGCCCAGGAGCTTGAGGCGCTCGGCGGCGGCGATGAGGCCGGCCGGGACGGGGCAGAATTGGGTGATGAGGATGTCGGCGTCGCGGACAGCCTCGTAGACCTCGGCCGGGGGCTCGTAGGCCGCCGCCCCGCCTTTTTCGACCTTCAGGTTGATGGCCTGGAGCTCCTGGAAGCCCGAGAGCTTCCAGTCGAAGGTGGCGACCTGCAGGCCGAGGGCCTCGACCTGGGCGAAGCCCTTCTGGATGTACTCGTGCGGGATGAACAGATCCCCTATTCCGACCAGCTTCATTCTAGCTCTCCCCTTTAGCGCGCGATCATTCCGCCCGAAGCGTCGAAGGTGGCGCCCGTGAAATAGTCCGCGGCGCCCGAGACGAGGAAGACCGCGAGCCGGGCCACCTCGATCGGCTGGGCGACGCGTCCTATCTGTATCCGCTTCTCGTAGTAGGCCCGATCCGCCTTGAGCGCTTCCGAGGACATGGGCGTGTCGACCATGCCGAGGGCGATGGCGTTCACGTTGATGCCCTTGGCCGCCACCTCGCGGGAGAGCGAGATCGTGAAGGTGACCACGCCCGACTTGGCGGCCGCGTAATGGGCGTGGCCGGTCGTCGAGCCGTTGAACGCGGCCTGCGAGGTGACGTTGAGGATCTTGCCCTTCCGGCCCTTGCCCAGGGCCAGCTGGACGAAGCGCTGGCTGGCGAGGAAGACGGCCGTGAGGTTTATGTCCAGGGTCCGCCTCCACTCGTCGAGGCCGATGTCATGGACGAGGTTGGTGGGCCAGAGCCCGGCGTTGTTGACGAGGATGTCGGCGCTCCCGAGGAGCTCCTCGGTCCTGTCCACGAGGGCGGCGCAGTCCTCGCTCTTGGTCAAATCGGTCCGTATCGCCTGGGCCTTGACGCCGGCCGAGCGGCAGCGCTCCGCGACGGCCTCGGCCCGCGGGAGATCGATGTCCGACACGACCACGTTCGCCCCCTCAGCGGCGAGGAGCTCGCATATCGCGCTCCCGACGCCCCCGGCCCCGCCGGTGACGATCGCGTTCTTTCCCTTCAATTGCAGGTCCATCCGTTGGCTCCTCCCAAAATTCCTGTCGTTAAGCCTGGTTCCTCGTCCTGACGAGGAGGTAGTTGAGGGTCACCGCGATGAGCAGGACTCCGGACTTGGCGAAGGTCTGCCAATAGGCGGGTATCACGGTCATGAGGCCGGTGGTCACGCACATGATGATGAGGACGCCGACCACGGTCTTCGCGACCGAGCCCTCGCCCCCCGAGAAGGCGGTGCCGCCGAGGAGGACGACGATGATGCAGTCGGTCTCCATGCCGTCGCCCGAAAGGGGGTCTCCCAGGGACATGAAGCTGGCCCGAGCCACCCCCGCGATGGCGGCGAAGACGCCCAAGATGATGTATAGGATCCAGACGTACTTCACGGCGCTTATCCCCGATAGCTCGGCGGCGTTCCGGTTGCCCCCGATCGCCGCGGCGTATTTGCCGAGGATCGTCTTCCGCTGCACGATGACGAGCAGGACGATCAGGAAGAGCGCGACGTAGAACGACCAGGGCAGTCCCAGGAGGACCTCCCTGCGCCCGTAGAAATTGATCCAGGCGGGCATGGGAGCTCCCGGCGCGCTCTTGATGGCGGACACGCCGAAAGGCACGATGAGGAGGGCGATGCCCTTGAAGAGATTGAGCGTGACCAGGGTGGCGATGACCGGCGTTATTCGAAGCTTCATGACCAGGAAGCCGTTGACGCCTCCCATGCCCATGCCGAGGACGATCGCGAGCGCGACCGAGAGTGGCATCCCGAGTCCCGAGCGTATCATGAGCGCGTAGATGACGGCGCTGAGGCTCATCGCGCTGCCGACCGAGAGGTCGATGTAGCCGGAGATCATGAGGAGCGTGAAGGCCCCGCTCAGGGTGAGGATAGGCACGGAGATGCGGAACATGTTTATGACGCTGTCCGGGTTCAGGAAATGCCCGCGACCGAAGAACTCGACCTGGCCGAGCTTGACGACGCTGAACACCGCCACGATCAGGACCAGGAAGACGTATATGTAGACCTTCTTCACGTTGGCGCGGAGGGCGTTGGACATCTCCTCGCGCTCGCGTATCGATACCTGCTTCATCCTCTCCTCCTGTCCAGTGCGTAGCGCTGCGCGAGGATGGCTATGAACGTGACGACGGCCTTCAGTATGAATTGCCAATGCGGCGAGAGGAGGAGGCCCGTCGCGGCCGTCGTCACCACGGAGAGTATGATGGCGCCGACGAACATGCCGACCACGGAGCCGAAGCCTCCCCCGATGCTGACGCCCCCTAGGAGGGTCACGACCAGCGCGTCGAATTCGTAGCCCGTGCCCCGGTTCGAGAGCCCCGCCATGTACTCGGAGGCCAGCAGGACGCCCGTGACGGACGCGAGCAGGCTGCTGATGATGAAGAGCGCCGCGAGCTGCCTGCCCACCTTGACGCCGGAGAGCCTCGCCGCCACGGGATTGGCGCCTATTAGGAATATCCGGCGTCCCGGGACCGTGAGCTTTTCGTAGGCGAAGGCCCCCAGCACGAGGACGACCATGATCAGCACCGATATCTTGACCGAGGTTCCCGGGACGAAGGTGTTGCCCAGGATGCCGAACTCGTCGGGCAGGCTGCTGTTCCGCTGCGCCCCGTGCGTGACGATCTGGGCGATGCCCCGCGCGAGCATCATAGTGCCGAGCGTGATGATGATCGAGGGCACCTTGAGCTTCGCGATGAAGAAGGCGTTTATCGCCCCGATGCAGGTGGCGCAGGCCATGGCCGCGACGAGGCCGATGACGTAGGGCATCCCGAGTCCGTTGGCCAGCTCGTTCGGGGATACGTTGACCCCCTGGACGAAGTAGACCGAGAGGACCCCGGAGAGCGCGATGACGCCGCCGACGGACATGTCGAAGTTGCCGGTGATCAGGAGGAAGGTGACTCCGATGCCCAGGATGATGATGTACCAGTTGTTGGTCAGGATGTTGATGATGTTCTTGGCCGTGAGGAAATTGGGCACGATCAGGCAGGCCAGGCCGAAGATCACGACCAGGACGCCGACCATGAAAAGGCTGATGAAGGAGTCGTTGCTCATCCTGCTGATGAAGGTCGAGGGGCGCTTGCTGTTGGGTTCCATGATCATTTACCACCCGTGACCATATTGAGGATCTTTTCGCTGTCGAGGTCGCAGCCGTTCCTCATCGTGGCCTTCAAGTTTCCGTCGTAGAGGAGGTAGATCGTGTCGCAGATGTTGACGATCTCCGGCAATTCGGAGGAGAAGATGATGATCGCCTTCCCTTCCCTGGCCAGTCCGCGGATGATCGCGTAGATCTCGCTCTTCGCGCCCACGTCGATGCCGCGCGTGGGCTCGTCGAGCATGAGGAGGTCGGCCTCCGCGAACAGGCACTTGGATATCACGACCTTCTGCTGGTTGCCGCCTGAGAGCTTCGATGTCTCCTTCTCGCCGCTGTTCGTCGCTATCCTCAGCTTGTCGATGTATTCCTTCGTTATCTTTCTCTCCCGCGCGGCGTCGATGAAGCCGTTGCGGGATATCGCCTGCATGTTCATGGCGGGGATGTTCGCCCGAATGGTGAGTATGGTGAAGAGCCCCTGGGTCCTGCGCTCCTCGGGGACGAGGGCCAGGCCAGCGTCGATCGCCTTGTCGGGGGAGGGCGCCAGCCTTTTCCCCTTGAAGAGGATCTCCCCCTCGTAGTCGTCCACGCCGTAGATCGCCCGCGCGAGCTCGGTCTTCCCGGCCCCGACGAGGCCGTAGAATCCCACGATCTCGCCCGCGTGGACATCGAAGGATATGTCGTTCAGCTTCTGGTTCGAGAGGTCGCGCACCTGCAGGAGGACGTCCTCGCACGCGTTTTCGTTGGGCTTATACTGCTCGAACACGGTCTTTCCGATCATCATCTTCACGAGCTCGGACCGGTCCTTGATCTCTGCGATCGGCTTCGTGCCGATATGGCCGCCGTCCCTCATGACGGTGACGTAGTCCCCGAGCTGGAAGATCTCGTCGAGCCGATGCGAGATGTAGAGGACGGTGACCTGCTTTTCCCGGAGGCCCTTGATGATCGAGAAGAGCCTCTGTATCTCGCTCTCGGAGATGGCCGCCGTGGGCTCGTCCATGATGATGATATCCGCGTCCGTGGCGACCGCCTTCGCGATCTCGACTATCTGCTTCTTCGCGACGCTCAGGCTCCCGACGAGCTGCTTGGGGTCGATGGACGGCTCGATGCTCTTCATCACGTCGACCATCTTGGCTATCTTGTCCGTCTTCCGGAGGAAGCCGAAGGCTGTGTCCTCCATGCCCAGGGTCAGGTTTTCCTCGACCGTCAGCTGGTTGACGACGTTCAGCTCCTGGAACAGGGTGCTTATCCCCTTCTGCTTGGCTTCTTTCGTGGATCGGGCGTAGTATTCCTGCCCGTTCAGCAGGATCCTTCCGCTCGTCCGGTGCTCGGCCCCGGTGAGGATCTTGATGAGGGTGGACTTGCCGGCCCCGTTCTCCCCCACCAGGCAGTGCACGGTGTTCCTTTTTATGTCGAAACTGACGTTGTTGACCGCCTTGACGCTGGGGAATTCCTTCACCAGCTCCCGTATCTCCAACACGTTTTCGGTCAGTTCCATGCTGATGGTCCCCCCTCAAAATGAGAGGGGCCCCCGGATCGGCGGGCCCCTCCCCTGGAGTAGAATGCCGTTAGAACCTCGACTTACAGCTTCGTCCCGAACTCCGAGTTAAGCCATTTGATCGTATCGGCTTTCGGCATGGTGTAGTAGGAGATGTTGTAGGCCTTGTAGAAGAATTCCTGCGCGGGCTGCGAGACCTGATCCGTGAGCCCGTTCTTGACGTCCATCATGAGCTCGATCCTGCCCTGGCCGGTCTCGATGGGCGGGAGGCCCAGGGAGAGCTTGAGGGAGGAGTTGGGATCGTAGACCTGCTTGAACTGGACGGCGTCGAAGTCGCAGCTGCAGACGATCTCGGTGAGGGGCACGCCGTTCTTCATCTTGCCGCGGCCCGCCTGGTTGAGGGCGGCCATCACGCCGACGCAGAGGTCGCCGGACTCGGCGTAGATGAGGTTCACCTCGGCGTGCTGGGCCGCGAGGTCGGTGACGATCTGCTTGGCCGCGTCGGGGCCCTTGCTCGAGTCGAGGCAGCCGAGGTCTTTCGCGGTCTTATCCACGGACTGTACGCCCTTCACGAAGGGGCCGGTCCGGCCGGTCTGGACTTCGGTGTTGTTCGGCCAGCCGAGCTCCACCATGACGATCGGCTTGTTCGGGAAGGCCTTTTTCCATTGCGTGGCCATCTCGGCGCCCATGGTGAAGGAGATATGCGCCTCGTCGGAGCGGGCGACCGGGATGCCGGTGTCGGAGACTGGGCTAAAGAAGGCCGTCATGACGATGCCCTTGGCTATCGCGGCCTCAACGCCCGGCTTGGCGGCGTCGCCGTCCCAGATGTGCAGCGAGGCCATGTCCATGCCCTGGGCCACGACTTGGTCGATGTTGGCGGTCATGACTTCGCTGTCCGACTTGCCGTCGAAGGCGAATACATCGGCGCCGTACTTGGCCTTCGCATAGGCCTTGGCGGCGGCGAACTGGGCCTGGTGGAAGTTGTTGCTCAGGTCGGAAACGAAGAACGCGATCTTCAGCGGCTTGCTTTGAGCAGCCATCGGCAATACGAGACCAAAGGCCAATACGATGACCATCAAGAACACGAGCGCCCGCGACTTCCTGTTCATCCTGTCCTCCTCCTCGATCTGTGGAGTCTCGGTGAAATACATCGCCGGGACGCCATCGTATCGGCGGCATCGCCGATAGTTGGAAGTCTGAGATAGGAATTGACATTTGTCAAGACAAAAATCAACAGCTTTTCTATCCCAGCCGTCCTCGACCTATACCTCGACCTTAGTGCATGGATGGTCTCGAGAACAGACTTAATATGCAAATTTGACATATCTAATAACAAATGTTAGGCTCGTATTTTCAGCCTGTACTTCCGGAGCCACGGAGGAACGAAAGGTCCCACATGAAGGCAAGACTTCCGAATCGAGTCGGCATCGCCGCCTCTGCCTCCGCCGGCTTCGCCCTGGTCTCCATCCTGGCCCTGTCGGGGGCGGCCTCGGCCCTCGCCGCCGGCATCGGATGGGGCGCGACTCTCGTCCTCGCCCTAGCCCTGTCGGCGATTCTCTCCATAGTCATCGCGGAATTCTTGGTGGTCCGGCGCCTCCAGGCCTACGGTCTGGGCATCGACCTGTCCTCCTCCAGATCGGTCGATCTCAGGGTGCGGCTGCCGGTCTCGAGGAGGGACGAGCTGAGCCGCTTCGGCCGGAGCTTCAACATACTCCTGGCCAAGATCCATGGAGTGATCTTCCAGCTCAAGAGCATCGCTTCGCGAGGCGCGGAGATCGGGGACGAGCTCGCCGCGGGCTCCGAGGAGATCGCGGCCTCCGTCGAGGAGTCCGCCCGAACGGTCGAGTCCATCAGCGGCAATAGCCGCGCCCTCGCCGAGAGGACCGTCTCCGCGCGCCATTCGGTGGGCGAGATCGGGGCCTCCATCGATGGCATCGTCGCGAGCATCGCGTCGCAGGCGAGCATGATCGGCCAATCGTCGGCCGCCGTCGAGCAGCTGATCGCGTCGATCGGCTCGCTCAACGCCTCCGCGCAGAGCCGCACCGGCCTGCTGGAGAGGATCCGCGAGCTGACCGTCGTGGGCGAGGAGAGCATGGCGGACAGCCTCGACGCGATGAAGCGAGTCGAGGAGTCGGCGGGCTCCATCGCCGAGATCGTGAGCGTCATCACCTCCATCGCCGGCCAGACCGACCTCCTCGCCATGAACGCTGCCATCGAGGCCGCCCATGCCGGGAACGTGGGCAGGGGCTTCGGCGTCGTGGCCGACGAGATCCGGAAGCTCTCGGTGGCCACCTCGGCCAACGCGACCGACATCCGCGCCGACCTCGCGGGCATAGTGGAGGGCATAGCGGAGTCGAATAGGCTCGTCTCGAGCAGCGACGTCGCGATGCGAGAGATGGCGGAGGGGATGCGCGGCCTCGCCTCCGTGCTCGGCGAGATACTCTCCGGCCTCAAGGAGATGGGCACGGGCACGGAGGAGATCACGGCCGCCCTGGCGAGGATGCAGGAGGAGAGCGCGAGGATCCGCGACGCCTCCGTGGACATAGCCTCCCGCTCGGCGAGCATCGGCTCCCAGGTCGAGGACATCTCCGGCCTCTCGGACCAGAACGCCTCGGGCATCTCGGAGATCGGCGTCGGCCTGCGGGAGGTATCCAAGGCCATGCAGCGGATCGCGGACCTCGGCGCGGAGAACACCGGCAACCTGGGGATCATGCAGGGCAGCCTCGGGGACTTCGTGATCATCGACGCCTCGAACCTGAAGTCCTCGGACGGGCAGCCCCTGGTCCAATGGAACCGCGAGACGAAGAAGGTGCCGCCGCGGCCGAAGGGCCTCGAGGCCTTCGGCGAATGGGACGAGCGCCATTGGTACGACATGGAGTACGCGGGCTGGGGAGCTAAAAAGCTCGAGATGCCCGCCTCCGGCGCGGACGGCGCCTCCGGCAAGAGGGTGATCGCGGTGATCCCGGGCCAGCATCCCTACTTCGGCGCCTACGAGCGGGGGATGCGCAGCCTCGCGAAGGCCTTCGGCGTCGAGGTCGATCTCCGCACCGGGGACTGGAGAGCCGAGACCCAGCGCGAGCTCACGTTGGCCGCCATCAGGGAAAGGCCCGACCTCCTCATCGGAAGCCCGGGCGAGGAGGCGTCGAGCCTCGAGTGGATCAAGGCGGCCTATAAGGCCGGCCTTCCCCTGCTGATCTCGACGGCGCAGCCGGCCACGGAAGGCTACGCCTACATCCTCGGCTTTACCGGCTTCGACGATTGGGGCTCCCACCGCCACCTGGCCCGCGACCTCGCGGAGAGGCTCAAGGGACGGGGAGGCTATTGCGTCGTCGGCCACAAGACCGGGACCTCGCAGTTCTACGCCCGCACCTGGGGATTCCAGACCGAGATCAAGAAGGTGGCGCCGGAGATGCGTTGCCTGGGCTCGGCCTCGACCGAGCTGGACAGGGCCCGGACCAGGGAGCTCGTCGCCTCCTGGCTGCGCGAGCACGGCCAGGCGCTCTCCGCGATCTTCGTGGCCGACTCCTTCAACCCCCTCCTCGGCGCGGTCGATGCGATCGACGCGTCCGGCAGGCAGGACATCGCGGTCTACGCGACGGGCAACAATAAGGTGAGCCTCGACCTCATGAAGGCGGGCAAGGTCCACGGCATACGCTGGGAGTCGGCCGAGGCGGACGGCGCCCTCGCCTTGGAGACCGCGATCGACTACTTCAACGGCCTGGAAGTGCCCCCGATACGCTACCTGCCGGCCAAGGTCATCCGGCCGGAGGAAGTGGATTCCTACTACCCCGCGCAGTGGTGAGCCTCGGCGCCCGGCGCCCGCCGCGCGTCGGCCTCTGTCAGGCGATCTCTACGCGGTACCCGGTCGAGAACTCCCCGGAGGGGGGGAGCGCGATGATGCCCTCTTTCTCGGCGAGCTCGCCCGAGGCGTCGCTCATGTCGGGGATGCCGTGCCAGGGCTCGACGCAGACGAAGGGCGCGCCGCCGGGCTTCGACCAAACCCCGAGGTAGGGCACACCTTCCGTGACGACCCGGACCGTCCGCGGGTTGCGGCCGTTGGCTATCGAGAATTCCCGCGATCGCGGGCCCTTGAATACCATGATTCCGTCGTCGAAGCAGCTCCGCGTGAGGCCGAGGACGCGGCTGTTCTCCATCGCCTCGGCGGTCTTGCCGGCCACGATCACCCCGTCCTTGAAGAACCACCGCTCGAGCTCTTCCTCGAGCTCGAAGAGTATGTAGTAGTTCTCCAGGACTCCTCCGGCGAAGGGGACGACGAAGGCCGGGTGCGAGCCGATCGAGAAGAGCATGCGATCCTGTCCGGAGTTGCGGACGCGATACCGCACGTCGATCCCCGAGCGCGTCAGGGCGAAGGAGACGGTCAGGACGAACTCGAAGGGGTAGACCGCGCGGGTGGCCTCGCTGGATGCCAGCCGCAATTCCACGGAGTCGGAGTCGGACCTGGCCACGGCGAACTCGCTTCCCCGCGCGAAGCCGTGCGAGGGCAGCTTGTAGGTCCTGCCCTCGTGCCGGTACTCGCCGCCCTTGAGCCCGCCGATGACCGGGAATAGCACCGGCGCGGAGCCGTTCCACCACGCCGGGTCGCCGTGCCAGATGTGCTCTTGGCCCGTCGAGGCGTTCGACAGGCCCTTCAGCTCGGCGCCGGTCTCGGAGATGCGCGCGTTCCAGTACCCGTTCTCGAGGGAGATCATCGCGCCCAACCTCGCTAGTAGCTGCCGCTGCCTTCGGCGCCGGTGACTATCGCCACGCTGGAGACGGCCCCGAGGCGATTGGCGCCCGCGCCCAGGAAGGCCAGGGCGGATTTGTAGGTCCGCACGCCGCCGCTCGCCTTGACTCCCATTTCTTTGCCGACGATGGAGCGCATGAGCTGGAGGTCCTCCACGGACGCCCCGCCCCCTGCGAAGCCGGTGCAGGTCTTGACGAAGTCGGCTCCAGCCTTCTTCGAGACCTCGCAGGCCAGGACCTTGTCCTCCTGCGTGAGGAGGGCCGTCTCGATGATGACCTTGAGGAGCGTATTCGCCCGCGTCGCGCGCCGCACGGCCCGGATGTCCTCCTCCACGCCCCGCAGGTCGCCGGACTTGAGCAGGCCTACGTTGATGACCATGTCGATCTCCGACGCGCCGTCGTCGATCGCCTCCCTCGTCTCGAAGGCCTTCGAGCGGGAGGTCATCGCGCCGAGCGGGAAGCCCACCACCGAGCAGACCTTGATGCCGGTGCCCTGGAGGCGGCGGGCCACGTATGCCACCCTGCCCGAGTTCACGCAGACGCTGAAGAAGCGGTACTTCAGGGCCTCGTCGCAGAGCTTGTCGAAGGCCGAGGTCGGGGCCTCGGGGCGGAGCATCGTATGGTCTATGTACTTGGCGATGTCCGAGGGGGCGAGCGCCGGGACGGCGCCGGCCGATACCGCGCCCGCCGCGATCGCGGCCGCCGGGGCGGGGGCTGCGGCGGCCGAGCCGACGCGCGCGAGGACTTCCGTGACGATCTTCTCTATCAGCTGGTTCTGGTCCATCGGGAAACTGAGCCTCCGTTGACTTACGCGTCGGGGGACGCAAGGCCCCGCTCGATCGCCGATATCTTGTTTATCCTGACGAGGTGCCGCGCGCCGCCGAACCTGGTTTGGAGCCAGGTGCGCGCCATCTCGGCGAGCTGGCCGGCGTCGTGCAGGGGCCCTCCGAGCGAGAGCACGTTGGCGTCGTTGTGCTCGCGGCTGTTGATCACGGTCCGCAGGTCGTAGCAGAGCGCCGCGCGGATGCCCTTTATCTTGTTGGCCGCGATGCAGGAGCCGATCCCGGCGCCGTCCAGCACGATGCCCCTCTCGCAATCGCCAGACACGACGCGCCGGCACACGGCCACCGCGATGTCCGGGTAGTCGACGCGCTCGCCCTCGCGGCAGCCGGCGTCCACGACGCGGTAGCCGAGCGTCCTGAGGTAGGCGGCGAGCGATTCCTTCTGCGAGTAGGCGCCGTGATCGGAACCTATGGCGACGCTGCGCACCTGGTCGTTCATCGCCCTGCACCTCCGTCCTCGATGTCCACGCGGTCCACGATGCCGCATATCGCCGTGCGGATGGTCACAGCCTTCGCGTCGCCCACCACGTCGCGGGACGAGCCTCCCTCGTCCACCACGAGGACGAGGTCGCCGATGCCGGCCTGCACGCCGTCGACCGCGAGCATGGTCTTGCCCTTCGGAACGCCGTCCGGGCCCACCGGCCGCACGACCAGCAGCTTCTTGCCGAGGTAGTGTGGGTGCTTCTCCGTGGCCACGACGCTGGCGACGACCCGCGCCAAGGTCATGTGGCGCTCCCTTGCGCCTTCGCGCCCGCCGCGTTGACGGCGTCCACGACGCCGAGTATCGCGGCGTCCAGCGGGTTGAACCAGCCGTTGGGGTTCGCCTGGGCGGCGTCCTTGCCTGACTCGAACATGACGAGGTCGCCCTCTCCGGCCCGCGCGGCGTCGAAGGCCACCACCGCGGCCCCTTCGTCCCTGCCCAGCTCGTCCACGGGCTGCACGAGGAGGAGCTTCAGCCCCTGGAAGCACTCGAGGCTCTGCGCGCAGACCACGCGCCCTACCACCCGTCCCAGCTTCATACGATCCTAAAGGAGTCGACGAGCGTGCAGCGGCGCTCGCGGGTAAAGGTCCTCGCCCGCGTTATGCCCTCGCCGGTCGGACTCGCTATCGTGAACGAGGTGAATCCCGCGCCGCCGTTCCCGAGACCGGCGTAGCATGGCCCGTTCTTGACGAATACGGAGCAGTTCATGAGCTGCGCCATCCTGGACAGCTTCACGACATCGTGCGAGTGGATCATCGCGGTGTGGCGGAAACCGTGCTCGATCCGCACCGCGAAGTCGATCGCCTCGTCGACGCTCTTCATCCTGACGAGGGGCAGGACCGGCATGAGCTGCTCCGACCACACCATCGGATGCTCCGCGCCGACCTCCATCAGCAGGAGCCTGGTCTCCGGCGGCACCTCTATCCCGGCGGCGCGCGCGATGAAGGCCGCGTCCTTGCCGACCATGGCCTTGTTCGGCACGGTGGCCCGTCCGGGGGGAGCGTCCTTGGACAGCGCCAGGGCGGTGACCGCCTCGATCTGGGCGCCTGAGAGCTCGAAGGCGCCGTTCAGCCGCATCTCGGCCTTGAGCCGGTCCGCGATGCTCTCGACGGCCAGCACTTCCTTCTCGCAGACGCAGACCACGTTGTTGTCGAAGCTCGCCCCCGCGACGATGTCCCGGCCGGCCTTGGCTAGGTCGGCGGTAGCGTCCACGACGCAGGGCGGGTTCCCCGGCCCCGCGCAGATGGCCTTCTTGCCGCTCGCCATGGCCGCCTTGACGACGGCCGGGCCCCCGGTCACGACCAAGAGCGACACCCCAGGGTGCCGCATCAGCTCGCCCGCGCTCTCGATGGTCGGAGCTGCTATCGCACAGAGCAGGTTCCTCGGGCCCCCCGCCGCGACGATGGCGTCGTTGAGCAGCCCGATCAAGCGGTTGGATATCCCCTTGGCCCCCGGATGCACGTTGAAGACGACCGAGTTGCCGGCGGCTATCATGCCGATGGAATTGCAGGTGATCGTGGCGATGGGGTTCGTGACCGGCGTTATCGCGCCGATCACGCCCCAGGGGGCCCGCTCCACGAGCGTGAGCCCGTGCTCGTCCGAGTAGGCCGAGGGCTCGACGTCCTCGACCCCCGGCGTCCTCGTCGCGGCCAGCTGGTTCTTGGCCTGCTTGTCCCTGACGTTCCCCAGGCCGGTCTCCGCGACGGCGTCGGCGGACAGCGAGGCGTTCGATCGCAGCACGGCCGCGCGGATGGCCTCGACTATCTGGCGCCGCCCGTCCAAGGGGAGGCGGACGAGCTCGCGCTGGGCCGCGGAGGCGGCCACGACCGCCTCCTCTACCGAGGGAAACACGCCCGGGTAGGACGGGGCGCTCGGATCGTTCCCGCCCTCCGCCACGCTCTTGAGCAGGGCTTGCATCTCGGTCGATCCCAGCAACTGGGCGACGATGCCCCGGATCTCCCCAGCGATATCGGCCATATAGCGTCCTACTCCCCTCGACCCGCTTCGCGCCAGCAGTACGTGCCGCCGCGGTCGATCTGGTCCACGATTGCCACGACGAGGGTATCCATGGGCTTGTCCTCGGTCCGGGCCGTCCATCTGCAGCCCCCGCCCTGGGCGAGGAGCACGAGCTGTCCCCGCCCGGCGTCCACCATGTCGAGGGCCACCAGGAACTCGCCCTGGCCCTTTCCGCTGGGGTCGCAGTCCTCGACGAGCAGCCATTTCGCGCCGGACACCTTGTCCGAGCGCTGCGTGGCGACGACCGTGCCGCGCACCCTCGCCAGCGTCACTCCTTGGCCGCCTTTTCGTAGACGATCTTCCCGTCCTTTTCGATGCTGTCGACGATCGCGATGACCGTCGCGTCGGAGGGCTTGCCCTTTGTCGTATCGGTGAGGCGGGCGCTGGAACCCGTGACGTAGAAGACCACTTCCCCGGCGTTGGCTCCGACGCCGTCGATGGCCACGACGAAGTCGCCCTTGAGCTTCATCGTCGCGGCGTCGACCCGCTCCAACAGCAGGAGCCTCAGTCCCTCCATCGACGGGGCCTTGTGGGTCGCGACCACCGTTCCCTTAACCCGAGCGAGCTGCATCGGTCACCGACTCCCCAGCCTGCGGCTATTTCGCCTGAGCCGCGGGTTTTCGCCCCAGGGGTAGCGCCGCGTCGACCGACTCGTGCGGGCGGGGGATGACGTGGGTGCTCACGATCTCGCCGACCTTCTCGGCCGCGCGCGAGCCGGCCTCGACCGCGGCCCTGCAAGCCGCGACGTCCCCGCGCACGATCGTCGTCACGAACCCGCCGCCTATCTTCTCGTATCCGACCAGTTCTACCTTCGCCGCCTTCACCATCGCGTCCGCGGCCTCGACCATCGCGGCGAAGCCGCGGGTCTCTATCATGCCGAGGGCGTCAGACTTATTCTCTGCCATCGCTTCCATCCTTTCGTAGCGTACTTGCGCTCGTCGCCGGCTCAGATTCTCTGGACGTTGGCCGCGAGCTCTCTTCCGCTGATGCTGCCTAGGCGCGCCTCGACGACCTTTCGGGCCTCGATCACCTCGGCCTCTTCGCCGGCTATATACACCCGGCCGAAGGCCCCGAAGCCCACGACCTCGATCACGTTGATCCTCGAGGTCTTTTCGGCCTCGTTAGCGGCGTAATAGGCGTAGCCGGCGGGCTCCACCTCGAGCACGTACAGCGTATCGCCGCGCAGGACCATGTTCCCGTGGCGCGTCTTGTTGATCAACTGGGCGTGGTGGTCGCTCATGTTCTTGATGAGCTGGCTGGTCAGCACCCGCGGCTTCAGGCGATCGCTTTCGGTCTTCTTCAGCTCCCTGAGCACGGCCTCGCCGGCCATGCGCGCGTCCCCCTGGCTGTCGCTGTGGACTTCCAGGAGCCCGTAGGCGCGCTCGACGATCTGAAGGCCCGGGGTCACGTCGGTCGCCTTGAGCGCGACGTCGGTCAGGCGGTTGATCTCGATCCCGGGGGCTATCTCGACCACGCAACAGGCCTGTCCCCCCACGGGGTAATAGCCCTTGCTGATGGTCGCTATGAAGCTGGCGTTCTGGAGCTGCAACGAGTCGAGGAAGACGTAGCTTCTCAGGTCCACGGCCGCCATCGCCTACTCCTTGCGCCCGGAGCGGCCCAGGGGAAGCGCCGCGTCGACGCCCGCGTGCGGGCGCGGGATGACGTGGGTGCTCACTATCTCGCCCACTTTTTCGGCGGCCCGGCTGCCGGCCTCGACCGCCGCCCTGCAGGCCGCTACGTCCCCGCGCACTATCGCGGTCACGAAGCCGCCGCCGATCTTCTCGTAGTCGATCAACTCCACGTTCGCCGCCTTGACCATGGCGTCGGCGGCCTCCACCATCGCCGCGAAACCTCGCGTCTCGATCATCCCGAGCGCGTCGTGCTCTATGTCTGCCATTGGTGATCCTCGCTTTCTTTTCCGAGTCTTGGGAAAACTTATAATCGCTGATATAACATTTGTCAAGACCTTTGTCAAAACACATGGCGATATATCGAGCGGGTAAGCTTCTTGCGCATGGCGGACCCCGTGCGGAGCCGAGCAAGACGGGCCTCGGCCCGGCGCCCGAGCTCGGCCCCGCGACCCCTCCCTCTGCGGCTTTGGCTCGAGATCGTGACGCTCTTTTCCATTATAGCTTGGCAGCTGCCCTGGGTTTTTCAGGGATGGGGGAAGGCGATCGGAGCGAGCGGCGAGGGCGACGCTATTTCGCTATCATCACCTGCAGGATCTGTATGATGGGGAAGATGATGCAGACGATGATGAAGGTGACCTCGAGGGCGACCATGCGACGCTCGCCGGCGTCGACCTTGACCATGTCGTAGACGTCCTGCAGGGTGTCCAGGCGCCGCTCGACCGACCACTTCCAGCCGTCGGTGTTGAAGATCTCGCAGAGCCGGGCGTAGACCTGGCCCAGGTAGTAGTCGCCGATGATCTTGGAGGAGTTCTCCAGGTTCTCGAGGATGAACAGGGCGTCGAAGCGGAGGGCCTGGATGTGGGCGAGCTTGACCTCGATCGGCCGCCTGAGCCCGACTACCCGGCGCCCCCCGGTGGTGAGGGCGCGGATGTCGTCCTCGGCCTCGTCGAGCCAGGTGTCGAGGAGCTTGTCGAGGACCCGGAGCTCGAGGAGCTGGTAGTTC
>Ga0181529_10002407_pt1 | contig 22413 bp, 12 predicted proteins | sample PEATcosm2014_Bin_36_FD_119763 | JGI IMG/M metagenome (GOLD analysis project Ga0181529, IMG submission 119763) | Peatland microbial communities from MTU Mesocosm Facility, Houghton, MI, USA - PEATcosm2014_Bin10_30_metaG | ecosystem: Environmental > Terrestrial > Soil > Wetlands > Peat | place... | reverse complement strand
GCTGATGGTCAATGGCCGGTTCGACTTTACCTTTTCGCCCGAACGGGCGCAAGAGCCGATGTTTCGCATGATCGGAACACCGGACGCGGAAAAGCGCCGTGTGATCTTCGATGCGCCGCATGGCGTCAGCCAGCAGAAGGACGCATTGTCGAAGGAAGTGTTAGCGTGGCTGGACCAATACCTCGGCAGACTCAACTAAGGCCGCAGGCCACGATTTATGGGATGCCCACTACGGGGCGCGCACCGTTCGTGTGCAAGAGACGGCAGCGGCGCCAAGTCCGGACTTCCGGGACTGATAGGGCACCGCGGCCATAACTGATCCACGCCTCCAGATGAGGATAGTCGTGCAAGCGGAGTCGAAGATAGCAAAAATGCGGCACATCCTGCTTGCGGCACCCGCGCGACTCGACGACGGGCTATCCGGGGGTGAATGTCAATTGGCGAAGACAGGGTATTGAATGGAAGGCTGGGACAGCGGGTACTGGCAGCGCGAATTCCGCCAATTCCCGAGTGGTCGGCGACTCGTAGATTGGCCCAAACGGCCATCGGGGAAGCGTCAACGCCGGGCGTATCGTCGTCGACTCGTACGAAGCTTGCCAGCAGTTTCTCCCTGGAGCCCATCACGCACAGCTTTGGAAGAGTGGCGCGTCATCCGCCCAAAGCACTCTCTATCGTGCCCGATGGATCGGTAAACGCTCGGCGACCTTGCGCGACCTGATCTCGCCACTTGGATATCTGCTAATCCCCGAGCGGCTGCCGTCGACCCACCCCGCCGGGCGGCAGCCGTGTTAACTTGCGCCTGGGTGACTCGTCTCTCTTCACGGGGGTTCCCCATCACTATGGACCGCGGGAGAAGACGTCGATGAGGGTCGAGAAGACGACGGTCGATGCAGTCGGCGTGGATCAGAAGCAGTGGTATCGATTGGGGGGCGTCGCTGCACTCGTCCTAGGTATCGGGTACATCATCATCTTCCCCTTGTACGCCCACGTCGGAGCTCCGCCGAACGGCGGCGAGGCCTGGTTTAAGTACCTGCCAGGGAAGACGACGGTCTGGTGGACGATTCTTGGCCTTTCCGTATTCACGGACTTTCTCTACGTGCCCGTCGCATTTGCCGTCTACCTCGCGCTGAAAGGAGTCAACAGAAACGCGATGCTGCTAGCGACCGCGTTCGTGGGGCTGTTTGTCGTCTTAGACCTGGCAGTCACCTGGTCGCATTACGCCTCAATCCTCACTCTCTATCGTGACTACTCAACAGCCACGGATGACGCCCACCGGGCGGGCTACGTCGCCGCTGCCAACTATGCGTCCGCAATGCTGACGTCCCCTCTGGAAATCGTATATGCAATAGTGACCCTCTCGTCCGGGATCCTGTTGACCGGCTTCGTAATGCTGAGGGGAGCGTTCAATAAGATCACGGCCTATTTGGGCTTGGCCACAGGCATCCTCGGGATCGCTTCGCTGACGGGCCTGAGTCTGACCATAATCGGCAATGCCCTCTTTGCCACGGCCTGGCTCTTTTTCGTAGGCTACGGACTCTGCCGACTCGCTCGGGAGTGATCCAACTGCAAGCCATATAGTGCGCGTCCCATCCCGTGCCGGCGGCGGTTTCACTGCCCTGGCGCAGGCTTGCGCCGGGGAGCGGTTACACCTCCGCGCGCTGGGTGCTTGGGCCCGCCCAGCGGCATTGCCGCAGAACTTCGGCGCCCCTCTCAGGCGTGCCGTTCGTGGTGGTGCTTGGCGTGGTGCGGGCGGAAGAGCAGCACTCCGCCGATACCCCATACCATCAGGAATAAGAACACCACGCCGGTGATCAATTCGCTCACCGGGTTGATCAGGGAAGGCGGAGTGGGCGCCAGACCGATTGCCAGCGCCACCGCGATTGCCAGAAGGTGCCAGTACCACCGGAAGGTGCCGAAATGATGCAACAGCCAGGCGGGAACCACTACCGCCGCCGCGAAAGCCAGGACAGCCCACATGCTGGACATGAGTAGCCTCCTGCCGTGATTGTAGTCCCAAACCGCCGCGGTGGCGCAGGCGATTCGCCTGCCAACCGGCACGCCGGTGAACCTACACCGGGCCAGCGGACTGCCCGGCTTGCGCGCGATTCATGATCTCGTCGGCCAGTTTGTGCGGGTCGTCGACGTTGGCCAGCGTCAACCGGCTGGCTTCGCCGGCGGTCTCGATCGATAGATTGCCCACGTTGAACACGCGCTGCATGAGGCGTTGCTCCACCCGCACATCCTGGAGCTTGGCAAGCTGTATGGTGCGCGTTGACTTGGCCGCCAGGCCGGTCTCGTAACGCAGACGTTCTCCCGTCACCACCGTCCGCGTGGCTTGCCAGCGTATCCAGCGCTCAGCCGGCCAAAGCAGCACCAGGAGCGGAAGAATCATACTAACCCAGTGGTGGGGGTATTGGCTCGCCCACAAAGCCAGGCAGGCGATTTCCAACCCAAGAAACACGATGGCGGCGGCGATGGCGCCCAGCTTCAAGAACTTCGTAGTGGGACGAATGATGATATCAGGCACGGATATGGCGCTCCCGAGCGATCATTGTAGCGCGTCCAAAACCGCAAAGCGCGCGCCTGACGCAGAAACGGCCGCCAGTTGCGGCGGCCGCTTCCAATCATAGGCATTGGTTTGTCGAATCACTGCCGGGACTGGCCTTACCGCATGGCCAGTCCCGGCTGTCGCGCCGAGATTCCTATGTCCTCAGAAGTAGAACTTAGCGGCAATCTGGACGACGCGCATGTTCTGCGCGTTGTTGTACTCCCCAAAGTAGGTTCCGAGTGGCGAGATGGCCCCGGGCCCGGACGTCGGCCGCGTATTGTTCGAAGCCACCAGGCCGGTGAAGTTGCTGAATATGTTGTTTCCGGTCGCGCCCGCGCCGTTGGTCACGTTGCTGGTCAGGTTGTAGCCCGAAAACTGCGGATGGTTGGGGGCGTTGAACGCCTCCAGGCGAAGCTGCAGATACCGCTTCCCCTCCCCGCCTAACGGGATGTTCTTAAACAGCGAGAGATCTTGGTTCACGATCCACGGGTTGCGCAGGTACATGCGCGGGTAGGGGCCGATATCGTCGAGCCCCGGAACCACCAGGGCCGACATGTTGATCGTCCCGCCGGTTTGCGGATCGCCGTTTAACAGGAAGCGCATTTGGTTCCCCGAGAGATTGCCGGCGGTGGGCGTTCCCAGAAGCCGCGCCCCGCTGTCCTGGCCGGAAATGCTGAGACCCACATCGGTTGGCTGGCCGGATGCCAGCGTGGTCACTCCGGAGAAGGTCCAGTGGTCCAGGAAGAAGCCTACCACCTTATTTCCCTTGGCAAGCTTGCTGCCCTTCGGCAGATCCCACACAAAGTTCCCGACGATGTAATGTGTGCGGTCGAAAGCGGCGAGATCGTAGTCCCACGATGGGTTCACCAGCCTGGTAAATGTGCCATCGTCGGAAATGGTCGTCATGGTCTTCGACAATGTATACGCGATGCCAAATGTGATGCCCTGCGAGAACCGCCGATTGACACCCACCTGGAGGGAGTTGTAATTCGCGTCGGCGTCGAAGGCGTAGTTGGTAATGTCGCTGTACCCCTGGTAGGGGCGCAGGAAATCCGTGCCTAAGATTTTCGACCCGCTGAAATTCACGCCAGCGGCGGAGTAAAGCGTCGGCAATCCGGGTTCCACGGCCGGAATCACTCCCCCGGAGAACTTCGTCGGGTCCTGCGCCGCCGCCGTGAAGGTTATCCCATAGGGCGGCGTGTTCAGGTTGTCCTTGCGCGGGAGGTCCCGCGATTTCGATCCCACGAACGAGACATCGAGCACCGTGCCCAATCCGATGTCGCGCTGCACACCGACGCTGTAGGAGTACACATGCGGAAAACTTATGTTCTTGGTCACGGAGGTTATGGACAACGGCGACAGAAGGCCGCCCCCGCCCGGCTGGATGTCCTGTAGATAGCCGTATTGAAGCGTGGGCTGGAACACCAACGGCGGGTTGCTGGCTCCAAACCCCGTGACGCCACTCTCGTACCGGTCGATCGAGATTCCGAAGCCGCCGCGTATCACCGTCTTGTGGTTGCCGGTTACGTCATACGCAAAGCCGACACGGGGCTGTGGCAGAATCTTCTGCGTGGTAACGCCGCCCTTCGGGTAACCCGAGCTCACCAACACCATCCCGTCGGTGACGCTGCCGGCGTTCGGCACCAGCTTGCCCACGTAATAGCCTGGCTGGGTGTTGGCCATTGTCGCGGGGCCCGTCGTGTCCGGGTCGATGGCCCGGTATGTGGCCGCCCCCAACGAGCACGTCAAGGCGCCCACGCAGACCGGCCTGTACAGGCGCGCCGCCTTGGTGGGGTCGTATGCCGAGGGGTCGAAGTAGGCCGCATCTCCACCCGTGTCGTAAACCGGCTGATACCAGGAGAACCGTATGCCCAGGTCGAGCGTCAGGCGTGGGTTGACCTTCCACGTGTCCTGCGCGTACCAGGACATGTCGTGGTAGAGGTAGTTCTGATACACCTTCGCGCTCCACTGCGTGTAGGAGTTGTACACTCCCAGCAGGGCGTTTGCGAAGGGGTCACCGGTAGTGAGCGGGTTGGATCCGCTGGTCGTAAAGTCGAGGTCGCTCTGGACGTGGGCTTGACTGTTGCTGGCATTCGAGGCGCTCTGGAAATAGAACCCGAACTTGAACACGTGCGAGCCGTGAACCTTGATCAGGTTGTCCATCACCTGCCAAATCAGGAATCGCTGGTTGAAGGGCCCGAAAAGGCTGGTACTGGCTGCCGAAGAGACGCTCGCGATCCCGCCGAAAGTCAGGCTGGGGATATAGCCGGGCGTGTTGGCGGCGGGGTACAGCAGCGGCGTGTCAATGCCGCTTGTCGCGCGAGTGATCGCGTCGCCCTCCGGCGCGATCGTCACGCCGCCCCGCCCGATTCCGAATACGGTTTCGTTCACCACGGTGGGTCCGAAGTTCTTGGTCAGCGAAATGCTCGGCACGCTGCCCGGACCGTTCTTCCGGTCCGTGATGGTCAGCGGCCAGTTCCAGGAAGCCGTCGTCGTGCCGTAGGCGAATTGCTGATCGTCGTGGTTGTAAACCCAGCGCACGCTCAGCCGCGCATTGTCGTTGATTGCCCAGTCGCCCCGCAGGATGGTCTCCATCCGGGGGTACGAGCTGGGCACCTGGGAAGAGTAGTTGTAACCAAATCCGCCCGCGGTGGTGTTGGGCTGCGGCAGGAAATTCAAGATCGCCGTGCCGGGGGCGTAGATACGGCTCGATGGGATCATGTTGCCCGGAAACGCGGACCCGGTGGTCGGATCGATGATAGTGATCGGCTTGCCGGATCCGTCCACGGAGTGTGAAAAGTCGCCGGTGCGCTCGGCCGGCGTGGGCACCAGAATGTTTTGCGACGTAGTCTGGGGCACCAGCTGACGGTAATATTCCTGGCTGACGAAGAAGAACAGTTTGTTTCTGCCGTCATAGACCTTGGGGATCCAGACCGGGCCTCCGAAATCCCACCCGTAGAAGTTGTAGCGGTACAGAGGGCGCGAGTACGACGGTCCCTGGCCGCCGCGCTCGTCGTTGAAGTAGGTGTTGGCGTTCATGCTGTCATGGCGGCGGAAGTAGCGCGCCCCGCCGTGAAACTCGTTGGTGCCCCCGCGCGTGGTCAGCGCGATCACGCCTCCACCCGCTCGGCCGTACTCCGCCTGGTAGTTCGACGTCAGCACCTTGACCTCTTCGAGCGCGTCCGGGTTGATCGACACCAGCGCCCCGGTGTTGTTGCCCAGGTTCACGTTCGTGATCCCGTCGATCGTGTATTCGTGTTCCAGGCTGCGCGTGCCGTTGACTTGGAAACTGCCCGTGATGTTGGTCACCGTGGAGGCCGCGTTCGCCACCAGCGCGCTCACGTTGACACCGGGAATGAACTTCATCATGTCGACGATGTTCTCGCCGTTGAGCGCGATGTTCCGAATGTCCCGGTTGGTCAGGACGTCGGAACGCTCGCCCGAATCCGCTTGAATCTGGATGGTCGCTGCATTGGCTTCAATAGTGACGGTCTCGGTGGTGTTGCCTACCTCAAGAACGATGTCGCCCACGCCGACCTTGGTGGCCACCGACACGACGACGTCTCTGCTCTCGCTCTTCTTGAAGCCCTTGACTTCCACGGCGATGGTGTATGTCCCCGGCGGAAGCTCCGGGAAAATGAAGTTCCCTTCCGCGCTGGTAGTTGTCGTCTGTCGAAGAGCGGTAGCCTGTTCTGTGGCTCCCACCGTCGCGTCGGGAATCACCCCGCCTTGGGAATCCTTGACCGTACCGGTGATTGAACCACTGTTCTGGGCAAAAGCGCAGATCGATAGGGCGGCAATCGCGATGAGCCCGCCGATTACCTTTCTCACGTTCCTCATTGTCGTTGCTCCTTGGTCAGGCGGACCTTTCCTTTCGAACGTTCCGGCCGACTCCAACGTATACTGCGTAGTATTCTCATGCACCGGACGGAATCGGGTGAGCGGTATTTTCAAACCTGATTCGCGTTACAACCAGTAAAACGAATCCCGACGTGCCATCCGTAAAAGCTCTTGCCGTTGAACAGCGACACCCAGCCGTCATCGGACTCAGACGAAGAAGCGATCGCGGCGCCAGCATGGAGCCGCCGGCGACCATGGCCGACACTACACCAAAGCAAACTCCCATCCTCGCCGTCACTGGGCAAAATGCTAAGCCATGGCGGGCTAATTGTCATTACACTGCGGTTTACGCTGGCATATGCAAATGTCATAATTAGGAGCTATGCGAATAGGCTAGTTGCGATGCCTGAGGCCTGGAAAAGCGCGATTTGCAAGGGTGGCGCACGGTTGATGGCAGACGCCGGCGTCGGTACGATTGAACATAACACCCAAAAAATGTTGATTAAAAGGCGAATCCGCGCGACGTGGAGTCTTGTCGCGCTGTTGAGTGGGGCGGCCCTGTCGCTGGAGCCGGCGTTGTGCGCCTCGGCCTTGCCGGGCACCCCATCGCACTCAGGCTGGCGTCAGGCGAACACCCGATACGGAGTCGACTTTTGGCGAGAAGCGGAAGGGTTCGCCCAGTCTCGCGTCAGAGCCATCGTGCAAACCCGGGACGGATACATGTGGTTCGGAACCGACGGCGGGCTGGTTCGGTTCAACGGAGAAAGCTTCACGGCATTCAACAGCCAGACCGGCGCGCTGAAGGACGACGAGGTGTGGGCCCTGCAGGAAGATGACGAAGGCGGCCTGTGGATCGGCACCTATGGAGGCGGTCTCACGTACCTCCAGAACGGACGATTCCGAACCTTCACCACGGCGGACGGCCTTCCGAACGATGTCATCCGGTCTCTCGCCAAGGACCGCCAGGGCAATATCTGGATGAACACGGCGCAAGGGCTGGTGCGCGATTCGCACGGCGTATTCACGCACTTCACGTCCGAAGACGGATTGCCCGAGGCGCGCGGCGTGGCTTTGTGCTCGTCATCTTCCGAAGGTTTCCTGGCGGCGACGCGCGCTGGAGTTTATCGTTTCGAGAAGGGAAGGTTCGAACCCTTCCCGCGGATGCCGTCACGCGAGAACGCCGTCCCGGAGCATTTGTTGTGCGGCAGCGACGGCTCGGTGTGGATTGGCTACAGCGATGGAGTGATCGAGCAACGCAGAAACGGCGTTTCGAAGATCTTCGGAGGTCCGCAACCCGGAGATCCGATCAATCAACTCTATCAGGACCCGCACGGGGAGGTGTGGGCGGTGCGGGGGAAACAAATTACAAAACTGCACAATGGGGCGTTCGAGGCGGTTTCTGTGGAAGGCGGCGCCACCGGCCTGGGCGGCATTTACACCTTGTGCATGGATCGCGAGGGAGGCATCTGGCTGGGCTTGCAGTCTAACGGGCTGGCGCGACTGCGGACGAGGCAGCTTTCCACGGTATCGGTGGAGGACGGATTGCCGGACGACCGGACCCGGGCCGTTTTCGAGGACAGCCGCGGCGACCTGTGGATTGGAACGGTGGATGGGCTCGCCCGATACCACGACGGGCGCGTTGCGACATGGACACATGTGAATGGCTCCCGTTTGGGCGATGTCAGATCGATCGCCGAGGACTCGAGCGGGGATCTCTGGATTTCGGCGGGCAAAGATCTGCTGTGGATGAAGGGCGGACGATTGACACCCGTGCCCCATTGGGCGGGCACTTTCGAAATCGAAGCCCTCTACAAGGACGCTGACGGCAGCATGTGGATCGGCACGGATGGCGCCGGCCTCTTCCATGATTCAGGCGGCGTGTTTCGGAACTACCGGACGCAGGATGGATTAGCCAGCAATCAGGTTCGCGCCATCGTGCGCGACCATAAGGGCGCTCTTTGGTTCGGCACGCTCGGAAAAGGTCTGAGCAGGTATTCCAACGGCACATTCACCGGCCTTACGACGAGAGATGGGCTGGCCAACGACCGTGTGGTCGCCATACACGAGGACGAAGAGGGGGCTCTCTGGTTCGCCACCCGGCGTGGACTTTCCAGGCTCAAGGACGGCGTTTTTTTCAACTGGACTTCCGCCTCCGGCCTCTTCACGGATTTTGTCTACGCGATCGTCGACGATGGGCATGGCAATTTCTGGTTCAGCTCGGCTCGGGGAATATTCAGGGTAAGCAAGAGGGACCTCCGGGATTTTGCCGCGGGTACGGTCAAGAAGGTCGTCTCGGTCGCCTATGGCGAGAGAGATGGCATGAAGACCAGAGCGGGCAACGTGGGCAACCAGCCGCTCGCCTTGAAAGCCGCCGGCGGGCAACTGCTGTTTACCTCGATGAATGGGCTGGTGGTCATCGAACCGGACCGGATCGCACCCAATACCTTCGTCCCTCCGGTCTATATAGAAAAAGTCATCTTGAACAAGCGGGAGCAACCGTTGCGGCAGTACGCCGCGTTGCCGCTTGGCGCGGGCGAGTTTGAGATTCACTATGCCGCACTCGGCTACTCCGCTCCGGAGAAGATGCGGTTCCGATATATCCTCGAGGGCTTCGATCGGACCTGGATAGACGCGGGCGCCAGGCGATTCACTTACTACGCCAACCTGAGCCCCGGGCAATACCGTTTCCGCGTGGTAGCCGGTGAGGTAGACGGCGCCTGGAATGAGACGGGCGACGTGTTTTCGTTCTATCTAAAGCCACCCTTCTATCGGACACCGCTCTTCGCCGCCATGGCGATTTCTTCCGTGATTCTGTTTGCCTGGCTGCTGTATTGGCTCCGCATGCGAGGATTGAGAGCCAGATACTCCGCCGTGCTTGCCGAACGCAACCGGATCTCGCAGGATATCCACGACACGCTGGCGCAGAATCTTGCCGGTATCGCGCTGCAGTTGGACGCCGTGCACATGCACCTGCCGGACGTCGAAAGCGATTTGCGCGAGCGCCTGGATGAAGCCTGCAACCTGACCAGGTACAGCCTTGCCGAGGCTCGCCGGGCCATCACCGACCTCCGTTCCGACGAACTGGAATGCCCGAATCTAGCCGCGGCGCTGCCTGAAATCGCCAAGCGGTTGGCAGCCGCGCTCCAGACGCGCGTGCAGGTTGTCGGCGCGCCGCGGAAGCTGAATCCCACGACGGAAATAAACCTGCTGCGCATCTTTCAGGAAGCGCTGGCGAACACCGTGAAACACGCCCAGGCCCGGACCGTCGACGTTGAATTGCGATACGCGCCGGATTCGCTCGCGCTGCGCGTGCGCGACGACGGTTGTGGGTTCGACCCGGAACACCTCTGTCCGTCCGCAAGCGGGCATTACGGATTGATTGGCATGCGCGAGCGCGCCGAAAGAATCGGGGGCCACCTGACGCTGAACAGCCGGCAGGGCGGAGGGACCGAGTTGCTGGTCGAAGTGCCGATTGGCGCGCAGGCGCGCGGAGAGTATTCATGACCTCTAAGAACAATGCCGGACGGATTCGCACCATGATCGTCGAGGATCAGTTCGTTGTGCGGGTGGGGCTAAGTGCGATTATTAACAGTCAGCCCGACATGGTGAACGTGGCTGAGACCGGCAATGGGCTCCAGGCTGTGGAACTCTTCGAAAAGCACCAGCCGGATGTCACGCTGATGGACTTGCGCCTCCCCGGATTGAGCGGCATCGACGCCATTACAGCCATCCTGGAGAAGTTTCCACGTGCGCGGATCATAGTATTGTCCTCGTTCGGGGGAACCGAGGATGTGTTTCGCGCCTTTCAGGCCGGGGCGCGTTCGTACTTTTTGAAAGACGTAAAAGGCAGGGAGTTAGTGGACGCAATCCGGGCGGTACATGCCGGCCAGCGCCCGCTTCCCAAAGAGATCGCATCGTGCTTGGCTGAGAGGATGCCTTGCCCGGAACTCAGCCCGAGGGAACTCGAGATCCTCAAGTTGATTGCCCACGGAGAATCCAACAAGGAGATCGCGGGCCGGCTGTCGATCAGCGAGGGGACCGTTCGGGTGCATGCCAGTAATGTATTCGCCAAGCTGGGCTGCAACGACCGGGCCCAGGCCGTAGCGGTAGCGTTTCATCGCGGAATCATCTGGCTCGAGTAAGCCGCCAGTCGGTTGCCACGGATGCGCGGCGGCGAATCGGGGCCGCCGCGCCGTACCGGTGTATCCCCGGTTTCCGTGTCGCGTCAGAACATAAGCTTGAGAGCCAACTGGACTGCCCGCGGATCGTTGCTCATCGACGGGGTGATCAAGCCGGCGGTCGCACTCGTCATGCTCGTGCTGGGATTTCCCAGTTGCGGCGAATTGAGGGCGTTAAACGCCTCGGCGCGGAATTGCAGGCGGAGATTCTCGTGCAGAGTGAAAGCCTTGAACATGGAGAAGTCCAGGCTGGTAATCTTCGGCGGTCGGATGGCGGAGATGTACCGGCTGAGCGTGCGAATGGTGTCGGGCGGCTGCTGGATCCAGGCCACCGGCTCAGTCGAGCTAGCGCAGTTCTGGCGCGCGCCCGTGGTCGTCTGCACGCACGTGTTGAAGTAGCGGGTCTGCGTGGGGTCGGTCAGGGCGGGATCGATGCCGCTCGAGTAGTAGCCGCTCGGCGCGGCTAGCGGGAAGCCCGCCTCTTGCAGCAGGATGCCGTTGGCCTGCCAGCCCTTCAGCAGAGCCGCCGCCGCGCCGTGTGTGCTCTTGAAGAACGGCAGCGCCCAATTGCCGCTCACCATCAGGCGCTGCGGCGTATCCTGGGGATTCAGGGTCGGCTCGGGTGCAGTCGTGATCAGGTCCTGGTTGTTCAGGTAATTGGTGGCATCCATCCACTTGGACTCGGTGTAGCTCACCTGAAGGCTCAGCCCGGCGGAGACGCGCTTGGTGATCCCCACCGTTCCAGCGTTGTACCAGCTCTTGCCGATGGGGATGTTGTTCTCGGTGATGCCGGTGAATTGCGGATAGGGGCGGAGCAACTGCTGCAGGGTAGTGGTGGCGCCGTTGATGCCGGTGCCCGGCAGCAGGCCGGCGAAGGGGTTCGGTTTGCTCCCGGTCAGCGTGGCGCCGTATTGCAGCAACTGGGCCAGGGTCACATCGTCGATTTGCTGCGAGACGTCCAGGCTGTGGCTGCGGCTACCCACGTAGGAGACTTCGAGCACCGTGCGCCAGCCCAGATCCCGTTGGATCCCGAGGGAGAATTCGTGCACCTTAGGTATCACCCGGTCGCGGTTGACGAAGTTGATCGACTGGCCCAGGAAAGTGCTCAATCCGAGAGAGCTGCCGGTGGGCATCAGGATGCCTGTGGGATACGGATTCGAGAGGCTGTTGCCGCTCAGGAAGACCGTGCCGCCGGCGGTGGCGACGTAAGGCGTAGAGGTGCTGAATCCCTGGTTGTAAGCCGGGGTGAAAGTGGCCAGGTAACTGAGACCGTAGCCGGCGCGCATCACGGTCTTGCTGTCGATCGTCCAGGCCAGCCCGGCGCGCGGCTGGATGTTGTTCAGGTCGCGCTGGTAGGGCATGTGGTTGCTGGGGCTGGTGAACAGCAGGCCGCCCGTCAGGTTGTATCCGGGCACCTGCAAGGGGCTGGTCGCGTTCGGATCGAAGCCGGCGTTCATCTGGTTGTGGCGCTCGGTCACGGGCGACTCGTAGTCCCAGCGCAGGCCCATGCTCAGGGTGAGATTCTTGGCGATGCGCCAGTCGTCCTGCGCGAACGTTCCGTAATAATGGTAGCCGTACGCCAGCGCCGCGTTGATGGGCGCGCTGCCGCTGTTGGGATACCCGAGCAGGAAGGACGCCACCGAGTTCCCGTTGGCCGCGCTGGCGCTCAGCGGATTGGCCTGCGTGAACGTGGCGGTAAAGGCGAAGGAACCCAGACTCGAGGTGGGCGAATTGATGTTGTCCAGGATCGAGCGGAACTCGCCGCCGAATTTCAGCGAATGCCGGCCGATGATCTTGTTGACGATCTCCGACCAGTACCAATTGCTGCTATAGGAGAACTGGTCGCCATAACTGCGCCCGGCGCCGAAACTGTAATCGCCGCTGATCTGGATGCTCGGGAAGTAGGGTGGCAATACGGTCAGCAGCGAAGACGGGAATCCCAGCTTGGTGGGGTCGAAACCGCTCGAATAAAGGTCGATCCACAGGTCGTGGCGGAAGTATGCCGCGCGCGACGTCAGCACCGTCGTGGGAGACAGCGTCGAGGTCAGGTCGAAGTTCCCGTCCTGGCTCAGGCGCCCGTCGTTGTACTGCGGCGAGGCCGCCGCCACCGCGAAACCGTTGGTCGGGTTCTCCTCGGTGCGGTTGCCGCGCACGAAGCGCGAAAAGAAGTGCTCTTTATCGCTGATCATCTCGTCCACGCGGAAGATGTGCGCGTCGTAGGCGTCGGTGCGCGCGTTGGGCGAAATCACCAGGTTGTTGGTCTGATACGAGAGCGTTCCCGGTGTCCCGGTATTCGGCGGGGGAAGGTAGCTGGCAATCTTGACTGCAACCGGGTTCATCTCCGACGCGGGAATCATGTCGTTGGGAAATGGCGTCCGGGTGTACGAGCTGGTACCCGTTTGCGTGGTGCTGAGCGGATCGTAGACGGTGATCGCCTGGAGGTTGCTCTGCAACGTGGTGCTGAAGTTCCCCGCTAGTTGAGCCGGTATGGGCACCGTGGTGGTGAGCGGCGAGGGGATCTTGTCCCGGATGATCTCGTAAGAGTACATGAAGAACGTCTTGTTGCGCCCGTTGTAGAGGTGCGGAATCACCACCGGGCCATCCAGCTCGAAACCAGGCTGGTTCCATTTGAACTCGGCCTTTTTCGCGCCGATGCGATTGGCGTCCAGCGTGTTGGCAGTCAGCGCATCGTTCCGGTTATATTCGTAAACCATCCCGTGCAGCTGGTTGGTTCCCGACTTGAGGCTGACGGAGACGGTGCCGCCGGCGGTGCGCCCGTATTGCGCATCGTAGTTGCTGGTCTGGATGCGGAACTCCTCAGTGGCATCCGGGTTCGGGACGAATCCCATGTTGGCTGCGTTGGTGGTTTCGGTGCCGGTATCGGGCACGCCATCGAGCAGCAGGTCGCTGGCCCCCAGCCGCCCTCCGTTGATCGAAAGGGTTTCGGCCACGTTGTTGCCGGCGTCGAACGGCCGTACGGACCGGCTGGCGGCGTTGGCGCCAATGTCAAACATGGTGCCTGGGGCGGTGGCCGCGATCAGGAACGGGTTGCGCCCGACCGATGGCAGATCGTGGACGTTCTCCTCGGTCACCACCTGGCCCTTATCGGAGGCCAGGGTCTGCAACAGTTCGGTTTCGACCTTGACCGTGATCTGGTCGGTGAGCCCACCCACCTGCAACTGGAAATCCTGCTGGACATGGTCACCGACGCGCAGCTCCAGGCTCTCGCGAACCTCTTTCTTGAATCCAGCTAGAGTGGCCGTGACCCGGTACATTCCGATCGGCAGCATGGGCAGCGCATAATAGCCGGATTCATTGGTGAGGGCATGGCTCACCTCGTTGGTGGCCAGGTTGGTGGCATCGATCGAGGCCTTAGGCACCAGACCGCCCAACGAGTCCCGCACAATCCCGGTGATTTCGGCCCGGAATTCCTGTGCCATCGCCGGCAGACACCCCACCAGCAACAGCAAACACCATCGACGACATGACCAAACGGACATTTCTGCCTCCTTAAGGCACGCGACGAATCCGGCCGTTCGCTTCCAGTACATAGAATCGGCCTTCCATGGACTGCACTCCCTCGGGGCGTGCCGATGTTTCAAAATAAGAGGCAATTGTAGCACTATCCGCAACTGAATCAAATATTATGAAACGATGTCATGAAAAACGGTCTGCGATCCGAGCCGCGCAACTTCCGTTATCATGAAATATGCCCACAAAAACCAGGAGGCCCATCCACGGCGTGCGTCGCGCGCGGCCTAAGGCAGTGGAGCCGGCGAACGGCAGTCGCCGTAAAGATCAATACTTCTCGCGCGCGGTAGCCAAGGCGCTGGAAACGCTGGAAGTCCTTCAGGCGGGCAATGGGCCGATGGCGTTGAACGAGGTGGCGCAGCGTCTGCAACTATCGAAAACATCCGCCTTCCGGCTCCTGCGAACCTTGGAGGCGTCCGGCTGCCTCGCCGCCAGCGAGGGGGGCAAGTACGCTCTGGCGCCCGGTGTGCACGCGGTGGTTTCCACGCAAACCGTGGCGCGGTTGCGGCGCGCGGCAATTCCCCGGCTGCAACACCTGAGCCAACAGATGCGCGAGACGTGCAGCTTGGCGGCGCTGTTCGATAACCGGATCGAAGTGATCGCCGTGGTGGAGAGCCCCCAACAAATCCGCATGAGCAACATTGTCGGCCACATTCTGCCGCCAAACGCCAGCTCGCTCGGCAAGGTGATTACCGCGTTTCAAACCGAAGAGCGGCGCGAAAAGCTGTTGCGGAGTTACGGGATGTACCGGTTTACGGACCGGACGATCACGGATCGCGCGGGGCTGGAACGGGAATTCGAGCGCGCGCGGGAGCAACGCTTCGCCACCGACCTGGAGGAATCCGTGTCCGACGGCCACTGCTTCGCCGTGCCCATCTTCGGCTCCGCCGGCGACGTGGGCGCGGCGGTCAGCCTCTCCTTGCCTAAGGCGCGAGAGCGGGACTCCGATCATCGGGCGGAGATTCTGGCAGCCTTACGGCTTATCGCCGATCAGATTGCCGCCGATCTGCGCGGCGACTGACACCTCACGCACCGGCACGCCGGATTTATGGTCTTGCCTGCACCTGCTCCATCACCCACTCGGTTTCGAGCGCGGTGGCGCCGGTCGAACGCGGCTGGCGGCCTTCCAATACCGCGCAGGCAAAATCCTCGACACAGGGGTAATGCAGGTTGGCGGCGGCCGGCACTTCTTCGGCGCCTCCGGGATACTGGAGCGCCGGCGAGTTCAGCGGCGTCAGATCCATCTCGCCTTCGGTGCCTCGAATGCGGAACTCGTCGCGCGGCACCCGCGAGTGCCAGCGCACATCCACCATGGCGCGCAGCCCCGAAGCGTGTTCGATGAGGACTGTGGCATTGTCTTCCACGGCGATGGGGTGCACCAGCGTGGAGCGGTATCCAGTGGCCCGCACCGGCCGGCCAAACAGATAATTCATCAGGTCGATGCGATGGCAGGCGATGTCGTACAGAGGGCCGCCGCCGGCCTTCGCCGGGTCGAGCAGCCACTCCCGCGCCGCGCCCGCCGGGTAGAACCAATCGTGAGACGTGGCCTCGGCGAAAACCGGACGGCCGATGGCGCCGCCGGCGACCAGTTCGCGCGCCCGCTCCACCTTCGGATACATGCGCCGGTAATAGGAAATGCCCAGCGTCCGCCCGGTTTCTTCGGCGGCCTGCTGCATGGTCACGGCTTGCCGGTAATCCAGGGCCATCGGCTTCTCGCACAACACGTGCCGGCCGGCGCGCAGGGCGGCGATGGTCTGCGCGGCATGGACGAAAACCGGCGTCGCGATGTAGACCGCTTCGGCCGGGCAGGCCGCCAGGGCAGTTTCCAGACTCTCCCAACTGGGGACCCCATACGGCGCGGCTTTGGCCGGGTCGCGCGTCACGATTCCGGCCAGGCGGCTGTTCGGCGAAGCCAGAATCGCGGGCAGAACCCGCTTGGTTGAAATATCGCCGATCCCCACTACCAGCCAGGTGAGCGCCATACGGTCTATCATACCCGCGGGAATGGCGCTCGCGGCATCCGCTCTTATCCCGAGCACTCTCGTGGCGCGATCATGGGAACATCTCAGACACTTCTGTCGTTTGAGCGTTGTGACACGCGGCAGGAAGGAGGCCAGTCTTGGCTGATCAGGCGCAGCCGTCGGCGGCCGTTTCAAATACCGTGCCAGATCGATACGCAGGAACGCTGATCGCGGCCCTTTGCGCTACTACTGGCGTGGCAGTTCATGTACTTACCAATGGCTCCTACGGTTACTTTCGTGACGAACTATACTACTTGGCCTGCGGCGATCACCTCGCCTGGGGCTACGTCGATCATGCTCCGCTGATCGCTCTGGTTGCGCACCTGACTCGCACCCTGCTCGGCGACTCCCTGCACGCCATCCGCTTGCTGCCCGCGCTGGCGGCGGGCTGCATGATTCTGCTTACCGGGCTGATTGTCCGCGAGCTGGGCGGTGGCCGCTTTGCGACTTCGCTCGCCTGTCTTTGCGTGTTGATCGCCCCGATGTACCTGGGAATCGACACCATTTTCACCATGAACGCGTTCGAGCCGCTGTTCTGGATGGGTTGCGCCTGGGTGCTTCTGCTGGCCATCAACCGCGGCCGGCCACAACTGCTTGTCTGGCTGGGCGTGCTGGCCGGAGTGGGCCTAGAGAACAAGCACTCGATGCTCTTCTTCGGCGCCGCCTTGGTGGCGGGGCTGCTAGTGAGCGGCGAGCGGCGTCTCCTGCTGAATCGCTGGATGTGGATCGCCGGTGCCATTGCCCTGCTACTGTTCCTGCCGAATCTGATCTGGCAGGCGCGCCACGACTGGGCCACGCTCGTGGACTTGCGCAGCAGCCGGAGCAAGAACGTCCAGCTCTCGGCGCTGGCCTTTTTGGGACGCCAGGTGCTGGTGATGCTGCCGCCGAGCATACTGGTCTGGGTGGCGGGTCTTTGGTTCCTGTTGCGAGACGCTGCGGCAAAGCGCTATCGCGCGCTCGGCTGGGCCTTTCTGGCGCTGCTGGCTACGATGATCGCGCTGCACGGCAAGAGCTACTACATGGCGCCGGCCTACCCCATGCTGTTCGCAGCGGGAGGCGTGTTCTGGGAGCGGCGGACCGCCAGCCGGTGGTTTCGCGCCGCCTTGCCGGCCCTCCTGGTCCTGGTGGCTTTGCTGACCGCTCCGGAGGCGCTGCCGCTGTTGCCGCCGGACGAGTTGGTGCGCTACCAGCAGGCCCTCCGCATCCGGCCGCCCCGCGACTATGCCTCCGAGTCCGGCCGCCTGCAAGAGAGCTTCGGCGACATGTTTGGATGGGAGGAGATGGTGCGGACGGTAGCTGCCGTCTACCACGCCTTGCCGCCCGAGGAGCAAAGCCGCGCCGCGATCTTCGCCGCCAATTACGGGGAAGCAAGCGCCATCGACTTCTTTGGCCCGCGCTACGGATTGCCGAAGGCCATCTGTCCGAACCAAACCTACTTCTACTGGGGGCCGCGCCAGTACACGGGCGACGTAATGCTGGTGCTGGGGCTCAACGACGCGTTCCTCGACACGAGCGACCATCGGAAGCTGATGGAAGCGGCGTTTCGCAGTGTCGAGTACGGTCCGCGCGTGGAGCATCCGTACTCCATGACGTGGGAGCACTATTCCGTAGTGACTGCCCGCGGGTTGAAATGGCCGCTGGCCCAGGTGTGGCCACGGCTGCGATTCTGGAACTGACGTTTACTGTCCACTCGAACCTCGATTGCCGATCGGGTGCCAGGCGACGGCCAGCGCCGAGGAGACCGCGTCCATGCCGCAGGCTCCTCAGGCTGCCAGCCGGGCACTTAGCGCGCCCTCAAGCGGCCCGGCGTTTTTCCACGCGCAACGGGGCGTCCGGCGTCAAGCCAAGCGCGAAAGTTATGACGTCTCGAAAGTGATCCATCCACGACTCGGGCGCAGGCTGCGCGACCAGTTGCGCTGTCTGCGGCGCGAAAACATTGCGGTAGTAGCCCAACAGGGCGTTATCGGCATCGCCCACGGCCCGCGCGTATTGCCGAATGTAGCTTTCGGTGTAGACGCCACCCGGCAACTCCTGGAACGCACCGCGTTCGATGGCTTCCAGATAACGCAGTCTGATCTTGGTTGCAATCGCAATCTGGACTAGCGAGAGGCCCGTCGCCTTCCGGAGTTCCATCAAGTCTTGCGGCAATTCAATCCCACGCGATGTCATAGCCGTCACTATTGCATTTCCATTGCAAAACAGCGCTTCGCCTGTGATGCCGGACGTTATGAACCATTAGCACCAGTCAGGCGCAGTTATTACCTGGAAGTTTTTATACGCGCGGAATTCATCATGTATTTTTTGGGTTCTTGATGGATAGCGAGTTTCTGGTTACTAAAGCTAATGATCGAAGCGCTGGGACTCCCGGCCGATCGCACGCCGCCTGCCGCTATACTGAAAAACGCTATGCGCCGCCTGCCGATCCTCTTGCTCCTGGCCTGTCCGCTCTTCGCCCAGTCCATTCGATTCGCCGAAGATCGCCAGGTCTTCCTGCTCACCACCAGCCAGAATTCCTACGCCCTGGGAATTGCCCCCGACCGTTCCCTGCGACACATTTACTGGGGCGCCCCTTTGTGGAACCTGGCCGACCTGCCGGCCCTCGCGCCGGCCCGCGAGCTATCGAGCTTCGACCCGCGGCAGATGATGGAGAACGAGGAGTTCCCCGGATGGGGCGGCACGCGCTACTACGAACCGGCGCTCAAGATCGTGCGCGAAGACGGCGACCGCGACCTGGTGCTGCAATATGTCTCCCACCGCATCGCGGACAACGATCTCGACATCTCCCTCAAAGATATCCGCGACCCCATCGAGGTGACCCTGCACTACCGGGTCTACCCCGAGTACGGCATCATCCGGCGTTCCGCCACGGTGCGCAATTCGACGGCGCACACGCTGACCATCGAGAGCGCGCAATCCGCTACCTGGTACATGCCGGCCGGAACCGGTTATCAGCTCAGCTACCTCAACGGCCGCTGGGCCGCCGAAACGCAGCTCGTGCGCGAGCCGATCCACGAAGGCATGAAGGTGCTCGAAAGCCGCAAAGGTCACACCAGCCACGGCTTCAACCCGTGGTTCGCGGTGGATCAGGGCGACGCCAGCGAAGAATCCGGCCGCGTCTGGTTCGGCGCGCTCGGCTGGAGCGGCAACTGGCGCATCACCGTCGAGCAGACTCCTTACCGCCAGGTCCGCGTCACCGGCGGATTCAACTCCTTCGATTTCGCCTATCCCCTGAAACCCGGCGAGACGCTCGAAACACCCGCATTCTACGGCGGCTTCTCGGCCGGCGGTTATGGCGGCGCTTCGCGGCTGTTGCACCGCTTCGAACGCGAGCAGATTCTGCCCGGCGGCGCATCCGCGCGGCTTCGCCCGGTGCTCTACAATTCCTGGGAAGCCACCGAGTTCGACGTCAATGAAGCCGGCCAGAAAGCTCTCGCCGCCAAGGCCGCCACGCTGGGAGTCGAGCTGTTCGTCATGGATGACGGCTGGTTCGGCGCGCGCAACAACGACCGCGCCGGACTCGGCGATTGGGTGGTCAATCCCAAGAAGTTTCCCAACGGTCTGAAACCTCTGATCGATTATGTCCACGGTCTCGGCATGGATTTCGGCCTCTGGGTGGAACCCGAAATGGTCAACGCCGATAGCGACCTATACCGCAGCCATCCCGACTGGGTGATCCACTTCGACGACCGCCCGCGCAGCGAGCTCCGCACCCAGATGGTCCTCAACCTGGCGCGCGACGACGTGCGCGAGTATATCTTCGGCGTTCTCGACAAGCTGGCCACGGACTCGTCCCTGCGTTACTTGAAGTGGGATATGAACCGGCCCTTCTCCGAGCCCGGATGGCCCGAGGCCGGTCCCGCCGAGGAGCGCAAGCTCTGGGTGGCTTACGTCCGCAACCTGTACCAGATCATCGATCGCCTGCGCGCCAAACATCCGCGCCTCGAAATCGAATCCTGCTCCGGGGGCGGCGGCCGCATCGACCTGGAGATTCTGCGGCGTGTAGACGAAGTCTGGGCGTCCGACAACACCGATGCTTTCGACCGCCTGCGCATCCAGGAAGGCTTCTCGCAGGCGCACACGGCGCGGATCATGTCGGCGTGGGTCACCGACAGCCCTAATTGGGTCAACGGGCGCGCCGTATCCCTCTCCTATCGCTTCCTGGTGGCGATGCAAGGCGCGCTGGGCATCGGCAGCAATCTCAATAAGTGGACCGACGAGGACTTCGCTCTGGCCGGCAAGATGGTGGCGCTGGACAAACGTATCCGCGCCACCGTGCAGAACGGCGATCTGTATCGCCTGTTCTCCCCGCGCACCGGCGATTTGACGGCCAACCAATATGTCGGCCCCGGCGGCAGGCAGGCCGTCCTCTTCGCCTTCCGCCACTCGCAACAGTACAACACCCCCGTGGCCACTGTCCGTCTGCGCGGACTCGATCCGCGCGCCATGTACCGCATCGAATCGATCGATGGCAAGCTGGTCGAGAAGCAGCCCCAGCTCAGCGGCGCCTACCTGATGGAAGCCGGCCTGAATGTAAACTTACGCGGCGACTTCGATTCGACCGCCGTGGTGCTGGAACGTATTGATTAGCCTCATACTTTCCAGTGCAGTGCCGCAGACGGTCGAGCTTGCTGAGCCGAGATTCCTCTCGGCTTTCCTGGTCATTATTGTTTCAGTGAACGGCAAAAGGCCGGGAGCATAAAGCATTTTGTCCCTGGGGCCGATATGAGGGGCATGAAGAGCCTGCTTGCCGCTCTGCTTGCGATGTGGATACTGCCCTACGCGTGGCCCGGTTCCAATAATACCTACGCCAGCCGCTCTATCCCCCACTGGAGAGGCGCCGCCTCGATCAGCCGCTCCACCGGTGCCCCCGCGCGGCGCACCAGAACAACGAAGTGCACTGTTTGTGATCGGGCTCCCAAGGGTGGGATCACAGGACGCCCGCCGCCCGGAAGGGCGCTCCAGGCAAGCCGCCAGCGCCTTCCCACGGGCAGAACGACGCCCGTATGCCGAGGCTGCCGATAGTGCTGAATGGCACTCGCAGACACCGCGATTCAATTACGCACCTGGGGGTCCGAAATCACGTTATCGCCCGCGCCCAGCCAGTTGCGGTTGGTATCCATGCTGCAATCGCCGATCACCAGCCCAGCCGACGACCTGATTGGTAGCCCGAGTTTGCGCCGCAATCCTTGCAGAAATAAGCACTTACGTGCGAAAGACTTCCCGTCGGTGCAGATTCTTGCGATCCGGATATCAAATCGGAAACCGTTTCTTGCTGCCCGGTGAGCCCCGATGCCGGTAAACTCCGGTAAAGACGGGCAGTTTGACCATCGTCAGTATAGGACCTGATCCCTCGGAAGGTGTACGATTGGCAACGTGGGCGTGGAAAACATCGATTCTTATCAGGAACTCAAGAAACTCGACGAACAGATCGAGTTAGCCACTGAACTGGCAGCGCTGAAGCCGATCTATTTCCGGCTGAATGAAATCATCCAGGCTTTCCCTGGCGATTTCGACGTGCAGTTCACTGGAAATGAGGTGAAGCAGCGTCTGATGGCGCGTGGCACGTTGCTCAAACAACAGGGAGCCTCCGCGCCTCCGCCGCAGACGCCTCCGTCCGCACTCGCGCTGACGCCCGAGAATCCGCCACAGGCTCCTGCTCCGCCTCCGTCCGCGATGCCGGAAACGCAGCCGGCTCCTCCTGCAACTCCTGTTCTGGAGACCGCGCCGCCGGAACCGGTCGCGCCACCCCTGCCACCAGAACCGGTCGCCCCACCCGAACTGCCCGAGATAATTACAGCGGGGCCGTCGCCGGAATTTCCTCTGTTCCCGTTATTTGCAGGCGCGTCGGCTCAGCCTGAACCGCCTGCGCCGCCAGCTTACTTCGCGGATACCGTGGGGCCGGCACCGGCCGCCTCACCCGCCGCGCCGGTGATGCCTGCGGCGACGTTGTTGGCGCTGTCATACCCTTCGCACGGCTCCGCGGATCAGCCTCCGCTGGCTCTCGGTGTGACGCCTCCCGCTCCGCCTCCGCCTGCCGTGCCGGTAGCGCAACCGGTTCCTCCGCCAGTTTCTGTCCCGGATACCCCGCCGCCCGCAGCGGCCGCCTCACCCAGACCGCCGGTGGCGCCCGCGCCGGAGCCGCTACCATCCCCTTTATTCGACTTTACTCCGCCGCCACTGCCTCCTCCGCCATTCCCGGTGGCGCCCGAGAATCCGCCCCAGCCGCCTTCGCCCCCAAAGCGGGCCGCGCAACCGCCTCCGTCGCCATCTCCTTTCCTGGACGCCGTGCCGCCTG
>Ga0181529_10002403_pt1 | contig 22431 bp, 18 predicted proteins | sample PEATcosm2014_Bin_36_FD_119763 | JGI IMG/M metagenome (GOLD analysis project Ga0181529, IMG submission 119763) | Peatland microbial communities from MTU Mesocosm Facility, Houghton, MI, USA - PEATcosm2014_Bin10_30_metaG | ecosystem: Environmental > Terrestrial > Soil > Wetlands > Peat | place... | reverse complement strand
CGGCGAGGCCCTGGTCTCGTTCAAGGCGTCGGTCGACGAGCGAGCCGCGCTTTTTGGGCGGGCCTCCCAGGATATAGCCGCCGCGCTCGCGGCCAAGGAGGCGAGCCAAGCGCGGGGATCCCTCGCCGCCCTAACGGAGCTGCTCGCCGCCCGTGACTTCATCGCTCAAGACCTAGTCGCAATGCGCGGGAAGGCCGGAGGCTCGATCCTCGCCGAGATGAGGCTCCTCCGCGAGCGCGCGCCCTCGAGCCCCCTGCGCGGCCTCATCGACGCGACCCTCCTCGTCGTCGAGGAACGCGGGCTTTCGAGGATCGGCGACTCCCTCGACGCCCTGAAGGCGCAGGCGGACGCGCTCGCGAAATACCCCGAGGCCGAATTTTGGATGGGCAAGGTCTACCTAGCCGAGGGCGAGGCCCGGCTAGCCGAGCTTCAAATCCAGCGGGCCTACGATATGAGGGACTCGCTCGAGGTCGAAGACGACCGTTTCTCGATGTTGGAATCCCTAGCCGGGATATACAGGGCCGAGGGGGACCTGCGCGACTACGAGCTGAAGCTGAGGGAGATCGCCGACGCCTCCGATCTCTTTGCGTCCAAGGACGAGTACTTCCGCAACGCGATGGAGCGGACACTCGCCAACCAGGGTATCGATAAATTCATGGAGCTCTACCGCATCGATGAGAGCTTCGCCCTTGAGTCCTACTCGAGCCTGGGAGAGCTTTACCTCGACGCAGGCAGGCCCTTGGCGGTCATCTACCTCGCGGCTGCGGTCGATGCCGCGCTGACCAGGGAGATAGCCGCGATCCAGGTTGATTCGCCGGATTACGAGTACTCGGGCCTGAGCGGCCTCGAGTCGCGCATCCTGGCGAGCGGCGAGCGGTCTCGCTTCGCCGTCGAATCCGGGCTATGGAAGAACCTCGTGCTGCTGGGCCAGGCCCTCGCCGCTTCGGGTTACGACGAGAGCGCGCGGGAGATCTGGAACGACGTCGCCAACGCGCCCGGGGCTGCGGACCCAAGGGGAGGCGTCGCGCCCTGGGCTCAGCGCGCAGCCTCTAGCGCTTCGCGACTGCCTTAGGCCTCTGTGCCCGCGCCTCTTCGGCCCTGACCTTGGCCACTATGGCCTTTATGAAGGGATCGACGATGGCGTAGACCCGTCTCGTCTTCTGGACCTCGGCGCTGACGATGCCGTTCTCCTTAAGGATGGCGAGATGCTGCGAGATGACTGGCTGGGGCTGCTGGAGGCAGCGCCAGAGGTCGGTGACACAGGGATCGTCGCCTTCGTCGATGAGGCAGAGAAGCCTAAGCCTGATCGGATGGCCCACGGCCTTGAGCTTCTGGGAGTAGTCGGCTATGACTTCGTCGTAGCAGGATTGTTCGGGACTCGGCATGCCGTAACAATACTCCTTGAAAGCATCTTTTGCAATAACTCATATATAAGGCTCGCTTAATTTTAGCCCTCGGTCCCGCCGCCCCTATCGATGATCGCCCGCATCTCCCTCTCGGGCCATGCGGCGAGGTAATCCTCGAGACGCGACCTGTCGTCGTCGGCCATGGATTCGATCTCGAGGCCGAGGACCCTCCCCGAATGCGCTACCCTGCAAGAGAGGGCGACTATGGCCTGGCCCACGCGAAGCGAGCAGTCCTCGATGAGCTCGCCTGCGCCGATGTCCGAGGCGACGGCGCTCTGGTCGGCGACGAAGGAGAGGCCCGACGGCGAGATGGACTCGAGGCGGCCTGCTATGGGTACGAGGCTCCGTGGGTGGGCGAACATGAAATCGAGCCTGTCCCAGGTCGAGGGCTGGATCCTGTCCGAGGTCCTTCCCTCGTCCACGACGATATATCGCTTGAGGAGGGTCTGGAAGCGAGCGAGCTCGCGCCGGTCGTCGAGGTCGTCCTTCACGATGCCGTTTACGCCTATGCGGGCCGCCTTGGCCGCCTCCTCGAGGGGAAAGGCCTCGCCCTTGAGGAGGACGATCACGCAATCGTCCTTGCCCTTGGAGAAGCGAAGGGCCTGGGCGAGCACCTTCCAGTGCCGTGGAAAGTCGCGGGCGCTCACGACAACCGCGTCGGGCTCTGCTTCCTCCAGGTTGTCGATGGCCTTGACTGGATTTCGGTAACGGATGGTCTCGAAGCCTAGGGGCCTTAGGTAGAAGCGCGCTAACTCTGCGATGCGGTCGCTCTCGATGAGGAGGAGGGCCTTCATTCAGTCCCTTTATTGAAGACCGTATAATCCACTATGTACCAGACCTCGTCGCTGCGATGGAGCTCGTATGTGTATTCCTTGACCGTTCGCAGCTGCCCCGACTCGAACTTCTCCAAAACGCTCACGAAGCCCTTGTCCTCGGTATACCTCGTCTCGAGTATCTCGAAATAGAAGGGCTGCACCACTATATCGTTGTCGACGACGTTGGTCTGCAGGTCCGCGCGATAGCGATCGACCAGACGCCTCCGGCCCTCGTCGGACTCCGCGTCGTACTCGCGTTTTCTATCGGGATCCCTCGCTAGCAGGGACTGGAGGTCAAGATAGAGGAAAAACTCGTTCCAAAGCCCCTTCTGCCTGGCCACGATAGTCCTGCGGACGACCTCGTCCGGCGGCAGGGCCTGGGCCTTGAGGGCCTCGCCCGTGACGGCGCGTATGGCCTCGGAGGCTGGGGGCAGGCCAGGGGATGGGCGGACGGAGAGGCTCAAGGAATTCGAGCTGATGGGGGCGGCGGCGGACGAGGAGGCGAGTTCGGGGTAGAAGGTGGCCTTGACATCGAACATCCCCGGCTGGTCGACGCGGAGGTAGCGCTCGATAGACTCGCGGAAGGAGTACTCTTCCCCAGGTTTGATGGCCAGTTCGCGATAGAACACCGGCTTGGACTGGCTCATCGCTAGTTTGTAAACGTCGGAGAGGTCGAGGGGGCGGTTGGAGGGGCTGCGGGCGTCGAAGGAGAGGCTATAGACTCGGTCGTCCGCCAGCTTGAATCTATACGTCTCGGAGCCCTCGTTGGAGATGGTCACGAGTACCGGGACCTCGCTCCCGGGGAAGAAGATCCGCTTGTCGAAGAAGCGGATCGACAGCCTGACTTCCGCGGCATTCTGGGCAGCGGCAGCCACGCCCGCGGCTCCCGCGCCCACGGGCGCCGCATCCGTAGGTTCCGCCGCGCCGAGGCTCGGCTCGGCGAGGCAGGTCCCTGAAAGGAAGGCCGCAGAGAGGACTGCGAGGAAAAGCGATCTGCGAGTCACGGCGGATGGCTCCTTCGATCTGGAACAAGTGCTGCGGCTCGGCTTATACTGCCTGCCGAGCCAAGGGGCGGCATGCGATGCGCACCGACGCTTTATTGTCGGAATGTTACGATGAATACATTACGTCCGCAAGATCTGCTCGTCCGTCTGCGCTCCCACGGACCTCTCCTGGAGCTGCTGTCGCGCATGGAGTCCGGGCCCAGCCCCGTGGACTTCGGCGAGGCGGAAGGGCCCTTCGCGGCCTTCGTCGTTGCAGAGATAGCCCGCAGCCGCTCGGGCAAGGTCACCCTCGCCATCGTCCCGACCGACCAGGAGGCCGACGCCCTCGAGGCGGACCTCGGTTTCCTCGGCGCTCGGCCTGTCCGCCTGCCCTGGTGGAGGACTGCTGCCTACAGGCCCGCCTCTCCGCGCGCCCGAGTCTTCGGGGAGAGGGCGGCCTGTCTCTCCCTGCTCTGCACGGGGGACGCCAAGGTCGTCGTGGCGAGCCAACGCGCCTACTCGACGCCCCTGCCGCCGCGGGAGACCTTCGCCCCTCTGGCGACGCTTCTCGCGAAAGGAGGGGCGATAGATCCGGCGACGCTCGGGGATCGCCTCGCCTCCTTCGGATATCTCCGCGTCCCGCGCGTATCTCTGCCGGGCGAATTCGCCCTGCGCGGCGAGGTCCTCGACCTTTTCATGCCGGGGGACGAGGACGCGGTCCGCGTCGTCTTCGAGTACGACCGAATCGAGAAGATAGCCGCATTCGATCCCGGCCTTCAGTCCTCCTCCGGCTCGCTGGATCGGGTTGCCGTGCGGCCCATGAAAGAGCTGCTCTGGGATGCGGAGCGGATACAAGCCTTGGCTGCAAAACTCGCCGGCCTTCCGGGCCTGGGAGGCCGAGAGGCAGCCCTCCTCGATGAGCTCGCCCAGAAGGGAGAGGCCAAGGGCGAGGAGCTTTTTTACCCTCTGGCCTTCGACAGGCCCGGCTCCGTGCTCGACTATCTCGGAAATGACCCGGCTATCGTGTACATCGACCATGAGAGGCTCGAGGCCCAGGAAGAGGCGGCCCGAAAGGAATACCAGGGCCTCTACCGACGGGCCTTGCAGGAAGGCCCCGTGCCCCCGCCAGATTCCCTTCTCCTTTCCTTTGCCGCACTAACGGCCGAGGCCATCTCCCGGAAATCCTGCCGCGTCGCGAGGAGCTTCGCGCTCAAGGACTCCTCCGCCTCGGGACGGATCGCCATGGGCGTGGAGCAGCCACGATCCTTCTTCGGCAATGTCCAATACTTCAAGGACGAGCTCGTCACCCTCGCGAAGGCCGGGTATGCCGTGATCATCTTCGCCGAGACAGACATACAGGCCGAGCGGATCTCCGCCCTCCTCAAGGACTTCGACGTCGAAGTGGAGGTGGCCGGGCTCTCCGCAGGCTTCGTCGTCCCCGGCCTCAAGCTCCTCATCGTACAGGAGAACGAGATATTCGGCAGGCGCAAGCGTCAGCCCAAGTCGCTGAAGACGGCCAGATCGGCGGCGATCGACACCTTCGTAGAGCTATCGCCGGGGGACTTCGTCGTCCACGTCAACTACGGGATCGGCCGCTTCGCCGCCATTGAGCGCATGAGAGTCCTCGGGCTCGAGCGCGACTATATAAAGGTCGAGTACGCCGAGGGCGAGGTGGTCTTCGTCCCGATCGAGCAGGCCAACCTCGTGCAGCGGTACATCGGCAACGAGGGCGAGGAGCCCAGGCTCGACCGCCTGGGATCGAAGTCCTGGGAAAGCCGCAAGACCAAGGTGAAGGCCTCGGTGGAGCAGCTCGCAGAGAGGCTCATCCGCATCTACGCGAGGCGGAGGGCGGCGAGGGGCTACGCCTTCCCGCCCGACGGAGAATGGCAGCTCGCCTTCGAGGCCGCCTTCCCCTACGAGGAGACCGTCGACCAGATCCGCTGCATCGAGGAAGTGAAGGCTGACATGGAGAGCCTCAAGCCCATGGACCGGCTCATCTGCGGCGACGTCGGCTACGGAAAGACGGAGATAGCGATGCGGGCGATCTTCAAGGCCGCCGCCGCCGGGAAGCAGGTGGCCTTCCTAGCTCCTACGACGATCCTCGCCGAGCAGCACTTCGAGAATTTCCGCGAGCGAGTCGGGGACTTCCCGATCCAGATGTCCATGCTCTCTCGGCTCGTCGAGCGCAGGGAGCAGCGCGCGACCATCTCGGGCCTCAAGGAAGGGAAGATTGACGTCGTCGTGGGCACGCACCGCCTCCTGCAGAAGGACGTCGAATTCAAGGACCTCGGCCTCCTCGTGGTCGACGAGGAGCAGCGCTTCGGCGTCAAGGACAAGGAGAGGCTGAAAGAGATCAAGGCGAGCGTCGACTGCCTCACCCTGACCGCCACGCCCATCCCGAGGACCCTCCACATGTCCCTGCTCAAGATCCGCGACATGTCCGTGCTCAACACTCCGCCCGTCAACCGCCATCCCATCGAGACCGTAGTCGAGGAATTCGACCCCGCGATCATCGCGGAGGCCATCCGCAAAGAAGTGGCTAGGGGAGGGCAGGTCTTCTACCTCCACAACCGAATCGAGAGCCTCCAGGAGATCCAGACCTTCCTGCAGGCGACGGTCCCCGAGGTCCTCGCGGAATCGGCGCACGGCCAGCTGGACTCGACCGAGCTCGAGGACATCATGCACCGCTTCGTGCACGGCGGCTTCCAGGTCCTCGTATCGACTACGATCATCGAGAACGGCATCGACATCCCCAACGTCAACACGATCATCATCGACCGCGCCGATGTGTACGGCATCTCCCAGCTCTACCAGCTCCGCGGCCGCGTCGGCCGCTCCGACCGCGTCGCCTACGCGTATCTATTCTATCCCGACAAGCGGGCCCTCTCAGAGCTCGCGATGAAAAGGCTCCAGATCATCTCGGACTTCACCGAGCTCGGCTCGGGCTTCAAGATAGCCATGAAAGACCTGGAGGTGCGGGGGGCGGGGAACCTCCTGGGCCGCGAGCAGTCGGGGGATATCTACGCGGTGGGTTTCGACCTCTACCTCAAGCTCCTGGACGACGCAGTAAAGCGCCTCTCCGACTCCGGCTACGAGGCGGAGGAGGAGAGCTACCTCGAACTCGAGTACGCCGGCTACATCCCAGAGTCCTACATATCGCTCCCGACCATGAAGATGGAAGTGTACAAGAAGATAGCCTCCATCATGAGCCAGGCCGACCTCGACGCGCTCTACCAGGAACTGGCAGACCGTTTCGGCCCCCTACCCGAGGAGGTGCTTTCCCTCCTCTCCCTCGCCGAGATCCGCGTCATCTGCAAGAGGCTCTCCATCTCTAGCCTCAAGGAGAGAGGCGGCAGCGTGACGGCGGAATTCTCCAAGGTGGCCAAGGTATCCGTAGAGAGGCTGCTCAGGCTCATCAGGGAGAGCGGAGGGAGGATCAAGCTGGATCCGCACAGGCCCAATGTCCTCCTGATCCGGACTGGCAGCATAGGCCTCCGCGAAAAGAGCGAATTCATCCGTGAACGGTTGGCCTCTCTCCTGAGTTGACCGGCAGGGGAATACTCAGGCTTCGCGACGGGCCTGGCGGTCCGGGCTGGCTCGTGAATTCCAGGAATATGCGATTCCCCAGAGTGGAAAAACCGCGTCGCGTTGATTATGATTTTAGGCCGGGGCCGACGGAGGGCATCGATGGCTGAGCGCATCGGAGACTTTCTACTCAGGATAGGGGCCATGACAAAGGACCAAGTCGACGAGGTCCTCAGGATTCAGGCAGGAGAGCCCGACGATGCGCTTCGGATGTTCGGCGAAATAGCCGTCGAGAAGGGCTTCATCGACGAAGCGGCGCTGAAAAAGTACGTCGAGCGCGATGCCTGTTCGGCATGAGCCGAAGCTCGTTGGAGAGAGGCCGTCCATGAAGAGCACTTCGCCGCTCAGGATCCTCTGTTCGGCATCCTTGCCCGAGAATAGGCTCCACATCCATCCCAACGACGGCGCCGACCTCGGTTTGATGATGACGAGCTACACTGTGGATACGGGGGAGGGCGGGACCATCGACCTGCGCCTGCTCAACGATTGCCCCAAGGAGAGCATGGAGATTGGGCCAAGGTTCTGGGAGCGAATAGGGAAGCCATCGAAGGCGATCCTCAGCTATGACGGGGAAGTCTTGGCGATCGTCCAGGCCTAGGTCGGCCCGCGGCGGCCTAAACACGCGTCGAGCTAGGCTCGCCGAGCGGCGATGCTGGCAGCGAAGAAATAGTCGGACATGAGGTCGCAGAGCTCGGGCGAGAAATCGAGCGAGGCCCGCAGCTTCTGCACGCCAGTGGGCAGGCGTTGGGCCGAATCGATTTTGGCGTTGACGGTGAATCGGTATTTCTGGAAATAGAGGCTGACCGTTGCCGCCGTGCCGAGGGGGATATCGGGCGAGCGCAGGGGCATGAGGAAATCGATGCGGTTGACCGCAAGCGTGAAGAGGGCCAGCTTGTGCTGCTCGGGCCCGCAGGCCATCACAGCATAATTGTTGAAACCCAGCTTCCGCGAACTCTCCGGATTCACCTGCACTGTTTTATCCCGGAAATCCTCCCACTGGACGCGCAGCCTGTCGAGATGGAGGAGATGGTCGCCGAGTATCTGGGCGAGCGCGGGCGGAATGGGCTTGAACTCGCAGACGATGAGGCCGACCCTGTCCCTGCCTTTCATCTGCCCGACGGCCGAGACCTGGCATCGGCAGAATATCTTCTCGGGCTCCTTGACGGTCCCCCGCTGCACCATGAGGGTGAGGCCGGCGAGAGCCCCTTTGAAGCGCTGGAAAAAAACGATCTCGTCCTTGGTGAAGGCCCCGATCAGGATGGCCCTGGCCATGGACAGCTGATAGGGGACGCAGGCGAGGGTGTAGGTATCGACCTTGAGGCTGGTCAGCGATTGGATGATGCCCGTGGATTGCTGGACGAAGGGGCTGAACGAGACGACGGCGTCCCTATACTGCTCCTCGTAGCTCAGGGTCTCCTGCTTCAGCACGATGGCATACTATGACTTCGAGTCGCCCGCCGGTCAAGGCCGGGAGCGCTGCCGCCCGCCAGCGCTCCCGGCGAAGCGCCTCGAACCCGAGCCCGTCTCGGCTCGGCGTCCGGCGAGGAATATAGCCGGCTCCTTGCCCAGGGGCCAGGCCGTCTCCCGCCAAATGGCCACGCTCGCGCAGCGGATACGCTCCGTGGGCGAGCAGATGGAAGCGGCGACGCAGAACCTCGTCCCTGCCGAAAGCAGGGCGAGGCAGTCCTCGAGGAGGCGGGCGTTGCGGTACGGGGTCTCGATGAAGATCCTGGTGGCCCCGTCCGATTTTATCCCTCGGTCGATGGACGCGAGTGCCGCTCTCCTTCCCGCCGGTTCCTGGGGAAGATAGCCGAGGAAGTCGAAGCGCTGGGCTTCGAGGCCGGAGGCCGCAAGCGCCAGGACGATGGACGAGGGACCGATAAGCGGCGTGACGCGAATACCCCTGTCCTGCGCCAGGGCGACCAGGGCCCCGCCGGGATCGGCTATGCAGGGCATGCCCGCCTCGGAGAGGAGACCGATATCCTCGCCCTCCTCCAAAGGGGCGAGAAGGGCGGTAAGCTCCTCCTCCTTCGTGTGCTCGTCGAGCCTCTCCATTCGTACTCCTGCCGCCTCGGCAGGCCCGAGGACGCGCGACAGCAGCGACCATGCCGCCTTCTCGCCCTCGACGATATAGCGGCGAAGGAGGCGCACTCGGGCCAACGCGGCCGCGGGAAGGCTCGATTCGGGCGATGCCCCCGGAATGAGGATGTTGGGGACCAGATAGAGCGTGCCGCGCTTATCGCTCATGCCTAGCCCGAGATGATGCCGAGGACTGCGTCGACGAGGGATCCGAACTGGAGGGCGAGGCCCTCCGGCAGGAAAGAGGCCGCCGCGCGATAGCTCTCGACTATCGAGGAGGATTCGCGGGACGAAAGAGGCAGGGAACGTCCGATGATCGTGGACTCGATTGAGGGCGAGCGAAGGGCGAGCTCCCCGGCGAAGGCGATCCTGAATTCGGTGAGGATGCCCTTCTCGACCCTCGCTGCGAAGGCGAAGACCGCGGTGTCGGGCGTGGGGGAGGTCCGCGGCCCGACCTTGCGCAAGGCGTAGGCGTCCCAGCGCTCGAGGGGGACTCGTACCCGCGTTATCAGCCCGCCCTCAGGGACGGACGGACGCGCATCATCGCCGACGAGGCGGTTGACGTTCATCCATGTAGCGCCGCCTTGGTCCCGCAGCTCCACCAGGCCGTCTAGACAGGAGAGGGCGGGCCAGCTGTCCATGAAACGCTTCCGGCAGGCGAGGTTGCCGCCGATGGTGGCTAGGTTGCGTATGGCATGCGTTCCGATGCCCCGGACGGCCTCCGCCAGGAGGGGCGGCAGGGCGGCGTCGCCCAGGTCCAGCAACTCCGAGGCGGTGACGGCCGCGCCGATCTCGAGAAAGCGCTCCGTGAGGCCGGCCCTCTTCAGCTCGGGGAGGTCGCGGATAAAAAGCATTTCGGGGGGGAGGGAGATGCCAATGCTTCCCTGTTCTCGCAGGATGTCGGTACCGCCGGCGAAAAAGGCGATACCTGGCCGCTTGCGCATTATTTCGAGAGCCTCGGGAAGATCCTTGGGAAAGTGGACGTCACTGTCCTGCACGGCGGTAGAGCCTCCTCGCCCGTAGCTCTGACGCCGCCACCACTCCCCTGACGATGGCCTCCGGATCGGTGCAGCGGCATGGCGCGCAGGACATGTACTCGAGTATCTCGCGCGGCATGGGCCTCGGGTGGCGCTCGAGGAGGGCAGAGGCGGCCATGATGCGGGGCGCTGCGCAGAATCCGCAGCTCTCCACTCCGGCCGACTTGAAGCCTTCGGCGATATCGCTATAGTCCGCGGTCTGGGAAAAGCCCTCGATAGTGACAACTTCCTTCCCGCGGACCGCGAAGGCGGGGACGAGGCAGGCCGGGACCAGGCGCCCATCCAGGAAGACGAGGCATCGCCCGCAGTGCCCACAACGGCAATCCGAACGCGGGCCGAGGAGGGCGAAGGCCTCGCGAAGGAAGTCCGACAGTCGGTCCGCCGAGCGGGCCTTTGCGCTCACGTCCTCGCCATTGAGGATGAAGGAAACGGTCATCGAACCCCCAAGGCGCCGATGAGTCGGGCTGGAGTCACGGGCAGGCTCGCGAAGGCCGAGTCGGCGGCCTGCGATAGGGCCGAGATAAAGGCGGCGGGCAGGGTATCGAAGGGGAGCTCGCCGATACCTTTGACAGGCGCCCGTCGCGAAGGCTCGATGAAATCGACGTGGATGGGCGGCAGATCCTCGAGAGGGAGGAGCGCGTAGCGGAAATAGGCGAGGGGGCTCGCCGTGGGGTCGACACGCTCGATGAGGCAGGCGCCGAGCGCGTCGGCAGCGCCCGAGCGGAGCGAAGCTGCGGCGCGGCCGGGCGCCACGACTCGCCCCCCGTCCACGCAGATCCAAACTCCGAGGGGATGGGGCTCGAGGGTCCAGGGCTCCAGCTCGAGCTCGACCACCGTCCCGGCCCAGGCGGCCGTATCGAAGGGGGAGCCGCTGACCTGGCCACCTTCCCAGCGAATCGGCCTGGGAACTCTGTGGACGGAGCGTGCGGTAAGGGGGAGGGGATCCCTGAAGCGCCGCTTCTGGATGGCGAGACAGGCCCTCTCGACCAGGTGCGCGACGATGGAGACGTTGCGCGATAGCGTGCTCGGGCCCGAATCTGGGACTTGATCGGTATCGGGTGTGGCGATCGTGACCTTATCCGGCTCGATGCCGAGGATCTCCGCGGCGATGCCCCGCCAGACATCCCTGACTCCGCCAGCCCCCCCTGCCGCGCTCGTGAAGATGCGAAGGGATAGCTCCTTGTCGAGAGTCGCCTCCACCGTGTACGAGTTGGAGGAGTCGCCCGAAAGGAAGGCCCCGGCCCCCTGGTAGGCGAAGGCCAGACCGATGCCGCGGAGGGGGCCGTCGGCTCGGCCCGACCGCCGCTTGCGTACGAGCTCGTAACCGGCATACTTGCGGCGGTAATCGCTCGAAGCGACCAGGCGGGCCAGGATGGCCTCGTAAGGCACCTCCTCCTTTAGCGGCTCGCCGGTGAGCAGCCTCGAACCCTTGCGAAGGACATTGCGCGATTTCCAGTCGGCCGGGTCTTCCCCCATGGCGGATGCCATGCGGTTAACATGGGCCTCCATGGCGAAGAATGCATGCGAGGAGCCCAGCCCGCCGAATGCGCCCATGGGAGGCGTGTTGGTGGCCACGGCATAGCCCTCGATCCTGAGGTTGGGGCAGGCATACGCGCCCGTGCACGCGAGTACGGCCTGACTGAGTATCTCTTCGGCGAGAGGTCCGTAGGCGCCCACGTTGATGGCGATCCTCACGTCCATGGCCGAGAGTTCGCCGCCCTTGCCTAGTCCGGCCCGTACGTTGACCGAGCTGCGGGCTCGCTTGGGAGTGAATCGGAAGTCCTCCTCCCTGGTCAGAAGTATCTTCGCGGGTCTTCCGCAGACAATCGACGCTATGGCCGCCTGGCAGGCCAGGAGGGAGGGGTACCAAAGCTTCCCGTCGAGGTGGATGCCAAGCCTGGTGGGCCTAACGGACACCTCCTCGGCCCTGCATCCGAGAGCGAGGGCCACGGAATCGCGCACGTGGTAGGGCCATTGCGTGGCGCACCACACCGCGATCTTGTCGTAATCGTAGGCGGAGGCGGCGCCTTGGGGCTCGCTGTAGTAGTGCTCGATAGCCCCGCTCGTATAGACATCCTCGTGGACGGAAGCGGCTATGGAGAAGGCGAGCTCGGGGTCCCCGACGACGGCGATGCGCTTGGCGACCACCTGGTCGGAGGAGAAGCTCTCCCACGCGAGCTGGGGCTCCTCCTCGTCGCAGGCCACCTTTGTGGAGGCGACGAGCTCCTCGAGGAGGACGGGGTCTGGCCCTGCGACGAGGGCGACGGGCTCCCCCGCATAGGACACCTTGTCTTGGGCGAGGATGGGGACCTCGGCCCCGAAGGATACGATCGCGTTGCGTCCTGGAATATCGGCGGGGAGGATAGAGCGGTATCCGGCAGGGAGCTTTGGGAAGCGTATCGATCGGACCGAGCCGCGGGCGGTCGGGGAGCGCACGGTCGCGACGCAGATCATGCCCGCAGCCTTGAAATCCGTGACGGCCGCTAAGGGAGTCGAAGCGGAATCCGCTTCCCTGGGGCTCAGCGAAGGGCTCCTTCGGCGATTTCGAGCACGGCACCCGTCACGGCACCGACCTGGTCCTCGGTCATCCCCTGCCAGATCGGGAGGGAAATGGTGCATGAGAATTTTTCGCTGGCCTCGGGAAAGTCGGACTCCCTAAGATCGTAGCGGCGGGACCAGTAGCTCATCATATGGAGCGGGATGAAGTGAACCGATATGCCGATGCCGGCGGCTTGGAGACGCTCGGCGAATTCGTCGCGGCCGATGCGGAGGGCCTTGGGTCTGATCCGAAGGCTGAAGAGGTGCCACGCGTGGTTCGCGTGGATGGGAGGGTTCTCGAGGGCCCTGTGCCCCGAGAAGGCCCCGAGGTAGCGCGACGCGATAGAGCGGCGTTGCTCCAGGAAGAGATTGGCCTTCTTGAGCTGCTCGCGGCCTATGGCGGCGAGCAGGTCGGGAAGATTGCATTTATAGCCCGCATCGACGACGTCATAGCGCCACGAGGCGGATTTCGAGGTATATCGGTCCCATGCCTGGCGGTCGAAGCCGTGCAGTCTCATCGTCTCCATCCGATTGATGAGCGCGGCGTCCCGCGCGACGACCATGCCGCCCTCTCCGGAGGTGATCGTCTTGGTCGCGTAGAAAGAATAGGCCCCCGCATCGCCTAAAGTGCCCGCGTAGCCCTCGGGGAGGCATAGGGGAAAGGCATGGGCCGCGTCCTCGACGAGACGGACTCCTCGTCGCTGGCAGACCTCGAGAAGCTCAGCCATGCGGCAGGGCATGCCGCCTACGTGGACGGCGACGACAGCCTTGATCGAGGGCTCGAGAGCGAGGAGCTCGTCCAGCCGCAGCGGGTCGATATTGTAGTCCTCGCGGGCGATGTCGCAGAATTCGAGCTCGGCCCCGAGGTGCTTAGCCACTGCGGCCGAGCTCGTGAAGGTGTAGGTGCTTGTAGCGACCTTGGAGCCGGGCCCGACGCCCAGGGCCTCCAGCGCAAGGAGGAGGCCGGAAGTCGCGGAGTTGACCGCGAGGGCCCGCGGAACTCCAACGAAGGACGCGAACTCCTCCTCGAAGGCGCGCGCCACCTTGCCTGTCGTGAGCCAACCGGAACGCAGGACCTCGATGACGGCCTCCTCCTCCTCGAGCCCGATCGAGGGTCGGGCGAAGGGGATGAAGTCAGTATTCGCTCTCATTCTCGGGAACGATAAGCGTAGGCACAAACTTTTTCAAGACTGCCCTGAGGGCCTTCCTGTTGCGGAAATCGCTCTCGCGGCCCGGGACTCGGACGCAATATGGCTCGAGTGCCGCGATCTCCTCCGCGAGGGACTCAGGCGAGGCAAAGCGCCGCTCCAGCCTGTTGATCCGCGGATACTCGGTGGGCACGAGGGTCTCCTCGGGGGAATAGAGCCTCTCCTCGACTCTTTCGCCGTGCCTGAGGCCGATATACTCGATCTTGATGTCCTTGCCGGGCTCGAACCCGTAGAAACGGATCATTTGCTCGGCGAGGTCGCGGATTCGAACGGGTTCGCCCATGTCCAGGAGGTAGGTCTGGCCGGAGCGGCCTACTCCTCCCGTCTTCAGAACGAGGGAGCAGGCCTCGGGTATAGTCATGAAGTACCGGCTCGCCTCGGGATGGGTTACGGTGAGGGGCCCGCCCTTCTCGATCTGGCGACGGAACAAGGGCACGATGGAGCCGCGCGAGCCGAGAACGTTGCCGAAGCGGACGACCATGAACTCGCGGCCTGGCGCCGCCCGAGAGGCCGCGGCCACTACCGTGCGCTCGGCGAATAGCTTCGAGGCTCCGTAGACCGAGACTGGCTCGACGGCCTTGTCCGTGGATATGAGGACGAAGCGACGCGTACCCGCCGCCAAGGCGGCCTCGACCAGGTTGCGCGTGCCCAGGACATTGTTGTGCACGGCGGCAACGGGATTCTCCTCCATCATGGGCACGTGCTTGTAGGCAGCAGCGTGGAAGACGGCGTCGGCCTTCAGCCGGCCGAGGACGAATCGCATGTATTCGGCATCCTTGAGATCGCCGATCAGGGGGACTATGGAAGTCCGCTCCCCTACGCCTTCCTCGCGGAGAAGCCTGAGCTCGCGATCGATCTGGTAAATGGAATTCTCGCCGTGTCCGAAGAGGTACATGCGCGAGACCCCGGCCGAGAGGAGCTGTCGCGAAAGCTCCGAGCCGATGGATCCTCCCGCCCCCGTGATGAGGACGCGCTTGCCCCTGAGGTATGAGAGGCTCTCCTTTAGGCCGATAGCGATGGGGCTTCTGCCCAAGAGGTCTTGGCTCTCGATCTCCCTTGCCTGGATGAGGTGCGCATCCCCCTCGACAATCTGGGCGATGCCGGGCACGATCCGAATTTGTCCGAAGCCCGCGTCCTTGAGGAGGAAGTAGAGGTCCCTGAGGAATTCCTTGTTCGCGCTCGGGATGGCTATGATCGCTTCGTCGGCCGGTGTGCGCCTGAGGAGGTTCACGACGTCGCGGATGGGGCCCAGGACCGGGATCCCCTCGACCCTTGCGCCGATTTTGGCGGCATCGTCGTCAAGGAAGGCTACGACCGTGCCGAAAACGGCCTTTTCCTTTATCTCGCGGGCTATCGCCCTTCCGGCGAAGCCGGCCCCGATGACGTATATCCTGCCGCCCTCATGATCCGCGCTCATCATAGACAGCCTCGCCTCCGCTCTTTACCCGCTCGACGACCTCGAAGCCGAGGTCGATGGGGAAGGCCGCGCCGTAGAGGTCGAGAAGGACCTTGGCCCTTCCTTTGCGGCGATTCACTTTAATGATCTGACCTTCCAAGCCCTTGAGCGGCCCCTCGAGGACGACTATTCGGTCGTTCTCATCGAAGGACACCTTCGATATATCGGCGTATTCCCCGAAGGATATGAAGCGCCTTAGGAGACCGACGTCGTGCTCGGAGAGAGGGCTTGGAGCGGCGCTTTCGCGGAGAAAGCGGATAAAGCCAGGCGTCCTGCGGATGGCCCAGAAAGTCCCCAGTTCGGTCAGGATGTCGTCGGACTCTATGAAGACATAACCGGGGAATACGGGCTTAAGGACTTGGCTGACCTTGCCTCTACGCCTGATCGGCAACTTCTTTTTGGGAAGGAGGAGACGTTGCGCGCCGAGGATCGGCGCTAGTCGACTGACGAAATCCTCTTCCGAAGCGGTCAGCACGTGGATGGTGTAATACTGCATGTTGAGACCCCATGATCTTAGCATGCCGGACGATCGCATGCAATGGAAGGAGCTAAGGAGGCTCCGGATGGCGGCCGATAAGAAATTCAGGCATCTGTATTTTTAGGCGCAGCCCCAGCTGGCTTAGGTAGGAAACCCTGGATATGCATGGCGGAATGGTGGTGAAATCATCGATGCTCGCGCTTCTCGCCCTGGCGGCCGTTTCGGCCTCGGCACTCACCGTCAGCGTGGCCCCGACCGAGGGCCCTGCCTATGCCCCTCCTCCCGACGGCCGAGGATCGTCCCTGGCCGTCCTAGTCTCGGGCTGCATGGGCATTCTCTTCGATGCCGGTTACATAGTAACCGACGCCTCAGCGATGAGGACGGAACCGAACTCCTGGGGGACGGCCCAATACGGCTTAACCGACGCGAAGGAAGGCCTCGTGGATTACGTGATCGCCATCTACGTGACTTGGGTCACCTCGACCTTCGACAAAAAGGTCTTGCTCCCGGCCTCGGTCGAGTATCGGCTCGTAAGAGTGAAAGATGCGGAGCTGATTTCGGAAGGTTCGGTCGATGGCTTACCCGATTCCCTGGACGCGGCCGCCCATGAGTGGAGGACGGCATCCTTGGTCGGGGCGAAGGTCGCCGAGCCCTGCCTCAAGGCGCTCAGCGCCATCGGCAAGGGAGGGGAATGATGAAGAAGTATGCGCTCTTCGCCGCGATGCTCGTCCTCGCTTATGCCAATCTCGCCGCAGCAGTCTGGGATGGGAGCGCGGTGGCTGGAGTCGCCGCGGACTTCCCGAACGATGGCCTGTATGGCGAGTGCAATTCCTTCCCTCGCGACACTTCAGTAACCCTCACCAATCTCGAGAACGGCAAGACGGTCACCATCACTATCACGAATGGCATAGAGAACCCAGGGGTCTTCATCGCCCTATCTCCGCAAGCGGCCGCGCAACTCGACATGAGGCCCGGCTCCGCGGCGAGGGTGCGAGCCGTAGCCCTCACCGCCTCGCAGGCCGAGACGAGCCTGCCGCCAGCAAGGGCCGGAGAGACTTCGGATCCCGACTATAATCCGAAGATCTATGTCGAGCGGGAGAAGGCCGCAGAAAAAGCCGCGGGTATCGCCGCGGCTTCCACGCCGGGCCCATCACCCGCAGTGGCGCCTGCAAACTCTACGGCTGCCCCTTCCAATCCCGCTGCCTCCGGCGCCGCGGCGCCTTCTGCCTCACCTCCACCGACTACTCCGACGCCTCTGGCCCAGTCGCCTCAACCCACCCAGCAAGCGGCTGCTGCTGCTCCGAGCGCTGCGCCATCGTTACCTGCGCCTGCGACAGAAAGCGCGGAAGTACTCGCTAGGCCTCAAGAACCTTCGAAGGAAACTAGAAACGCGCTACCACCATTAAGCGAGCCGAGTCCGACAGTAGCTGTTGCACCAGTTCCTGCGGCACAGCCTGCGGCACAGCCGGCGGCACAGCCGCAGGCTGTCGCTCAGGTCAAGGAACCGGCGACTCAACCATCAATTCCCGAAGTCCCGAAAAACTATCTTTTCCCCGGCTCGCCCAAGCCAGCCCCTGTCGGCCTTGCGCTGCCTACTCCCGATCTGCCGCTCGTACCTGCCGCGACGACTCCCATTCAGCATGGGGGATACCTAGCCCAAGTACCGGAGATTGTCGGCGGTTCCCCACCCTATCCGCGTACAGCTCCAGCTCCACGCCTGTCGATGGGCGATCCGAACCTGCCTCCACAAGCGGTTGCAGCGACCCCGAGGCCTGCGCCGGTCGTCCAACCCGCGCCAAAAGCCGCTATCGATGCCTTGGCTCGTCCTGGGCTCGGGGCTGGTGCTCCTTCCGCCGTCCTCGCAGAGCCGCGTGTCCCTGCTACGGCCACTGTCGATGCCTTAGCGCGTCCGGGGCTCACGAGTGCTGGGACTGCCGTGGGTCTCGAAGCGCCTTCGATCGCTCCTGATGTTCTGCCCGATGCGGTGCTCAGCCGCGTAATGGCGCCTTCCCAGATAGCACCAACTCCATCCCTCGCCGAGGTTCCGGCACCTTCAAGCGCTACTCCAGCTCCTACCGAGGGTCCCGAGGAGCTCGCCTTGGATCGTCCGAGCTACGCCCAGCGGGTCGAGGAACTGGCCCTCTCCGAGTCGTCACCGATCTCTCCGTCCGATTTCTACTCGAACGAACACCCAAGCAAAAACGCTTTCCGGGAAGGGAATGCCGAGCTCGCCGAGGCGGTTCCTCCGGGGATGCCCGACACAATCGCCGATCGGATCGCGGTAGCGGAGGGTATGGCTGGAGCCGAGCCTCAGAATGTCGAGCTCGCCGAGGCGGTTCCTCCGGGGATGCCCGACACAATCGCCGATCGAATCGCGGTAGCGGAGGGTCGAGCTGGAGCAGAGCCTCAGAATGTCGAACTCGCCGAGGCGCTCCCTCCGGGGATGCCCGACACAATCGCCGATCGGATCGCGGTAGCGGAGGGTACGGCTGGAGCCGAGCCTCAGAATGTCGAGCTCGCCGAGGCGCTTCCACCGGGAATGCCCGATACCATCGCCGAAAGGATCGCGGTCGCAGAGGGTATGGCTGGAGCAGAGCCTCAGAATGTCGAGCTCGCAGAGGCGGTTCCACCGGGAATACCCGATACTATTGCCGATAGGATCGCGGTCGCAGAGGGTGTGAACCCGGTTGCGCCGGAGAATGTAGAGTTGGTCGAGGCGCTTCCACCGGGGATGCCCGACACCATCGCCGATCGGATCGCGGCGGCGGAGAACGGGACCGAAGCTGAGTTACAAGAGGCGGAAGCGCCAAGCCCAAGCGAGAGCATAGGCGCGGAGCGCCCGGGCATTTCCGGCTCTTCCGCACTCGGAGAGCTCGGGGAACCTCCGGTGCCAACACCGAGCGAGGCCCTGGCGGCGGGAAAGCCCGGAGCAGTACAGCCGGGGCAGGCCCTAGCCGAACTCGCCGAACCCTCCCCGAATGCTCCCGCAACGGTCAGCGCCGAGGGGGCCGAGAAGCCAGGGATGGCGAGTCCGCCTACGGCCGAACTCGCAGCGCCCAACGTACCCAGCCCATCCGAAAGCATAGCCGGGGAAAAGCCCAAGCCAGTGCCTCAGGGCGAACAAATAGTAACGCTTGAGCCCGCCGCTCCGAGGCCGCCACTGGTCACGCCGCCTACTGCGGCTTCCGCGGCATCCTCGGCACCGCCATTGACAGCGCCTTCGACAAAGACGCAGGCGGCTCCGCCCGCCTCGGTGGCGACAGTCACGGAAAAGCCGGCCACCGGTGGAATTGAGATTCCATCGTCGGTTCCTGTGCTCAAAAGTCTCACAAAGGGCTCCTTCTACGTCCAAGTAGGGGTTTTCAGTACGAATGACGCGCTTTCGGCTGCGATAAAGTCTTTCAAGTCAGTATATCCGCTCGCGGTCGAGGGATTGACGACAAAATCCGGTAGCGCAGCGTATCGTCTATTCGTCGGGCCTTTGACTCGCGATGAAAGCGGGGTTGTACTCATCAGAATGCGATCCCTCGGATTCAAAGACGCCTACCTCCGTCAGGGCAGCTGAGGTTCGGGGGCTGCCGTATATCGGCGGCAGCCCTCGGATCAGTTCTGAAAAGCTCTCGGTATGCTCCTCCTCTACCCGCCTGTAGCTCGCAGCCCAGAGCCTCCGATCGGCCTTGCGAGGCTCGCGGGATGGTCGCGCAGCCGGGAAATCGATGTCCATTGCATCGACCTGAACCAAGAAGGCCAGGAATTCCTTCTTGAATCCGCTGTAAAGGCCGAGGACAGCTGGACACGTGGCGCCTTGAAACGGCGGCAGAGGGCGGCGTCAGCGCTGCGCGAAAGGCAGACATACGGCAACTACGATCGCTATGCGAGGGCGGTCGGCGACCTTGACCGCGCTTTGCGCGCCGCCTCGGGCCTGGCAGGAGTAGCGGCCTCACTCGCCGATTATCGGGATCCGAGACGGAGCCCTCTTCGAAAATGCGATCTGATCGACTCGGCGAGGAATTACAAGGCGAACGTCTTTTACGAGCTATTTGAAAGGCGTATCGGGCCGGAGCTCGAAAGCGAACTGGAGTCCAACCCAATGGGCTTCGTAGGGATATCTATCTGCTATCTGAGCCAGGTCCTTTGCGCCTTCGCTCTCTGCGGCTACATCAAGAGCGTTTCGCCGGAGACGAAAATAACCCTCGGAGGCAGTCTTGTAACGTCGTGGGTCGCAGGTTCTCGCATCGCGCCTGGGGAAGAGTTCGAGGGCTTCGTCGACGCGATACTAGCGGGGCCGGGAGAAGAAAGTCTAGGAAGCCTTCTCGATATCCCGGATTCACGCATCGCGGGCGCGCCTCGCTTCGACGACTTCCTCGATCTCGGCTATTTCGCGCCTGTACGCATTATCCCATACAATTTCTCATCTGGCTGCGCCTGGAAACGTTGCAGCTTCTGCCCTGAGACGGCCGAGAATATGCCCTATCGCGGCAAGAACCGAGAGACCGCGATAACAGAGTTGGCAGTGCTTAGGGAGCGCTATGATCCAGGCCTTTTCCATTTCACCGACAATGAGATCGCTCCTCTGTATCTCAGGTCCTTGATGGATCATCCACCTGGCGCCCCATGGTACGGCTTTGCGAGATTTTCCCGTCTCCTTCTCGATCCTAAGGCTTGCGACGAGCTGGCCGCTTCCGGTTGCCGAATGCTCCAGCTAGGCTTGGAATCTGCCGACCAGGATGTCCTCGATGCATTGGGAAAGGGCACTCGCGTAGAGGAGATTGACAGGATTCTTAAGAACCTGAAAGCGTCGGCCATCGCCGTCTTTCTCTATGTCATATTTGGAACTCCATCCGAAGATAGGAACTCGGCGATGAGGACTCGCGACTTTGTTGCGACGAGGGCCGGATACATACGATTCTTGAATCTCGCACTCTTCAACTTACCAGCATCGGGGGGAGAGGCGAGCAAACTGGAGACTGCTAATTTCTATGATGCCGACTTGTCGCTCTATAGCGAATTCCGACATCCCAAGGGCTGGGACAGGGCCCATGCCAGGGAATTCCTCGAGAAGGACTTCCTATCGGTACCCGAGAACCGAGCTATCTTTAAAAGGACCCCTCCGGTATTTACGTCGAATCACGCACCCTTCTTTATATGAGCTACGCGGCTGTAGATCTTGCGACCTATAATGCCATCCAGGTCGAAAATAATCGGGAAGGCAGGTCCTCTCCAATGACCCGCAACTCGGAGAGGGAAGAGCTCGATCCTGATATGGGCGCTATCTCCGGTTTGACAGCGGCGCGCACTAGCGCGTAGTATAGCGGTGCAATGGCATCCAGGGACTCCGCGAGGATACTCGAGCTCGAGGGACTCATCCGAAAGCATCAGGACCTCTACTATAATGGCCAGCCGGAGCTTTCCGACGCTGAATTCGACGCCCTCTGGGATGAGCTCGCCCGCATCGATCCCCGCAATGCCGTAATAGGCGAGGTAGGGCGTGACGCGGCGGACGGTTGGCCCAAGGCTCGCCATTTAATCCCTATGGGCAGCCAAGAGAAGGCATCGAGCCCGGAGGAATTCCGCGCATGGTGCGACAAGATCCGGCATCCGGAGTACATCGTGCAATATAAGCTCGATGGGGCGAGCCTGGAGCTTCAGTACGTGGCGGGCAGCTTGGTCAAGGCCGTAACGCGGGGTGACGGCGAGATCGGTGACGATATTACGCCTAACGCATCGCGGATGGCCGGCGTTGTCGAAGCGCTGCCGGTCGGTTTCACGGGAGGCGTGCGCGGCGAGGTCCTCATGCCCAGGGAGGTTCATGCGCGCAAGTACCCGGACAAGGCCAACTGCCGCAACGCGGCCAACGGCCTCATGAAGCGAAAGGATGGCGTCGGCAGCGAAGACCTTCATTTGATCTGCTACGATGCGAGCGGGACCCTAACAGACGGGAGCGCGCCCTTCTCCGACGAGCTCGAGAAGATGGCCTGGCTTGGCAGGATGGGCTTCGAGCTCACGCCACAAGTAGTCCTTTCGAGCCCGGAGGAAGTGGTGGAGTATCGCGCCCACGTTATGGCCGAGCGGCCTGGTCTTCCCTACGACATCGACGGCCTGGTCGTGAAGGGCAGGGCCATCGACGCAGAGGATATGGAGCGCTCCCGGCCCGAGAAGCAGATAGCCTTTAAGTTCAGCCTCGAGGAAGCCGTCTCGACTCTGCTCGCGGTGGAATGGAGCGAGTCGGGCGCCAATTATACGCCGATCGGCATTGTCGAGCCCGTACGGCTCGCGGGCACGACCGTGCAACGGGCCAATCTCGTCAACACTAACATTATCCGAAGCATGGGTCTCATGGTCGGCTCCCGTGTCGTAATCACGAAGCGCGGCGAGATTATCCCCAAGATCGAAAGCCTCGTCGAGAGCCCTTCCGGATCGATCCCCATCGAGGCGCCGACGACATGCTCCTGCGGAGCTTCCCTCGTGGACGAGGGCACCAGGCTCTATTGCCCCAACCCCGAATGCCCCAAGAAAGCGAGGCACCGGCTGGAGAAATGGCTCTCCCTCCTCGACGTGGGCGATTTCGGCTCGGTGATCGTCGGGAAGCTCGTCGACTCGGGACGAGTGCGCTCCATCCCCGATATCTATGGCCTTGAACCGGCCGAGCTAGCGGAATACGATCGAATGGGCGAGAAATCCGCGCGCAAGATCCTTCGCAACTTGGCACTCCGCGATGAAATCGCGCTCTCGAGGTTCGTGGCCGGCTTCGATATCGAGGGAATCGGCGAGCTCATCGTCGAGAAGGCGGTGGCAGCCGGCTTCGATAGCCTCGAGAAGCTGAGGGCGGCCGGCGTCGATGCGCTG
>Ga0181529_10002400_pt1 | contig 22482 bp, 18 predicted proteins | sample PEATcosm2014_Bin_36_FD_119763 | JGI IMG/M metagenome (GOLD analysis project Ga0181529, IMG submission 119763) | Peatland microbial communities from MTU Mesocosm Facility, Houghton, MI, USA - PEATcosm2014_Bin10_30_metaG | ecosystem: Environmental > Terrestrial > Soil > Wetlands > Peat | place... | reverse complement strand
GCGTACGGTGGCAGGATAAACAGTTCGATCGAGGCGCTGTTTTCCTCCGCGAATCGCCGCACCAGTTTGGCCTTGTGCATGGGATGTCCGTCAACGATCAAGAATATCTTGCGAGTCATGCCAACGATAAGTCGTTTGAGAAGTTCACGGAACGCGGCGGCGTTCGCGCCGCCCTCGACAGTCGTAAGTCGAAACATGCCTTGGGCGTTGACGGCCGAGAGCGCTGACTCCATGCTTCCGATTGGTCATGTACCAGGCCGCGGCGAACCATTCCTGAAGCGAAATCCGGCTGCGATCAAAGATGGTTCCCGCCGTAACCGATACTTTGCGGCCACAGCCCGAGCAAGCCCAGCGCCCATCTGCCGTCCGCCAACCCTTTGCGCCTTCTCAATTTGGACAGCATACCCCAGTTGGCCATTGCAACCGCTCAAGATACGCGGCACAGGCCCGCTCGTCGGCAAACCAGGAACGAAACTCCTGCCACGTTCCCGAACAAGGCGGGTAAATCTCTGAAAGATGGGGATCGGCGACCACCATATGTAGAGTCTACTGCACTAAGGCAGCTACCCCACTGGCGATATAACTCACGTGCCAGATGGACCTGGATCCGTCGTCGGAGACAAACAGGGAACCGTCTTTGGCCACGGAAACGCCCACCGGCCGGCCCCATACGGCGCCGTCGGGCTGGACGAAGCCGGTGAGGAAGTCCTCGTACTCGCCGGTGGCGCGACCGTTCTTCATGGGTAGGCGGATGACTTCATAGCCTGTTCGCTGGGCGCGGTTCCAGGAACCGTGCTCGGCGGCAAAGCCGTCGCCTCTGTACTCGGCGGGAAACTGCCGGCCTTCGTAAAAGAGCATCTCCAGCGAGGCGAAGTGAGGATTGAGCAGAATATCCGGAGTGATAACCTTGGACTGCAACTCCGAATGCTTGCCGGGATGGCGAGGGTCTTGCCGTCCGCCGCCGGGGCCGTTGAAATAGAACCAGGGCCAGCCGTAGAAGCCGTCTTCCTGGACGTGAGTTATGTAATCCAGAACGAGATTGTTGCCCAGCGAATCCCGTTCGTTGGTGGAGCACCATAACTCGCCGGTGATCGGATTGACGGTCTCGCCGACGCAGTTGCGCAGCCCCCAGGCATAAATCTTCAGAAACCTGCCCTCGGGGGTAAATTCCAGCACATCGGCGCGGTGGAACTCCTCGGGGTGGGTGTCGGTATCGTCCACGTTGGAATGCGATCCCACCGAGGCGAAGAGTTTCGTTCCGTCCTTCGAGAAGACCAGGTCGCGGGTCCAATGGCCGCCACCGCGCAGGCGGCCGCCGCCGGGTAGATCGGCGATGTGTTCGGCGGCTCCGCCAGCGACGAGATCGCCGTTCTTGTAACGGAAGCGAACGATACCGTCGGTGTCGCCGATGTAGACCCATTGCGGTTGCGCACCGGCGGGATAGAAGGCAATGCCGAAGGGCTGGTGAAGATCGGTGGCGAACACGGAGACCTGTTTGGCCGTGCCGTCTGGGTTTACGCCTCGAAAGACCTTGATTTTGCCGGTTTCGCTCTCGGCCAAGAAGAGGTCGCCGTTGGGGGCCGTGCGGATAAGACGAGGATTGTCGAGGCCGGTGGCATACAACTCTACCTTGAAGCCCTTGGGGGCGATGGGCCAGGCGTTGGCAGGCCGGGGAACTATCTTGGCGGTGTTGTCTACGGACTCCTGAGGGGCCGGGGCGGGCAGGTCGGCGACGGTGAGGTGGCGGCGTATGCCGGGAGACTCATGGGCCACATCCGTGAAAGCATTCTGGCCGGTGAGGACTGGATGCTGGGTTGCGCGATTATCAGGAACTGCCGCCGATAGCTCGTTCATGCACGGTGTTATAAACAACAGACAAAACATACCTAAATTGTTCGGAAACCGGCCCACGGCACCTCTCGGCGGATTCGCTCAATTCTCGCAAAACAATGAAGGGCGGGGAAGCCGCTCACATTATTTGGATGCGGCAGGACTCTCGACGGATGCGGAGATCGGTGGAAAATATTCGTCTTGAGCGAAACTTGCGAGGAGCGAGGGCGGGAGCGTGGCCGCGACCACCACTCTGTCACGCTTCTGGATTACTTCGGCGGTCTTCAGGAGTTCCTTGAGGCCGCGGTTGGCGAGTCCGTTGCCTGCGGAGTTCTCTGGCAAGGGAGCGGTGAATCCGCGGGCCAGGGTGACCAGCGTGGCCAGCGAGGCGGCTTGTTCGGCGGCGGCGGCTTCGCTGGGGGCAATCTCCTCGACCCGCAAGTGCAACGAACCGGAGAAGCGCAAGCTGGCAACGATCGTCGAGTCCGCCTGCAGAGGCAGCGAAAGACCGAAGACTTCAATGGCTCCGCCACGGCTCTCGGCGAAGGGCAGCGCGATTTGACCCACTCCCCAGGCGAGCGGAAGCAGCGGAACCTCATGGTAGTGCTGACGTAGCAGCAGCGATCCGGCAAAGGGCAGGGCGGCTGTTTGATGGCGGTCGAGCATGGAGTGGATCTGCTCGGGGGTGGGGGTGTTGGAGATCGCCAGCATATCGTAGCCAATCTGCGCCACGCGCACCGTGCGTCCCTCGGAGGGGATCGAGTAGACGGTGTGCCCGGCGTAGGACTCGCGGCTGACAGCATGGGTGTCGAGCCAGGAATTGAGCCGCTGCCCGGTCAGCTTGCCCACCAGCACCATGGAATAGGCGACCGGGCCGTTGGGACCGCTGGGGTCGGGCATTCTGTGCAGCGCGATGGCCGCCTGGTCCAGATCGCGCTCCCAGTCGATGCCGGTGGCATCGATGAACTGCTGGTACTCGGGGACGCGCTGGGGCGTTTTCATATCCTTGCGAAAGAAGGCGCGAAACGGCTTGAGGTTGACGAATACAATCCCGTCGGATTCGGGTAACAGGCGCGCGGCCTCGGGCGGAGCCTTGGAGCGCAGAAATACGGCCACGGCCACCAGCAAGAGGACCGCGGCCACGATAAAGAGCGTTCTGCGTGCGCGTCTGTGCATCAAGTACCGTCAGAGATACCGTATCACTTTGGGGGTAGAGAATCCGATTTTGCGAGTGTGCCATTCCGACCCCGAACTGCGAAATCTTTCGATCAACCTCAAAGTGTGGTAGTTTATAAACTACAGCGTTCGCAATGATCGAATTCAAACAAACCGAGACCTTCCGGAAATGGCGGATGCGGCTCAAGGACGGACGGATACGTGCATTGATCGCCTCTCGTCTCGATCGCCTGGCGTTTGGGAATGCGGGAGATGTAAAGCCGGTAGGACTGGGAATCAGCGAACTGCGCATCGACTATGGTCCAGGCTACCGCATCTACTTCCAAAAGCGGGGCGACACCATCGTCATCCTGTTGTGCGGCGGCGACAAGAGCACACAAGCGAAGGACATCGAAACGGCGAAGCGCCTGACAGAAGAATGGAGGGATGAAAATGACTGAGAGATTGACCGCCTACGATCCAGCCGAGGATCTGGGATCGGACGAGGCCATTGCTGTCTTCATGGGCGAAGCCTTTCAAACCAACGACGCCGGCTATATCTCCCACGCCTTGGGCGTAGTGGCGCGCGCCAAGGGGATGGCCCAGATTGCGGCGCAGACAGGATTGTCGCGGGAGCAGCTCTATCGCTCGTTCAGCGAAAGGGGAAACCCGACGCTCAAGACGACGCTGGCGGTCATGAACGCCCTGGGCATCAAGCTGACTGCAAAAATTCCTACCGCTGTCTGACGAGAATGGCTGCGACACTCTGAGAATCGGGAGCGGCGCGGGATGATAGGCAGTCTGCTAAAGTGAGGGTTGGTCCCCACGCTCGAAAATCTCGCTATAAGAGAGCTTCGGCGCAGACTCCTGGGGGCTTCGGACGAGAACCCTCATGCCTCACGACCTGCCAAAAGCCTATGATCCCGCCGCCATCGAAGATCGCTGGGCCGAATACTGGGTGCGCGAAAACCTCTTCGCCCAACCCACGCCCAGCGGCGATGCCGCCGAGCAACGTGAGCCCTTCACCATCCTGCTGCCGCCGCCCAATGTTACCGGCCGCCTGCACATGGGCCATATGCTCAACCAGACGGAGATGGACATTCTTACCCGCTGGCGACGCATGAGCGGCCGCCGCGCCCTCTGGCTGCCCGGCACCGATCACGCCGGCATCGCTACCCAAATGATGGTCGAGCGCCAACTCGCCGCCGAAGGAACTTCCCGCCAGCAGCTTGGCCGCGAGGCCTTCGTCGAGCGCGTCTGGGAGTGGCGCCGCCACTACGGCGGTGCGATTCTGGATCAGATGAAGCGCCTCGGCGCATCCGTCGATTGGCAGCGCGAGTACTTCACCATGGACGAGAATCTCTCCGTGGCGGTGCGCGAGGCCTTCGTCAAACTCCACGAGCAGGGCCTCATCTATCGCGGCGCATATATCGTCAACTGGTGCCCGCGCTGCCAAACCGCCATCAGCGATCTCGAAGTCGTCCACGAGGAACAAAAGGGCCACTTATGGGAGATACGGTATCCCGTCATAGGTTTCGAGGATGAGTTTCTAACTGTCGCCACCACGCGCCCCGAGACCATGTTAGGCGACGTGGCGGTCGCGATTCACCCCGAAGACGAGCGCTATCTCCACTTCCACGGCAAGAAACTCCGCTTGCCGCTGGTGGGCCGCGAGATACCGATCGTTCTTGACGAATGGGTCAGCCGCGACTTCGGCACCGGCGCGGTCAAAGTAACTCCGGCGCACGATCCCAACGACTTCGCCCTCGGCGAGCGCCATCATCTGCCATCAATCAACGTGATGGACCCGACCGGCAAGATCAATGCCGAAGGCGGAAGTTATGAAGGGCTTGACAGGTATGCGGCCCGCAAGCGCATCGTCGCCGACCTGGAAGAGCAGGGCCTCTTGGCCGGCATCAAGGACCACACCAATAACATCGGCCACTGCGACCGCTGCAAGACGGTGGTCGAGCCGAGGCTTTCGACGCAATGGTTCGTTGCCGTCAACAAGTCGCCCAAAGAAGGCGTTCCGTCGATGGCGGAACTCGCCCGCAAGGTCGTCCAGCCCAATGCCGATGGGAAAAAGGCCATCGCTTTCACGCCGGAGATGTACGAAAAGACCTATCTCAACTGGATGGAGAACATACACGACTGGTGTATAAGCCGTCAGTTATGGTGGGGCCATCGCATCCCCGCGTGGCATTGCGCGGCCTGCCACAAGATCACCGTCGCGCGCGTCGATCCTACTGTCTGTTCGCATTGCGGATCGACGAAGATCACGCAAGAGACCGACGTTCTCGACACATGGTTTTCATCAGGCTTGCTGCCCGTCTCCGTCTTCGGCTGGCCTAACTTTGTCCCTGCCTGTCATCCTGAGCGAGCACAGCGAGTCGAAGGACCCGCGTCTTGCGGTTCAGCGGGACACACAACAGGTCGCGCGGATTTCGACGCCTTCTATCCCACCAGCCTCTTAGTTACCGGCTTCGACATTCTCTTCTTCTGGGTTGCCCGCATGATTATGCTGGGCTGCTGGTTTGCTGCCGACATTCCCATGCCCGACGGGTCCTCCCGGACTCTTGCGGACTCTGTGCCTTTCAGGGAAGTCTATATTCACGCCCTGGTCCGCGACGCCAATCGCGAAAAGATGTCCAAGACCAAAGGCAACGTCGTCGATCCCATCGAGATCGTCAAGCAATACGGCACCGATGCGGTGCGCTTCACGCTAGCCTCGATGGCCTCGCCCGGCACAGACATAGCCTTCAACGTAGCCAGAACCGAAGGCTACCGCGCCTTCGCCAACAAGATATGGAATGCCGCGCGCTTCCTCTTCATGAACGTTGATCGCGCACGTGAAGCTGGCATTCGTCTGACGCGGGGATCTTTTACGAGGACGCCGGACCTTTCGAATACCTCACCGACTGAAGATCTCTGGATTATATCTCGGCTAAACAGGACCGCTCAGTCAGTAAACTTGGCCCTTGAAAGGTACCGCTTCGACGATGCGGCGAATTCCATTTACCAATTCTTCTGGGGCGAGTTTTGCGATTGGTATCTAGAAATTGTTAAATTGCGCCTCAACTTTTCCGACATTGCTAATGAATACAAAGCCGAATCAGCGCTTGCGACGCTTATATATGTATTTGAAGAATTCTTGCGTATGCTCTCACCGTTCATGCCATTTCTCGCTGAGGAGATATGGCACGCACTTTACGACGGAAAACCGCCAAAGAAATCAATCGCTCTCGCTGATTATCCTCAGTACAAAGACTTAGGCTACCTTTCCTTGGTAACATTCCCAACTGCTGAATTGGCGATGCAACATCTTCAACGGGTAATCGTTTCCCTTCGGGTTCGCAGGAAGGAACTCGGGGTTGATGAAAAGTTGCCTGTCAATGCAAAGATCACGGCCGGGACTCCCGCTGCGGGGATCATTAAGGCGCACTTGAGCATTATTCAAAGGCTCGCGAAGATAGGCGACATTGAGGTCGTCTACTTCTCCGAACGAGAAGCAGGAAAACATGCAGACTTGGCATGGCAATCCGTTGGCCCAATTGATGTGTTTGTCGAGTATCAAGAACAAATAAACGTTCCCGCCGAGCGCGACCGTTTGACAAAGGACATTGCGAAGTATGAGAAAGGTCTAGCCTCCGCCGAGCGCCAGTTAGGCAACGAGGGTTTTCTGGCCAAGGCTCCCGCGCAGGTGGTGGAAGGCTTGAAGAAGCAGGAAGCCGAAACCCGTCTGCTTCTCGAAAAGGCCCGCGCCGCCCTCGATGCACTCCCGCCAACGAACTGAAAGCTGATAACTGACAACTGTTATGGATTGGAAAAGCAACCGCATCGATACATTGCTGGAGCAGGCGCTGATCGAAGACCAGGCCGCCCGCGACGCCACCACCAATCTCACCGTCGACGCCGATCTGCGCGCCACAGCTTCCATCGTCGCGCGGCAGGAGTTGGTGGTAGCGGGACTAGGAGCGGTGCCGCGCTTTCTTGAGATATTCGCCCGGCTTGACGATCGCCCGCAGGCGCAGACTCGCTTCGAGGTCACCAGCCATTCGGAGATATTCGACGGCGCGCTCGTCGCGGACGGAAAAGTTCTTGCAGTTATCCGCCACAATGCCCGCGTACTGCTCAGTTGCGAGCGCGCGATTCTCAATCTTATACAGCACCTCAGCGGCATCGCCACTCTTACCCGCAAGTATGTCGATGCCATTTATGGCACTCACGCCCGTGTCCTTGATACGCGCAAGACTGTCCCCGGCCTGCGCGTGCTCGAAAAATACGCCGTCCTGTGCGGCGGGGGAACCAATCATCGCCTCGATCTGGCCTCCGGCATTCTCATCAAGAACAACCATATCTCGCTGGGCGGCGGCCTGCGCGCGGTCTTGAAGCGGGCAAAGGAAAATCGGCAGACGGACCAGCGCATCCAGGTCGAGGTGCGCACTCCGCAAGAGCTTGAGGATGCCCTCCAGCACGATGCGGAAGCCCTTTTGCTGGATAACATGACGCCCGCTCAGGTGGAGCAAGCCGTGATTCGAGTCAGGCAGCATACGGATAGCAAAGCGAGTTGCTGGATTCCCACCGAGGCCTCTGGAGGCATCGTGCTCGATAACATCCGAGCTTATGCCGAGACCGGCGTGGACTTTGTCAGCGTGGGCGCGCTTACCCACTCCGCCAAGGCCGCCGATATATCCATGCGCATCGATGCGGAGCCGAGTTAATGTTCGATCTCGCCGCGCTCAATCTATCGCTCGTTGAAACTGTCTTCGCCGGCAAGCTGCATTTCGCGTCAGTTACCGACTCGACGAATACAGACGCTCTCGACGCTGCCCGCGCCGGAGCGCCGCACGGCTCGGTCTACTTCGCGGACGAGCAGCGCGCCGGACGCGGACGCGCCGATCATCGTTGGCACTCGACTGCGGGCCAAGGGCTTTATGCCAGCGTTCTGCTGCGCCCGCAAATCCCCACTGTTCGTTTACCGCTTCTGCCGCTGGCCGCTGGACTTGCCGCCGTCGATGCCATTCGCGCCGCAGCCGGACTAATCGCCGATCTGCGCTGGCCCAACGACATACTTATCGGACCGCGCAAGACCGGCGGCATTCTCGTAGAGTCGAAGACAGAAAGCAGCCAAGTCGCCTATGCTGTCGTAGGCATTGGAATCAACGTCCATCAGCGCGCCTTCGCTGCCGATTTTGCCACGCCCGCAACTTCGCTCGATCTTGAGACAGGCGGAAGAGTTTCGCGCCAGGATTTGCTCGCATCTCTGTTAAAATCGCTGGAGCGAGAGGTGCGCGCGTTGCTCGATCCGGCGGCGGTTGCCGAGATTCCCGGGCGAGCGGAGCGAGCTTCCACATGGATGCGCGGCCGCAAGGTTGAAGTCCACGGCCCGCAGGCCGGCGCCGGAGTTACCGCCGGACTGGACGAAAATGGATTCCTGCTGGTGCGCGCTTCGGATAGAGTAGTAACCGTGCAAACCGGCGGCATTCGCTCCGCGGCCACCTGCGAGGGAACGGACTGAGGCATCATGTTACTGGCTCTCGATGTGGGCAATACGAATACCAAGCTCGGCCTCTACCGGCTCGATGGCGAACAGCCCGAGTTGGCAGCGCACTGGCGCCTCACCACGCACCACAACCAGACCGTGGACGAGTACGGCGTTCTATTCCTGAGCCTTTTCGACAGGACCGGCATAGCTCCGAGCCAAGTCTACAACATCATCATTTCGTCCGTGGTGCCGCCGGTCGATTCCACATTGCGCCAGGTTTGCGAGAGTTACTTTCACATCGATCCTCTTTTCGTCGAGCCGGGCATCAAGACGGGAATGCCGGTGCTGGTCGATAGTCCCGCCGAGTTGGGCGCGGACCGGCTGGCTTACTCCATTGGCGCGTATGAACGCTACGGCGGACCCTGCATAGTGGTGGACTTCGGCACCGCAACCAAGTTTGAAGTTATCTCGGAGCGCGGCGAGTATTTGGGTGGAGTTATCGCCCCGGGGCTGGGACTCAGCGCCGACGCGCTGTTCGCGGGCGCCGCAAAGCTGAGCCGCGTCGAGATCAAACGCCCGGCCAAGGCGATCGGCACCAACACCATCGCTCACTTGCAGAGCGGGCTCTACTACGGTTACCTCGGCCTGGTGGACGGCATCCTCGACCGCATCGTCGCCGAACTAGGCGCCAAGCCGCGGATCATCGCGGGCGGCGGCCTGGCCCACCTGATAATTGAGGACTCGCGCTACATCTCCGAGATAGACGATATGCTTACCCTCGACGGCCTGCGCATCCTCTTCGAGCGCAACCGTGCGGCGCGGCCTCGCGGCCGCGCGCGCTGAGCGACTTCCGTGCATAACTACTTCAATTACTTTACCGAGATCGAGGAGCGATTTCAGAAGCGGCGCGGAGCGCTGCTACTTCTCTCCACGCTCGATTGGGCGCTGATCGAGACCTGGCGCGAGGCGGGCATCCCGCTCGACGCGGTCCTGCGTGGCGTCGATGCGGCCTTCGACAAATACGAAGCGCGGCAGAAACGCGGGCGAATGCGGCGCATCAACGGGCTTGCCTGGTGCGCGCAGGCGGTGATGGAAGCGGCTGTTGAACTGCGGGAAGCCGCCGCTGGAACCGCTCCCGACTCAACCGAGCCGCGCGAATCGGGCTTCGAGCGGGAGCGCGTTGCCGCCCATCTAGAATCCGCCGCGGCCGCTTTGGATGCGGCGACGGTAGCTCCCGAACCTTGCGCGATAACTTCCGCCCGTCTGCGCGAATTGGCCGCCGAACTCCGCGCGGACGTGCTGGTGGACGCGTCGGCACAATATCTGGAAGCGCTGGAGCGCACCCTCACCGTGCTCGAAGAGAAACTCTTTGCCGCGCTCACCGCCGCCGCGCCGGAAGAACTGCTCGTAGCTCTGAAGGAGCACGCGGCCCGCGAGTTGGCTCCTTATCGAAGCCGCATGGGTGTCGTGCAACTCCGCCAGGTAGAAGGCCAATTCGTTCAGAAGCAACTTCTCGTCCACTACAGCCTGCCGAGACTTAGTCTTTTCTATATGAGTCAGCAATGAAGCCGCCCGCAGACCAATCCGCGCAGACGCATCTAGTCGCTATGGAGAAGCCCGTATACGGCGGAGCCTGCCTGGCGCGCATAGAAGGCAAGGCCATCTTTGTGCCGCTCACCTTGCCCGGCGAGCAGGTCCGCATCCGCATCGCGCAAAGCAAATCCGGTTACGCAACCGCCGAGGCCGAGGAGATCGTTTACGCCGCGCCGGAGCGCATCGCGCCCGCCTGTCCGCACTTCGGCGCCTGCGGCGGCTGCCACTACCAGCACACAAACTACAAGACGCAACTGGCTTTCAAACAAGCCATTTTGCGCGAAGCGATGGAGCGCGGCGGCGTTACTTTCCCCGATAACATCGAAGTTATGGAGGCCGAACCGTTAAGTTATCGCAATCGCATTCGTCTGGCCCTCGATCCGTTTGGCAATCCCGGCTATCGCGGCCGCCGTTCCCATGCGGTGACTCCTGTAAGCGAATGCCCCATCGCCGCGCCGCTGCTTGTTGAGGCCGCGTTGGCCATCGCCGAGATTGCGCGACGAAGCACACCCGCGCTCAAGCCAACGGAGGTCGCGCTTTTCTGTAACTCCAACGAAACCGAGTTGCAGGCAAGCGTCTTCGCCTTGAGCGCCAAGAAGATGCGCTTCGAGGAGTTTGCGGCGACGCTGCATGAAAAGATTCCAGAGACCACCGGCGCCGAACTGATTCTCGAAGCGCAAAATGGCCAGCCGCGCGGCGTAGCGCAATGGGGCGCGCCGTCGCTTACATACCGCGCCGCCGGTTTCGACTACCGCGTCGATCGCGGCGCATTCTTTCAGGTCAATCGCTGGCTTGTGGACGCGCTGGTCGAGCGAGTTACAGCGGGACACAGCGGCAAACTTGCCTGGGATTTATACGCCGGCGTGGGGCTCTTTGCGCGCCGGCTAACATCGAGCTTTGCCAGCGTCGTTGCCGTCGAGTCCGCGCCCGCTTCCACCAAAGCTCTCACAGCAAATCTCAAAGGCAGTTGCGGAATTCCAGTCCGCGCCACTACGCTCGACTTTCTTCGCCGCGACCGCAAAGGCGCGCGGCCAGACTTGATTGTCTTGGACCCGCCCCGTACCGGCCTCGGCGCGGAAACCTGCGCCCTGCTCGCCGAAGCCGTCGCCCCGGCGCTAGTCTGCGTCTCTTGCGATCCATCCACGCTGGCCCGCGACTTGCGCGCGCTCATCGGCTCCGGCTACGCAATCCAGTCCATGACCCTCGTTGACCTCTTTCCGCAGACCTTTCATATCGAAACAGTGGTTCGCTTGCGCCGCTCCTGATAGGCTTGACGGCCAGAGCAGCTTTGCAGTTTTCTGCCGCAATGCAAATCGAATCCCCCAACTCCGGCCAAGCCCTTGACCCTTCCGCTCCCATCGGCCTCAGCGCCGTTCCGCTTTTCCATGCGGCCTGGCTCTTTGCAGCCGGCATCGCCGCCGCGCACTGGCTATGGTTGCGGCCCAGCTTTGTGTTGACTGCAATTGTTCCAATCGCCGCGCTCTGCGTCGTTGCGGCTCTTCGCGCCCAGCGGATTGTCTGGCTGCCGCTGGCGCTTCTCTGGCTTCTGCTGGGAGCATGGTGCGCGCAGATGCAGCCGCAGCCGACTCCCGCGCCCGCGCTGGCCGCGCTATCGGACGGCTTGCTTCGTATCGTCGAAGGAACCGTCTCAGATGCCGCCCCGGTGCGCGGCGAGATTGACCAGAGCATCCTCGATCAGGATGCTCATGACGATCCCGCTGCCCCCGCCAAACAGCAGCCCTCCCAGCGCGTCGATCTTCAAGTCACTTCGCTCGAAGTCGTCACCGATGCCGAGGACGTACAGGAGCCGATCGCCGGCACTGCGCGGCTGACCGTTCGCTGGCCTATGATCCGGTCCGGCTCAATCAGCCAATTCCAGTGCGGCGATCGCCTCCGCGCCCTCGTCCGCCTCTTGCCCCCAGAGGTCTATCACGATCCCGGCGTCTGGAGCCGTAAGGATTTTCTCGTCGACCAGGGCATCACAGCGACGGCCACGGTCAACGTCGATCGCATCGTCCGCCTCGGTCCCTCCGCCAGCCAGTCGCTCCTCTGCCGCCTCAGCCAATTGCAGCATTCCGCAAGCTCCAGCCTGCTGGTTCTGCCAGCCGCCATGAGGCGCCTGCCCACTCTTTTTCGACTCACCGAAGACGACGCCATCATGCTCGCCGCCATGGTTACCGGCGACCGCACCTATCTCTCCCACTCCTTGCGCGTGGGCTTCGAGCGCACCGGCTCCTTTCATATGCTGGTGGTCTCCGGCTTCCATCTGGCCATCGTATCCGGCTTCATCTTCTGGTTCGCCAAGCGCTGCCGCCTGCCGCGCGTCCCGGCCACGCTTGCAACCATCCTCGCTTCCTTCGCCTACGCCGTCTTTACCGGCTTCGCCACGCCCGTCCAGAGGTCGCTTTGGATGGTCACTCTGTATCTGCTTGGCCGCCTCCTTTATCGAGACCGCAGCCCCTTGAACGCCATAGGCTTTGCCGCGCTCTGCCTGCTCGCCGCAAGCCCTCGCTGCCTCTTCGAGTCCAGCTTTCAGATGACTCTGCTCGCCGTTGTTGCCATCGCCGGCATCGCTGCGCCGCTGCTTCAGAGCACTGTTCATCCATACTTAACCGCAATCCGCGACCTCCGCCAAATCGCCATTGACGTGAAACTGGCTCCGCCGCTGGCGCAGTTTCGCCTCGCGCTGCGCATGACGGCCGCGAAATTGCAGGCAGCCGCGGGAGGTCGATTCGCTAGCCGCATCGCCTGGCGAATCTTTCCCGCCACATTGCGCCTCGTTCTCCACATCGTCGAGCTTCTGGTCGTTTCCTGCGTGGTCGAGCTGGCCATGACCCTGCCCATGGCCCTCTACTTTCATCGCATCACGCTCTTTGCCCTGCCTGTCAATCTCTTTATCCTGCCGCTGCTTGCAGTCCTCATGCCCGCCGCGCTCGTCACTTTGCTGATTGCGCTGATTTGGCCGGCTGCCGCAGCGGTGCCGGCAATCTTCGTGGCCCTGCCTCTCCACTTCGGCACAGCTCTTGTGCATCTTTTCGGTTCGCTGGCCTTCGGCGACTTTCGCATCCCCGCCCCGCTCCTTTGGCAATCGATCGTCTTCTGCGCGCTGCTTGCCGCCTCTATCGTGCTCGCCCGGGGCACCCGCTGGCAGCGCCGCGCGGCCTGTGCGGCGCTCGCGCTCGCCGCGCTGGCAGCCGTGCTTCCTCGCCCCATCGACCACCCCCGCGATGCTTTGCTGATGGAAGCCATCGACGTGGGTCAAGGCGATTCTCTGTTGTTGATTGCCCCCGACGGCAAGACCTTGCTGGTCGATGGCGGCGGATTTGGCGGCGGCCCGCATCAAGCCCCCCAGGACTTCGACATCGGCGAGGAGGTCGTCTCCGAAGCTCTCTGGTCCCGCGGCATCCGCCATCTCGACGCGGTGGCCCTCACCCACGCCCACGCCGACCACATCGGCGGCCTGCCCGCCGTCCTGCGCAACTTCCATCCCGCCGAGTTATGGGTGGGCAACAACCCCCGCGTCCCGGTCTATAACTCCCTGCTCGACGAGGCCGCAGGCCTTCATGTGCGTCTTCGTTCCCTGCGCGCCGGCGACGCTCTCTCCTTCGGCCCAACCCAAATCGCGGTACTCGCGCCCTTCCGCGATTACCAACCAGGCCCCGAACCCACCAACAACGACTCGCTGGTCCTGCACGTGACTTATGGCGCGACCTCCGTGATGCTGGAGGGCGATGCCGAGGCCCCCGTCGAGCAAGCGATGCTCTCCGAGCAAGGCCTTCAGAGCACCCTGCTCAAAGTCGGCCATCACGGCAGCGTCACCTCCACCCGCCCGGCATTCCTGGCCCGCGTTTCCCCGCAGTGGGCCGTCATCTCCTGCGGCCTCCGCAATCGCTTCGGCCATCCCCGCATGGAAGTGCTCGAAGCGCTGCAAGCCGCAAAGGTCCGCACCTTCAGCACCGATATCGATGGAGTCGCCTGCTTCCGCCTCGACGGAAGAACCGCCTCCCCCGACCCTTCCTGCGACTGGCGCTGATTCAATCGGACGGTATGAGGAATCGACGGCCCCGCCGCCACCGGGGTTCTATGGAGTCTGTGGAGGAGTTATGTTGCACTGCCGAAACTCTATAGGATAGAGGTATGACTGGATGGGGAAGGGTGAGGACCTCCCTGACGAGAAAGCGAACGAAATTCTCCGCCAGATGCCTATTCGAGAAAATTTGGCCAGCGTTGACGGCCCCCAGCTATAACTTCGCTTTTGCCATCCTGCGCAAAAAGGCTTCCGGAAGGTACGGCAGCGTAGGCTGGCACACCTTCCGCCACTCTTACCGTTCCTGGCTGGACGATTCCGGCGCACCGGTGGGGGTACAGCGAAAACTCATGCGGCACGCCCAGGTCGCGGCCACCATGAACGTGTATGGGAACGCGCTGATGGAAGCAAAGCGCTAGGCCAACACCGCAGTTGTCAGGAAGGTACTCAGGAGCGTATGGCCATGCAAAGAACCCTGCAAACACACTAGGAAACCCTAGGCGTTTTAGCGGGCGCTGTTATTTTGGGTTATCTGGGTTGGCCAATCGGCTAAACGGTTGCGGGGGCTGGATTTGAACCAGCGACCTTTGGGTTATGATAACAGGAAACAACTTACTATCGACGACTTACGTGGTACGGCTGATGCGTGACGTATTGTTTGGAAACGGTGAGGAATCCGTATTGTGGGGTTGAAACCCACGCTAATTGCCCTACAGGTTGTCACCGGAAGGACGCCGAATGCAGCTTGGAATAGCAGCAGTCCATTGGGAACAAAAGAAGAGATAGTTTCCTGAATCTCACTATGCTATTGAGTATACCGGCATTCAGTCATTTCCCTGAACCTGGCTCAAACGGCGCACACGGCTTGGATGTTCTGGATGTTGGCCATCTCATTTGCGGCATGGCTTCGTTGCGGAATGCCTCAACGCGCTTGGTCCTTTCCCCAGGTCTTGTAGAGGCCAAGGTAGCCGTAGTTCTCCGTTTGTCCTGAGATAGAGTGACCGTAGGCGAAGAGCAGTTGCAGGCCCGGCGATTTGAAGTGATAGTACCCGCCCACGTCAATCATCGTCGAAGACTGAGTCTGCGCCGTGGCGAAGCCCTCGCGCGCGTGAGAAAAGACCTCGGCCGACAACTCCAGCTTCTTGCCGATCTCCCGCTTTACCAGGAAGCCGCCATAGAAATAATTGCGATATTGCGTCTGCGGAACGACCGCATAGCCAAGGCCGCCGCATAGGCTCCAGGGTCCAAACTCCTTTTCAACCCAGATGGGCAGCTTGTACCACACCTTTCCAACGCCCAATCCCCGCGTAGAGCTTCCGGTCGGAATCTCGAACATCGTAAACGAGCCGATCTGCGGACGGCGTTGTGTCTGCTTGATGAACCCGTACTTCAGGCCGAGTTCCATATCTGTCAAGCCAAAGGCGCTTGAGCCGGTTCCGCCGGGCAGATAAACAGGATTGTTCGATGGCAGCACGGCCCCAAACGGCAGAATCGCGTGAAGCTGTATATTGGGGACCGCCCCCCAGTTGAATTCAAAGGCCGGCCCCGCGGCGTCAAGTTCCGCCGGAGTTCCATCAACCGTGCCAAAGATATAGGCTTCGTAATGGCCCAGGTCAACCGGTGTCGGGTCGTCTGTCTGAAATGGTGGCCCAGCCTGCGACAACAGCTTGGGTGCGGCCAGAATCACAAGCAAAGCAATACCTTGGCAGAACTTGTTCATCGTCATCGCCACTGTCCAATTCTCTCACGACCTCGGATGATTCTAGAAGCGCAAAAGTATCAATTACGCGATGGAAGCAACGCGATTCGACGGTGCATCGCGGTCGATTCGCCGAATCAGAACAGATCGTCGATTGGCGGAAACGTCAGTAGCAGACTCAGACCGAGCAGCACAAGTGCGATTACATTGATACGCGGCAGCGAAACGTTTCGCTTGCGCCAGCGCCAATCGAAAATCGCCCACGCGGCCAACCAGAGAAGAATGGCCACGGTGGTTTCACCGGAGAGCGCGCCGGTTGGCTTGTAAAAGACAAACAGGTTCTTCACAAAAGAAGATTTGTCCGCCGCAATCGCGAAGAATGCCACCGCGAACGAGCCGATGCCTGCCGACAGAATGGCAGCCGCGCCGGGGCCATTGGGAAGGCCGGAGGTGTGATCCGGGACTATGTTTGTTGGTACGCTCACGGTTATTCTCCTTGAACCAGCTGAATCGTTTGGCCGCCATCGACGGGAGCATTCTTATTGAGCATGGCGCCGAAGAATCCAGCAATGCCGGCGGCGAAGAGCGAAGCCGCAACGAATCCTAGAAGCGCAGAGCGAAGCTGCGGGTGATTTCTCAGATCGCGGGCATAGCGGATGACTACCACCGCAGCCGCGGTGATGACGATGGGCACCAGCCACGCGACGTGCTCTTTCCACTCCATTCCGATCGAATGCCATTGTCTTGTTGCAGGATTCGACAAGAGGAGAGAACGCGGATATCCCGCGAGGTTGACGGTGCCAACTGGAGGCGCGGCTCGATACCACGGATAGATGATGTAGGTTCCTGTGAGAACGGTAAGCCAGGCCAGTGCGGCCATGACAGTGAGATAGATGCCGAGGAAGCGATGGCTTGTTGGTGAAGCCTGTGTCTGCGCCTCGGTCGAAGAGCGTAGATACAGCTGCACGATTGCGCCCGAGCCGGCCAGCAGATAGAGCGCGCCAAAGCCCATGCCGTGAACCAGAGTCCAGAGACTCCGAGTGGCGATTTCCATTTGTCAGGGCCTCCATGGTGAATGTGGAATGAGGATAGCACATGGAGAAGGCGCAGTTTTTCCAGTAGGTGTCTGGCGGCGTTCGATAACTTGAACGCCGCCGGAAACATTTAGGGAACCTCTGATTAAGTCATCCACCCGCGCCGCACTTGCATCCAATGGTATGTAGACGGAGAATGCGATGCGCCAGATAACATTTGCCTGCCAGCCGAGCTTCGAAAAGTTTGCCCGCGCCAGCCGCCGAGAGCAGTTTTTGCAGTCGATGGAGACCGTGGTTCCCTGGGCCGAGTTAGAAGCTCCGGTCGAGCCGCATTATCCCAAAGCGGGCAACGGGAGTCAGCCTGTTGGGATCGGAATCATGCTGCGGACTTACTTTCTGCGGCACTGGTTCTCGCTCTCCGATCCCGGCGCCGAAGACGCTCTTTACGATTCGCCTGCGCTGCGCGGCTTTGCCGGCGTCGATCTGGGCCGTTAGCCGCGCCCGCGGCAAGCGGAGAACGCCGGCCGAGAGATGTTGCAACGGTGGTATACTCAAGGCGAAGACTGCATCTTCAGGCCTGTTTTTTCGTTAGCGCCTGACGGATACGCAGTCCGGAGGTTTTTCCCGCCCATGACTCCCCGCGCCCGCCGCGCCCTCTTTACCGTCGTACTGTTTTTTGCCGTCTGCGCCGTGGTGGGCAGCGTATTGCAGCGCAAGGTGGGGGCGCAGTCCTCCGCCGACGAGAGCCAGCTCCGCGACAGCCTTAAGTCGTTCACCGACGTCTATGCGCTGGTGGAGCAGAACTACGCCGAGCCACTGGAAGGCGACAAAGCCGATACCGCCATCTACGACGGGGCGATTCCGGGAATGCTGCGGGTGCTGGACCCGCACTCCAACTTCTACGATCCCAAGGCCTATGCGCGGATGCGCGAGGAGCAGCACGGACGCTATTATGGCGTGGGCATGGTGATTCAGCAGCAGAACAACAAGGTTTACGTGGTTGCACCCTGGGAGAACACGCCCTCCTTTCGTGCCGGCATCCGCCCCGGCGACATCATCTCGACCGTGGACGGCAAGAGCACTGACGGCATGACCTCGGACTTGGTGGCCAAGGCGCTCAAGGGACCGAAAGACACCCACGTGCAGGTCGGCGTGACCCGCGAGGGCCAGTCCAAGCCGCTGCTCTTCGATCTGATCCGCGCCGAGATTCCCAACCCCTCGGTGGACCTGAAATACGAGATTCGCCCCGGGGTTGGCTACATCCACCTCAAGCAGTTCCAGGAGACCACGGCCGACGAGGTCATCAAGGCCGTGGATGGGTTCAGCGACCTCAAGGGTCTGGTGCTGGACCTGCGCAACAACCCCGGGGGGCTACTCAGTCAAGCGGTGGAGGTCTGCGACCACCTGCTCAGCAAGGGACAGGTCATCGTCTCTCAGCGCGGGCGAGCCTATTCGGATCAGGAGTACAAGGCCACCCGCGGGAATGGGGGCAAGACCTTCCCGATCGTGGTGCTGGTCAACCGCGGCACGGCCTCGGCGGCGGAGATCGTCTCCGGCGCTCTGCAGGACCACGACCGCGCCTTGATTGTCGGCGAGACCACCTTCGGCAAGGGACTGGTACAGACCGTCTACAACACTCCCGACGACACCGGTCTGGCGCTGACCACTTACCATTACTACACGCCATCGGGAAGGCTTATCCAGCGCAACTACTCCGGCGTCTCGCTCTACGACTACTACTACAACCACGCCGGGGCGCAGCCTGCCGACACCAGCAACCGCGAGGTCAAGCTCACTGACGCCGGCCGCACCGTCTACGGCGGCGGCGGAATCACTCCCGACGAGAAGATCGAAAGCCCCAAGAACAACCGCTTCCAGGACGATCTGCTTTACAAATCGGTCTTCTTTCACTTCGCCGCCCACTACCTGGCCAACCGCACTGTGGACAAGAACTTCCAGGTGGATGCCGGGGTGCTGGGCGAGTTCAAAAAGTATCTGACCACTCAGAACATCGCCTGGACCGATGCCGACCTGAACGGAGTGATGGACTGGCTCAAAATCAGCATCAAGGAAAAGATCGTCACCAGCCAATTCGGTCAGTTGCAGGGCCTGCGCGACCTCACCGACTGGGACCCGACGATCCAGAAGGCGCTCGGCTACCTGCCCGAGGCCCAGGCTCTGGAAGACAACGCCCACAAGGTGCTGACGGAGAAGGCCGAAGCGCGGAATTCCGCGCAGTAAGCTATTCTCGCCGGGCGCGGAGTTATCCTAAGTGGACCGATGCCCACCGAAGCCGCCCAAGATCGAACGCTCTCCGCAACTGCTAGGCCCTCACATCGCCATCGCAGGCGGCCCTGGCTGCGGATTCTGCTGCGGTCCGCCGCTGGCCTGCTGACTTTGGCGCTGGCGGTCGCGGCTGCCGGAGCGCTGTGGCTGCGTTCGGCGGCGAAAGCCGGGTTGCCCACGCTGGACGGCGATCTGCATCTGGCCGGGCCAAGCTTGAATGGCTTGACCGCGCCGGTAACCGTTCGCCGCGATGCCCACGGCGTTCCCCACATCGAGGCGGCTAACGAGGACGATCTCTTCCTCGCCCAGGGCTACGTGACCGCCCAGGACCGGCTCTGGCAGATGGACCTCTACCGGCGCAACGCCAAAGGCGAACTCGCGGAGCTTCTCGGCCCCTCGATGCTCAAGCACGACAGGATGCAGCGGGTCTTGCTGATTCGCCTGACTGCCCAGCGCATCTACGATCGTCTGCCCAGGGCAGAGAGCGCAAGGTTGGACGACTATGCGCGCGGCGTGAATCTGTTCATCGCGCAGCATCCCGACTCGCTTCCGCCGGAGTTCAAACTGCTGCACTATCGCCCCCAGCCTTGGAACGGCGCGGATTCGGTTGCGGTCGGGCTGGGCATGGTCCAACTGCTGGACACGCATTGGGACGTGAAGCTGGCGCGGGAGCGCATCGCGGCCAAGCTGAACAACCCCAAGCTCGAAGCCGATCTTTACCCCGTCGGTTCGTGGCGCGACCATCCCCCCACTGGCATCAAGTTGGACCTGAGCCAGCCTCACGCGGAGCCCGCCCCGAAGAAGGACCAGGACAATGAGGATGATGACGACGACGACCGCACCAAGGCTAGCGCCACGCCGTCCGCCAGCCTACCCTCGAAACTCGTTGACTCGCAAACTCGCGATCCCCGCGCAGCAGGGGCTAACTTGCCGCCTGTGTTAGTCATAGATACGAACCGCTCGATATCGGTCGATGTGGGGCGCGAGGATACAAGCGCCCTTCGCGGCCTGGTCGGCTTGCCCGCCTGCGATGGCTGCGCGCCGGGATCGAACAATTGGGTGATCTCCGGCCAGCATACGGCCAGCGGAAAGCCGCTGCTCTCCAACGATATGCACCTCGCGCTGACGGAACCGGATATTTGGTACATGGCCGACTTGCGCGCCCCCGGCTATCACGCCGCGGGAGTCACCGCGCCGGGGATGCCCTATGTGATCGCCGGCCACAACGAGCACGTGGCCTGGGGATTTACCGCGCTCTACGCCGATGTGCAGGACCTCTACGTCGAAAAGCTGGACGGCAAGGGCAACTACCAGGACTTGGATACCGTTTGGAAGCCGCTGGCCGTGGACCATGAGGTCATCAAGGTTCGCTTGGGCGCGGATGTGCATCTGGACGTGCAGTCCACCGCCCACGGGCCGCTGCTGAACCCCATCCTCACCCGCGAAACTCGGCCCATCGCCCTCAAGTGGACCCTCCACGATCCGGCGCTCAACTCGCTGCCGTTTTACCAGCTCAACGTCGCTTGCAACTGGACGGAGTTTTCCGCCGCTCTGGAAAGCTGGGATTGGCCGACGCAGAACGTCGTCTACTCAGACGATCAGGGGCACATCGCCTATCACGCCGTGGGCGAGGTGCCGATCCGGCCGCAGGGCTTGAAGAAAACGCCGATCGAGGATTCAGCGCATCCGTGGCAGGGCTATATTCCCTTCGATCAGATGCCCAACGCCTTCGATCCACCCTCTGGATTACTCGCCACGGCCAACTCCCGCGTCATCACCGATCATTCGCCTTATCCTCTGACGCTGGCGTGGGCCGATCCCTACCGCGTTGAGCGGATCTACAAATCTCTCGAAGGCCGCGACCATCTTACCCCCGCCGATATGCTGGCCGTCCAGACCGACGTATACAGCGAGGTGGATCAGGAGCTTGGCCATCGCTTCGCTTATGCCATCGACCACACCCCCAGCGCCGACGAGCGCCTGCGCAAGGCCGCCGACCTGATGCGAAGTTGGGACGGGCGGCTGACCGCCGATTCCGCCGCCGCCTCGGTCGTGACGCAGGCCCGCCGCGCCTTCTGGCCGTTGATTCTGGAGCCGAAGCTGGGCAAGGATGCAGCAGACTATCGCTGGTCCGAGTCCAACTTTGCCGAGGAAGAGATTGTCATGCGCGCCAACGCCGATTGGCTTCCGCCGAGTTGCAAGAACTGGGATGAGTTGCTCACCGATGCCGTCCGCAAGGGCATGGAAGCAGGCAAAGCCCCGGCGGACGTGGCCCGCTGGAGCTATGGAAGCTGGCACGTAATCGATATCGAGCACCCATTGGCTATCTTTCTGCCCTTGATAAGCCGCATCGCCGGAACCGGCGCGCAGCCCCTCGGCGGCGACACCGTCACCGTCAAGCAAGTGGGCCGCGCTTTTGGCCCCTCGCAGCGTTTTACCATGGATTGGAGCAATATCGACGGCGCGACGGAAAACATCGTCCTCGGCGAGAGCGGCAACCCCTACAGCCCCTACTTCCGCGACCAATGGAACGACTGGTACGGCGGCACGACCTTCTCGCTCCCCTTCACCCCAGCTGCCATTGCCGCCCAGACGCGGCATACGCTGCGACTGCTGCCATGAACCGTCCATGCCTGACCTTTGCGCCACGCGAACAGAAAATAGAAAGGCCAAGCGGGAACCGGATGGATTCCACCCGCGTATAGGATGCAAGGAGGTCGTTTCTATGACATGGATCGTTGCATTGATGACTGCGGGCATGGTTTCAATGCCAACTCCGGCCCAACCGGCAACCAATCTACCCGAACAATCTCTTCAGCGGCAATGGGAACAGTATAGTTTGCCGTATGAAAAGCGAAACTGCGCGGAAGTTTTGCAGTTATTCGAGATGCTATCCGACCATCCGCATATCGCGACGGCAACTGCCGGCGTCGCTTCAGTTTCAAGTCCGGCCCTGTCGCCAATCGATCCTAACGAGCGAGTTATGCTTCGGCAATGGGAGCAATACCGGTCGGCCTACGAAAAGAGAAACCTTGCCGAAGTCATGCGGCTGTTTGAAAAGCTATCCGACCATCCGCATATTCAGGCGCCGCCCGCGAACGGCGTTTCAACATTCCGCGCGGCAAAATAACGGCGCCGTCTTGGACAACGAATTCTTTGGCGAACAGGCGTCCCGCCATATCGGTAGCCGGGCGCGGGCATCGCCGCCGGCCGTTGCGCTCGTACGTCTCCGCGCCAAGAAAACTCGTCGTCTCGGCTTCCAAAACCTGCTGAACCGTGCGCTGCACCAGGCCGCGCAGAAAGTCCTCGTCCCCAAATCCAGCTTGCCATCCCGTCGAAACATCCGTACTCTGTCCCTTGCGAGCCATCTGTC
>Ga0181529_10002399_pt1 | contig 22483 bp, 21 predicted proteins | sample PEATcosm2014_Bin_36_FD_119763 | JGI IMG/M metagenome (GOLD analysis project Ga0181529, IMG submission 119763) | Peatland microbial communities from MTU Mesocosm Facility, Houghton, MI, USA - PEATcosm2014_Bin10_30_metaG | ecosystem: Environmental > Terrestrial > Soil > Wetlands > Peat | place... | reverse complement strand
TCGGGTGCCGGGCTGGTGCGGGTGCCCCGTCCGGTGCGCGTTGTCATCGCCGCCGCCCTCGACATCGGCGTGGTGGCAAGTGTCAGCACCGGTCTGGTCGCTCTCGGACGGCTGCTCGGCTTCGGTCTCCAGGCCGGTTGGGTGGATGCGGTGGTCGCGCTCCTCGTCGTGGCCGTCTTCTACGTCGTCATCGCCCGCCGAAGCGGTGGCGCCACCGCGGGCGAGGCGCTGCTCCAGACCAGCTACGCGACCGGCCAGCGGCTGTCACTCCGGCCGCGCGCCGCGCTGAGGACCGCCCGATCCCTCCTCACCTGGACGCGCGAGGACCTCACTCCGACGACCGAGCTGATGCGCTCGCTGAGCGACCCCGACCGGCTGCGCATCGTCAGCCTGCTGCTCGGGGAGCCGCGAACTGTCCCCCAGCTGGCGAGGCTCGTGGGACAGCCGCCCTTCGAGGTCCGTCACCAGCTCGACCGTCTCTCCTCCACCGGGGCCCTGGTCCTCACCGGGGACGATTCGAGCACGGCGTACTCGGTGCGGCCCGATCTCGGTCGCGCCCTGGCGGATCTGCTCGCGGCCATGCCCGAGCCCGGTGTCACGGCGTGAGCCGTGCGGCACGGCGTGGCCGGGGGCTGCTACCGACACTCCGCGGCTACCGACGATCGTGGCTGGCCGCCGACGCGCTCGCCGGCCTGACCCTGGTCGCGGTGGTCGTGCCGTCGCAGATGGCCACGGCGCGTCTCGCCGACCTCTCCGTGGTCGCGGGCCTCTATGCCTTCGCAGCCGGCGCGCTCCTCTACGCCCTGCTCGGCACCGACCCCCACCTCTCGGTGGGCGCGGATTCGACGATCGCCCCAGTGCTCGCCGTCGGGGTGACGTCGATCGCCGCGGTGGGGTCCTCCGGCTACGGCTCCGCGATGGCCTTCACCGCGATCGTGGTCGGGGCCATCCTCATCGCCATCGGTCTCGTCCGCCTGGGGTGGATCTCGGAGCTGCTCTCGACGCCGGTCATCACCGGGATCCTCGCCGGGATCGCCGTCGGCATCATCGCCCGGCAGCTCCCCATCGTGTTCGGAGTGGCCGGTGGCGGGACCACCACCATCGATCAGATCGGCGATCTCCTCCGCCAGCTCGACCACATCAACCTCTGGTCCCTCGGCATCGCGCTCGGCGTGCTCGCCATCATCCTGGCTGCGCAGCGTCTGAGCCACCGTCTGCCCGGCGCACTCCTCGGACTGGTGCTCTCCATCGTCGCCGTGGATGCCCTCGGCCTCAGGGCAGGGCATGGCGTTGCGGTCATCGGCTCCATCCACGGAGGTCTGCCCGGCCTGGCTCTGCCGACCGTCTCGTGGTCACAGCTCCAATCGCTCATCCCCACCGTGCTGACGGTTGCCTTCCTCTGCATCGCGCAGACCGCGGCCACGGTCCGCCGATCGGGAGCCGCCTCCGAGCCGACCGCGGGGGACTTCAACCGAGATCTGATCGCGGTCGGTGCCGGCAGCGTCGCGGCCGGGCTGATCGGGACGCTCGCTGTCGACGCGAGCCCGCCCAACACGGCGATCGCAACCGCGTCAGGGACGCGCTCCCAGCTCGCCAACGTCATGGCTGCGCTCGTGGTCGTGGTGGCGGCGGTGGGGTTGACCGCCCCGCTCGCCGACCTCCCCCAGGCGACCCTCGCCGCCACCCTGGTGTTCGTCGCGACCAAGCTCTTCCGCGTCGACGAGCTGCACACCATCCTCCGCTTCGATCGGCTCGAGTTTGCCCTGGCCGCGGTCACGATTCTGGTGGTGGCGCTGGTGGGCATCGAGCAGGGGGTGCTCCTCGCCATGATCCTCTCCCTCGCTGATCGCACCCGCCGAACCCTCCGCCCTCGGGACACCCTGCTCGGGCGGGACCCGGGGACCGACCACTGGATACCCCGGGACATCGGCAGACCCACGGAGGAGGTCCCCGGGGTGCTCGTCTACCTGGTCTACGCGCCGCTCTGGTACGGGAACGCCGATTACTTCCGCTCGCGGATCCGCCAGCTCCTGCGTGCCCAGGCGGGTCGGGTGCGGACCGTGATCATCGACGCCGACGCCATCTCGGACATCGACTACACCGGGCTCCAGGCGCTGCGGGGCCTGGCGACCGAGCTGGGCCTGAGCGGAGTGGCGATGGGGATCGCCCGCGCCTCCCACATCGTGCACCACGATCTCAAGCACGGCTCCCTCATCGAGCAGCTCGGCGCCGACCACCTCTTCGCCTCCGTCGACGACGCCGTCGCCGGGCTCAGACGCCGGGCCTGACCGGAGCGAGGTCCGGAGCCGCGTCTGGCGGGCCCACCTCGGGCAAGCGCTCCGGCACGTCGAGGCGCGCCACCCCGATGCGCGCGTCGGCCATCCCGTAATAGACGTCGAAACGGTCGGGCGAGCCGAGATCGTCGCGGCGGTCGATGCCGGTGGGGAACACCACATTGCCGACCGTGCCCACCCGCTCCTCGGGCAGCTCCGGGGTGAGAAGCGGGTCCGGCGACCGGTAGCGGATCACCCGGGGGTGGGCGCTGGACAGCACCATCACGCCGGCCGAGTAGCAGCGCGATCTTCCGTCCTGGGCCGGCGCCTCCGCCTCGCTCACCCCGTGGTAGATCACCAGCCAGCCGTGGCGGGTGAGGACTGGCGGGGTCCCGACGCCGATCTTGAGCCGCTCCCAGGATCTGAGCGGAGCGGCCAACCGGTGATGGGAGCTGAAACGCCCGAGCCGGTGTGATCCGTCACTCGCCTCGGTCATCTGGCTGTATGAGATCCAGATGCTCTCGCGATCGAGATCGGCTCCGCTCGGAGGCTGCGAAGCGACGCTCTCGGCCGGGCCGGCGCCGGCAAACAGCGGCCGGTGGAGCAGGGCCAGCTCCGGATGGCCGGAGGGGTCGGGGATGAACACGGGGAAGAGGGTGGCGTCCTTGTCATCGACGCCATCCAGCTCGACTCCCTGATAGGGCCCGAAGTGGGCGAGCCCCAGGCGCTCCCACCGGTGCAGGTCGTCCGACACCGCCAGGGCGATGCGCGGACCCGCGGGCGAGAACGCCGTGTAGGTCATCACGTACTTCCCGAGCGGCTCGACGAAGGTGACCCGGGGGTCCTCGCAGCCGCCCCCGCCATCCGGACGCTTCTCGTACTCGGTCTCGGGCTCGAGGGCCACGCCGAGCCGCTCGACCCCGAAGGGATCGCCGTCGCCGTTGAAGAGGACCCGCGCCACGCCGATGCGCGAGTAGTTGCCTCGGGCCACGAGTCGCGGGAAGAGGTAGAGCTCCCCATCGGGGCCGCGGACGGCGGCCGGGTTGAGGACGCCCTCGGCCTCAAGTGGATTTGCGGGCTCGGGACTCATGATGGGCCACAGCCGGCGCATCTGGAAAGCGCTCACGGCCCGTCCACCGGAGGGGTGGCCTCCGCCTTCCCTCCCCCTCCCCCGCCCAGGCAGGCGATGATCGTCTCGATCACCAGCCTGGTCTCGTCCGGGCCGCGCACCGGGATGCAGTCGACCCCCGCCTGCTCAGCCGGGTAGTCGTTCCCGCCCTCGAAGATCGCATCGCCGATGAAGACCATCTCGGTGAGCGGGATGCCCAGGATGTCGCGGAGCTTCCGGATCCCGTACGCCTTGTCGATCCCCGGCTTGGTCACGTCGATCGAGGTGGCGCCGCCCATGCGGACAGAGAACTCCGGGATCAGCGTGTCGAGGACGGCTGTGATCTCCTTTCTCTTGGAGAAATCGGGATCCCATCTCTCCTTCTCCGCAAGGGGAGCGGCCTGGCCCAGGGCCGAGAGGGTGATCTGGCTGCCGCGATCTTCGATGACCTCGCCCCACACCTTCGCGGGCGCCAGGCCGGTGACCTCGAGTGCCCTCTGACTGGAGCTCACGATCTTGCGCCGCTCGTCGGCGCTCAGATCCTCGGAGTAGACCCTCACCCACTCCTCGTCGTGCCGGTAGAACTGCGTTCCGCAGGTGGGAAGGAGGTAGAGGTTGGCCAGGCTCTGGTCGCCCGGAAGCTTGGCGAGCAGCTGCTTCTCGAATTGTGGCCAGCTGCCTCCGGAGATGACGGCGACCTTGACGATCCCGAGCAGGTCGTGCACGAGCCCGGCGATCACGTCGTCGGGCGGTGACTTGCTCGGGGCGAGCGTACCGTCGAGATCAAAGACGATCAGTCGCTTCATCGCCGCCTCATGGCTTCGGAGCCGCGCCTCCGGGCAGCGTTGCGGAGGGTGGCAGATCGTGGACCATCGAGGTGGCGGGCACCTCGGGGAGCGCCACCTCCACGATGCTGAGGAGTCCGCGCGGGCGGACCGTGCATGCGCCGACCATCGCGGGCAGGAGCATGACGTCGCCGAATCCGAGCGGGTGAGACGCCCCGCCGTGCTCGACCTCGCCGGAGCCCGCGATGCACACCAGGATCCGCGGAACACCCACGGCGCCGACGGTGAACGGCAGCTCACCCTGGACGCGCCAGAGACAGAACTGCTCGCAGTCGAAGAGTCGCTCGCGCCGCGCGGGTGCGTCCGCCTCGACCAACGGCAGCACCGGTGCCAGCACCCCTTGGTCGAAGTCGATGGAGGCGAGGGCCTGCTCGATCTGGAGGGGACGCTGCAGACCGGTGGCGGGGTCGACTCGACCCCAATCGTCGAGGCGGAAGGTGACATCGCTGTTCTCCTGGACCTCCAGGACCACGAGATCGCCACCGAGGGAATGGACCGTCCCGGCGGGGATGAAGAGCCCATCGCCGGGCTTGGGGGCAAAGCCCACCAGCTGTCCGGCGAGCGTCCCGCCGGCCAGGGCGGCGCGCAGCTCGTCCGCCGTGGTACCCGGTCGAAGGCCGGCGTAGACGCGGCTCTCCGGCCCCGCTTCCAGCACCACCCATGCCTCGGTCTTACCCGTCTCGCCCGCCGGCAGCTGTTCCGCCCGCTCATCCGACGGATGCACCTGCACCGAGAGGAGCTCGTGGGCGTCGAGGAACTTGAGGAGCACCGGGAAATGGCGGAACCGCCCGGCCAGCCTCCCGAGCATCTGCTCGGGGTACTCCTCCAGCAGCGCGCCCAGGGTCTGTCCGGCGAGGGGCCCCGCGACGACGCGGCTCTGATGGTCAGGCCGGTCGCTGAGCAGCCAGGCTTCGCCGATCGGCCCGTCGAAGCCCGGTGGGGCGCTGAGCAGCTCCGCCAGCCGCCGACCGCCCCAGAGGCGGTACTGCAGGATCGGCGCAAAGAGAAGTGGGGACAGCGGCGGGCCTCCCGCCGGGTCGGTCGCGGCTTCGACTGCCGCTCCGCCGGCCGCCCTCAGCGCTTCCCGAGGCGTCATGGCAGCGTTCAGCGTGTCGGAGTTCCTGGGTTCTGAATTCCCATCACCTCTGCGTGCGCCGGCGCGCCCGCCGGCCGGCCCGCAGCGTCCTGCGGCTTTGCCTGCCCGCGCAGCTGCTCCAGCTCTGCCGAGTCGGTCAGGTGATGCCGGCGGCGGCCGCGCCAGATCACTCCGACGAGGCTGGTCAGGGCGACGGTCAGGACGACCGTCGCCAGCAGGACCGCGATCAGGGGCACGCTCCCGTGCCAGACCAGGTAGTCGAGCCGGACTCCGTGGGAGTTCTGGATGACGCCCACCACGATCGCCGCCGCCACCACCAGGGCGAGGACCAGGGTCCACGAGAGACCTGTCCCCCGGAACTGGCGCCGCCGCGCGATTTCAGCCTGTCCCTTGCGCATCACGCACCTCCTGACCCTCCCCCCCATGGCTGACCAGATCATCCCTCACGGTGACGCTGGGGGTCGCACCGCAGAGCCCGAGATCTCGGCTCGGCCCCTCAGTCACGCCGGGACCTCGCGCGGCCCCGGCAAGTGACCTTTGGGGGGGCCAGAACTAGGCGGTCTTCCTGGCGCGCTCATCGGCGCTCATCGAGATCACCTTGAGGACGATGGCCGCCGCGATCGCGTACACGACGACGGCAAGGACATCCGCCCAGACGATGAGGGTCCCGGGCGCGGTGAGAGTGGTCCTGAAGATGCCCGAAAAGGGGGCGGCGAGCGCCCCCCCGATGCCGAAGATGAAGGCTGCGAACCCGACGCTGGCGGCCCCGGCCGCGTGGAAGATGAAGTCGAAGCCGAGGAAGATGAAGACGATGGCCGCGGCCAGCCCGACGAGGCGGTAGGCCAGGGGTCGTCCCGACCACGACAGGGTGGAGCTCCGGCGGATCGCGGCCCCGGTGACCGGGTCGGAGGTGGTCTGCGTCGTGCTCGTCACGCCGCTGTAGGTCGGACCGTCATTGCTCACCACCCGGTCCTGCACGTGCGTATCAACCACCTGGGCCTCCTTTGGGGTTGCTCCCCCCGAAGCCGCTCGATGTGGGGCTCCGTCTGATGTCAGTCTGTCCCTGGGATCGCAACAACGGCAGCAACGGGCCCGCCGCTCTGGCCGGGCGATCTCTGCCAGGTGCGGACGCACTCGTCCCAGAATCCCAGCCTCATGCGAAAGCGATCGGCCTGGGCGACGACCACGGGGACGTTGGTCAGCTCGACCTCCCGCCGGGCCTCGGACGTCTGGTCGGCCATCAGGGCGCGAATCCGCGCCAGGACGGCCTCCTCCATGGTGAGGATCTCCGTGTAGACCTTCCGCCAGAAGAGGGCGAGCTCCAGGGACGCGGTGGCCGGGTCGGGCTCACCCTCCATGCGGACGGAGACGTCTCCTCCGCGCAGCGCCGCGACCATGTCGGGACGGTCCTGATCTGCCTGGCTGGCGTCCATGCAGTTCAGATACACCCGGGGGCGCAAGAAGTTCAGCAACTGACCGCGTCCGCCCCGGGGGTCGCCCCGCCGGCCCCCGATTCCCGGGCTCGCCCCGGAGTTAGGCTATTGCAGACCATGGTGGCAAGCGAAGCACACACCCCAGCTCGCGGCCCCCTCGAGGGCGAGGACATCGAGACCGAGCACTGGGAAGACGCACGCCACTGGATGAGCATCTATGACGACCTGATCCGCTTCAAGGTCGGGCTCCTCGAGCGCGTCAAGCGGGAGCTGCCCAAGCTGCACCCCGTGGCCCAGCGGGCCGCCGACGTCGACGTCGCCTTCATCGAGGCCCAGATGGCCGGCTACCACGCGCGGCTCGACCTCTGGTACCGGCGCGTGTGGCAGCTCCAGGGCCTCTGGCTCGATCCCGACGGCCGGGTGGTGCGCCACAAGGGTCAGGAGGCGGCGCTCACCACCCGCGAGTTCGAGCTGCTGCAGTTCCTGCTGGAGCACCCTCACCGGTTCTACTCCACGGCCCAGATCGCGAGCTACGCCTGGTCGGACGCGGCCCTGCTGCCCGAGGAGGTCCGCAACTACGTCACCAGGGTGCGAAGGATCCTGGCCCGTCTGAGCATCCCCTGCGATCTGATCAACCGGCCGGGTCGCGGCTACTCGCTGACGTTCCGGAACGCCGAATAGCCGCGGACGCCTCACGCCGCCTCGGCAGGCTCGGGCCCACGCCGGGTGCGCAGGTCTGACGGCCCGTTCGCCGCCCACGTCAGGATCCTCCCCGTCGCGCCCGAGCCGCAGCCTGGCTAGGATTCGAACATGAACGTCCCGAACGGCCACCCCCCGAGCCCGCTGCGCGCGCTGATCCGGTCGGAGCCGCTGGACCGTCCTCCGATCCTGCTCTGGAAGCATTTCCGGATCGACGAGCCGCACGAGCTGGCGCGCCGGACGGTGCGCTTCTACCGCGACCACCGGCTGGCGGCGGCCAAGCTGATGCCCGACATTCCGCTGCTCTTCGCGGATGGAGCGCTGTCGTCCTGGTCGCAGGTTGCCCAGCTCCGACGGTTCGGCCCGATCGAGACGGTCGGCCGTGCCGCCGAGTACGTGCGCACGGTGGAGCTGGTGAGGCGGGAGCTGGACGGCGACGAGGTCCTGCTGGTCACACTCTTCTCGCCCCTTGCCCTGATCGGCCTCTGGTGCGGCCCGGAGGGGCTGCGCGAGCTGGCGGCGGGAGAGCGCTCCGTGGCTCACGCGGTGCTCTGGGCCCTCGCCGGCGTGGTCAACGGGCTGGCGGCGGCGTGCTGCGCGGCCGGTGCCGACGGCGTCTACTACTCGTGCTGGGGGCAGGACGTGCTCAGCTCGGATCAATACGCCGAGCTCGGTGTCCCCTATGACCTGGCCGGTCTTCGCGGAGCCACCGGGGCGGAGTTCCGCCTCCTTCACCTTCACGGCGCGGTCGACGGCGGCCTGGAACGGTACGTCGGATACCCGGTCCAGGCGGTTGGCTGGAGCGAGGTGGAGAGCTCGGTGACCCTGAGCGCGGGGGCCCGGGTCCTGGCCGGCAAGTTCGTCATGGGCGGCATCCGGGAGGATCGCGCCGGCCCGGCGGACGCGGCGACCAAGGCCCACGTCGCCGCCCTCGTGAAGGAGTTCGGGACGCGGTTCGTGGTCGCACCCGGGTGTTCCCTCCCCGACGGCACGGGTGACGAGGCCCTGGCCAGCCTCAGGGCTCTCGCCGACCCAGCGGTGGATCGCCACTCGGCGAAGGTCTGATCCCGGCACCGATCGCGAGCCTCTCCCGGTCGCTGCGGTCCGCCGAAACGGTGGCACCCCGCCGAAGGTCAGAGGCCATGGCCGCCTGACCGCCGGCCGCCACCGCGATTTCCCGGGCTGTGGTTGACACCTGCCGGCTGGCCACGCTCACCTGCTCCATGGCGTCGACCACCTGGGCCGAGGCGCTGCGCTGCTCGCGAGTGGCCAGCTGCACCTGGGAGCTTGCCTCGGCGACCTTCTCCATGAGCTGAAGCCCGCTCTGGAGCTCGGCCACGCCCTTGTCCATCGCCATCACCGTGGCGCTGGTCTCCGCCCTGGTCTCCCGGGTGATCCCGGCGATGTCACCGGCCAGTCCCTTGGTCCGCTCGGCGAGGCGGCGGACCTCGTCGGCCACCACGGAGAACCCGCGGCCCATGTCCCCGGCCCGGGCCGCCTCGATGGCGGCGTTGAGTGCGAGGAGGCTCGACTGGTCGGCGATGTCATTGATGAGCGTCAGGATGGAGGTGATCTCCTGGACGCGCTTGGCCAGGGCCAGGGTCCGGTCGCTGCTGGCGCGGATGTCCTGCTGGGCATGCTCCAGGCTCTCCCGCGTCTCGACCGCTTGGAGCGCCACCTGGTCGACCGTCTCGGCGATCTGGATCGAGGTGCGCGCCAGCTCCTCCATGCTCGCCGACGTCTCACTCGCCGCCGAGCTCTGCTCGGCCGTGCTGGCAGCGAGCTGGCTGGAGGCCGCCGACAGCCCGGCCGCGGACTCCGCCAGCTCAACACTGGTTCGCTGCACCCGGGTGACCAGCCCACCGAGTCGTTCGACCATGAGGTTGAAGCTCTCCGCCAGGGTCGCCACCTCGGCCGTACCCGCCGGCGGCACACGTGCCGAGAGGTCGCCGTTGGCGATGCGACGCGCGGTCGCCGCCATCCTCCCGATGGGCTGCGTGAGACGCATCGACACGAGCAGGAGGAGGACGACGAGCGCCACGGCGCCACCCATCAGTGCCAGGCTGGCGTTCGCCTGCTGGGTGCTCACCGAGGCCAGGGCGACGTCAGCGGGCTCGGTGGCGACGATCGCCCAGCCCAGGGGGAGGTCACGGGCATAGCCGGAGATGGTGTCCGCTTTCCCCTGCCCGTATCTCACCGTCCCGGGTTGACCGCTGCCTTCGAGAGCACCCCTCACGGCCGGGGTGTCGACGCTGTCGACCAGGGCGCCCTGCTGGATCATCTGCGCGTCCGACCCGGCGGTCATGGAGGAGCTGAAGATCAGGAGATGGTCGGGCCCCACCGCCTCGAGCCCGATCGACGACGAGGTGCTGTCGGTGACGCTGAGGAACACCGGCCCGAGCTGCTGGGCGGGGTTGATGACCCCGACCAGGATGCCGCTGAAGCTGAGGCTCCCGGTGGTGACCGGCTGGGCCGCGTACCAGAGGAGTTGCCCAGACTGCCTCTGGATCGGGCTGATCACCCCCTGTTGGGCCGCCGTGGCGAGCCAGTCGCTTCCCTGGAAAGACGTCCCGACGACGCCGCCGCCGCTGGACGCGACGATCCTGCCCTCGGTGTCCACCAGGTCGATCTGGCTGTAGTCCGAGCTCTCGGCGAAGAAGAGGCTGTGCAGCTCGGCGTCGGCGCCGCTCAACGGCGTGGGGCTGGCCTCCAGGGCCGCGGCATAGCCCGAGAGCTCAGCCTGGACCAGCTGTTCCCAGGCGTCGAGACGGGCGCTGGCCGCGCGAGCCAGGTCCTCCATATGGGAGCTGGTCGCCGCCGAGAGTGCACCGGCGGAGCTGGAGGTGATGACGTACACCACGATGGCCATGACTCCGACCGTGGCCACCAGGGTGGGGGCGAGCAACCGGATGAAGAAGCGGTGGCTGAGCACGGTCAGTCGCCGAACGACGAAACGGGCGACACGCAGCGGCATCTGGCTTGAATCGAGGCTCCGTCACGCGCGCTTCGAGCGCGCGGCCATGACGTGGTCGAGAGATTGAATACCAGGGGGGTCGGCGGCAGCGGTGACGTCAGTGCCACAGATGGCATGAACCTGTCGCAACCGCGGCGTCCTGATCCGCTCACCGGAGGATCCCCGCATCGGAGGCGCCGGGCAACCCGTCGCCGCAGCGCTCGCCAGGCTCTCCGGATGACCCTCCGAGGGGCCGTGATGACGGCCGCCCCGATCGCCAGGGCGGCCGCCCCTCACGGAGCCAAAGAGGGAGCGCCGTTGGATGTTGGAGAAGGAGATGTCGAGGTTCCTGACGACGTCCTGGGGAGCGGACTTCCGCAGCCTGCCAGGGTCAGTCTAAGGGCCGCTGCAGGAGCCCCGAAATCCCCCATTGGGGTGATCTTTGACCTACACTTTTATCCCTTGACCGATCTAATCAGGGGCTGATCGTGTCCGCGCCTCCCTCCGCACGCCGGCAGCGTTCCCGGCAACAACTGCTGGATGTCCTCACAAGCCATCCGGAGGGTGTTGCACGCGCGTACTTAAGTGCTTCTACCGGATTATCGCGAAGCGCCATCGCTGAGGGGGTCCAGGACCTCCTGGCAGCCGGGTTGATCGTCGAGCAACGAGGCGACGCGCGCGGCTCGAACGGCCCCCGGGGACGCCCCTCGACCCTGCTCGTGCCCGTGACACCCCGAGGCGTGGTGGTCGGCATCGATATCGGTCACACGCACATCGCGGTCGCCATCGCGCGGACCGACGGTCAGGTGCTCGCCGAAGAGCGCGAGGCGTTCGACGTCGATGATCGATCCGGCGCCGCCCTGGACGCCGCAGCGCAGCTTGTCCGGGGTCTCGTCGGCGACCATGACCTGCCGATGACCGACGTCCTCGGCATCGCGGCGGGTATCCCCTGCCCTCTCGACCTGACCACGGGGAGGACCTGCCCACTGGGTGACCACCCCACCTGGGCCGGCCTCGACGCCGGGGAGGAGCTCGCCCGGCGGATCGGCCGGCCGGTGCATGTGGACAACGACGCCGAGATGGGGGCCCACGGCGAACGCCGCTTCGGTGCCGCGCGCGGCTGCCGCGACTTCATCTACGTCAAGGCTTCGCACGGAATCGGCGCCGGCCTGGTGCTCAACGGCCAGGTGTATCGGGGCGCAACCGGGGCGGCCGGGGAGATCGGGCACGTCCAACTGGCGGGCGCCCGCGGCCTGTGCCGCTGCGGCAACCTCGGCTGCCTGGAGACCGTCGCATCCATCACCGAGGTGCAGCGGGAGTTCGACGAGCTCCGCCTCCCGGGTCTGGCCTACAGAGCCGGCGGCTCGCTGGCGGCCATCAGTGTCAATCCGGTCGCTGCTCGGATCATCACCGAGAGCGGCCGGGTCCTCGGTCGCGTCCTCGCCGACCTGTGCACCTTCCTGAACCCTGCCGCCATCGTCCTCGGCGGTGAGCTGGGGACCAGCGGCCAACCGCTTCTGAGCGGTGTCCAGGAATCCGTCCACCGCTACGCCCTCTCTCCGACCGCCCATGCCGTCGACATCCGCATCGCTCAGCTCGGCCTGCGCTCGGAGCTGATGGGCGCGGTTTCGCAGGCGATCCAGCAGACCCTGATCCGCGCCTGATCCGGATCCGGCGGGGCGCGACGGCTCCACCATCCGGCGCGTCGGGTGCAGCCGCGGTTGACAGGTTCCGCAGGAAGGTCAGAGTTGGATGGTCGGATAGGTACGCGGCTGCACCAGAGGAGGCGCAGATGGCACCAAGGCGCGACATATACGTTGGTGAGGACGACGTGGCCCTTTGGGAGAAGGCGGAAGAGCTCGCCGGCGACGAAAGCTTGGCCGGGTTCCTCGCCGAAGCACTCCGAAGCTACATCCAGGACCATGGGGAGGTGGCCACCCCCCCGGGCGTGGCTTCCCCCAACGTCTTCCCTGACAAGGTCGACTGAGCGAGGTCAGCGCAGCCCGGGGTCACGGGATATCCCTGGCCACCGAGTCGATGGCTGCCAACCACGCCAGCCGGCTGAAGGCGCTGCCCCTCCCCGACCAGACGACTAGCGCCATCCTGGCCTTCGTCTGGGCCTCGACCGATACCCCCGCGCTTCGGGAGCTCCTCTGGCATGTCCGTCAATCCCTGTCGCTCGTGCCGGGAGTCGCAGCGAGACCGCAAGGCTAGCAGGGTGTTGAAGAGCTCATCCGGCTGTCGGGGAGCGCGGACTCGAACCGCGGACCCCTGGTCCCCCAGACCAGTACTCTAACCATCTGAGCTACTCCCCGACGGGTCCGCAACCAGTGTAGCGAAGCCCCGGAGTGCCTCGTCAGTCGGGCACGGGGCGCGACGCGACCACCTCCTTCCGCCCGGCCGGAGCGACGCGGTGAGGCGAAGAGGCGAGGCCCCGCCCTGCTGGTGCAGCGACCCGGCGCATTCGTGGCAAACTCCGTTCACATGCATCGCGCCGCACGCCTCGCCGCCTCTGCCGCTCTCGGCTATGCGCTTGGATCGATCCCGTCCGGCGTACTGGTGGGAAGGCTGAGCCGGGGGATCGACGTCCGGGAGCACGGCAGCCACGCCATGGGCATGGCCAATGTCCTCCGCACCGCCGGGCGTGGCCCGGCCGCCGTCACGCTGGCCCTCGACATCGGCAAGGGCGCCGCGGCGGCCCGGCTCGGGAAGGCGCTCGGAGGTCGCGCGGGCGGTGCGGCCGCCGGCCTGGGAGCGGTGATCGGACACTCATGGCCGATGTACGTCGGCTTTCGCGGTGGAAAGAGCTCCGCCACACTGTTCGGTGCCGCCAGCGTGATCACGCCACCCGTTGCCGGTGTCTCCCTGATCGCAGGCGCCACCGCCCTCGCCGTGACCCGGAAGACGTCCTTGCTCTCGCTCTCCGGAAGCATCGCCGGGGGCCTGGCCGCGCTGATCCTGGGACTGCGCCGCCGTGACGCCGCCGGCCTCGCCCTGGCGCTGCCCGGGGTCGCGGTGGTGATCTATCGTCACCGCGAGAACATCGACCGGCTGATCCGAGGGGTCGAGCCTGCCGTGGGCGATCCCGAGACGAGCGACCCCGCCCCCACCGCCTGACCGGGCAGGCACCCTGCCGGCGCTCCTTCGCCGGCCGGCCCGAGCCGCTTCGCGGGCACGCGCGCCGGCGCATCTCCCCCTCCCCGTCCGGGTCCGGAGGGGACCCCGCCACCCGAGCGCCCGTGAGGGCAAACCCGGGAGCGGGGTCCCGCGGGCCCTTCCCGATCAGAAGACCCTGATCGACACCTCGGCCGGCTCGTTCAGCAGCCCCTTGATCTCCTCGTTGACCTTGAGCAGGGTGAGTGACGCACCCGCCATCTCGAGCGAGGTGCAGTACTCGTTGACGTAGCTGCGGAAGACCTTGATGCCCTGCGCCGCGAGCTTCTTGTGCGCGATGCCGTAGAGCAGGTAGAGCTCGCCGATCGTGGTCCCACCCAGACCGTTGAGCATCAGGGCGACCTCGTCACCGCTCTTGAAGGGGAGGTCGGGCACCACCGCGTCGAGCATGAGGTCGACGATCTCGGTGGCCGAGACCAGCTTGGTGCGCTGGCGGCCCGGCTCGCCGTGGATGCCGATGCCGATCTCCATCTCGTCGTCGGCGATCTCGAACAGCGGCGATCCCTTGACCGGCGGAGTGCAGGAGCTCAGCGCGATTCCGAGCGTCCTCACGTTGGCGATGACGTCATTGCCGATACGCACCAGCTCCTCGAGCGAAGCACCTTTCTCAGAGGCCGCGCCCACCGCCTTGATCACGAAGAAGTTGCCGGCAACGCCACGTCGTCCCACCGTCCAGGTCGAGTCCTTGACGGCCACGTCGTCATTGACCAGCAGCGTCTCCACCTTGATGCCGTCCATCTCGCACATCTCCCGGCCCTGCTCGAAGGCGAGCCGGTCACCGGTGTAGTTGTTGACGATGTGGAGAACCCCCTTGGGCGAGTTCAGGAGCTTGGTGGTCTCGTACACGAACTCCACCGGCGGTCCCGCGAAGACGTCTCCGGGGCAGGCTGCGTCCAGCATGCCCTTGCCCACGATCATGGTGTGGGCCGGCTCGTGGCCGGAGCCCGACCCCTGAATGATCGAGACCTTGTTCGCCTGGGGCATGTCGGCTCGATAGATCAGGTTGTACTTGGGCTCGTACTTGAGCCGGCCCCCGCTGGCCAGGAAGATCCCCTCCAGCATCTCGGGCACGAACTGCCTCGGGTCATTGACGAATTTCTTCATCTGCCAGTCTCCTTCTGAGGGTATTTCTCACGCCAGGCCGCGCTGACGCTTTGCAAGATGACGCCGACGGCGGTGGCCCCGGCGTCGACCGAACCGATGCTCCGCTCCCCGGTGTAGGCGGCACGGCCACGCATGGCCAGCATCGGCTTGGTGGCCTCGGCCGCCCGGGTGGCCACCTCCGCCGCCTCCTGGAGCGCTGTGCTCCCGTGGTCCTGCGCCGCCTCGGGACGGGCCAGCCCGATCTCCAGGGTGTCGATCGCGGGCACCAGGGCATCGAGGAGCGTCTTGTCCCCGAGCGACGCCCCCCCGCGGTGCATGATGCCGGCGACGGCGGCGCGCAGGATGGCGATGACGTCGGCGGCGCTGAGCTCGGTCTTGTCGCCGGCCGCTTGCGACGCCCGCAGGAACGCGGTGCCCCAGATCGGGCCGCTGACCCCGCCCACCTTGCCGGAGAGCACGAAGCCCACCTTCTTGAGGACCGCGCCCACGCTGCTCCGGTCAAAGCTGTCGTAGTCGGTGACCACCACCTCGAAGCCGTTCCGGAGTGAGTAACCGAAGTCGCCGTCCCCCACCACGCTGTCGAGCTCAGCGAAGTAAACGGCATTGTCGACGATGGTCTTCGCCATCGTCCTCAGAACAAGATCGACGTCATCCATTACGCTCGCCGCCATCCTGTGTGCTCCTCCGCTTCCCAATATCTCTGAGCCGCTATCCCCCCAGGCAGGCCTCCAGGTCGGTCAGTGCGACGAAGTCGCCCGGGCGTGCATTGCTGCGGTTGGCGATCACCACGCTCTTCTCCCCCCCGGGGTCACCCAGCGACGAGACCACCAGCACGGCCTCGCTGAAGTCCTCGTGGGCCGTGTAACCGTTGACGGTGATGAGACAGCGCAGCCCGGCGCCACGCGCCGCCTCGAGGCCGTTGCGCGAGTCCTCGATGACAAGCACGCCGTCCGCAGCCACGCCCAGCTTCTCGAGGGCGAGCAGGTAGATGTCGGGAGCGGGCTTCTTGCGGGGGACGCAGTCGCCGGCGAGCAGGACCTCGAAGCGTGCCGCGCGCTCCGGGCCCGCCGCCTGCTCCAGGATCGCCCTCACCGACGGCTCCGCCGACGTCGACGCCACCGCCAGCTTCCACCCGGCATCCTGCGCGTCACCGATGATCCGCCGGATGCCCGGCCGCGGCGGCAGCTTGCCGGCGGCCACCATCTCCGTGTAGATCTGGGTCTTGCGCCGGTGCCACCCGGCGAGCAGCGCCGCCCTGCCCTCCGGATCCGCGGGCAGGTGATGGGCGCGGACAAACTCCTGGGTCAGCTCGCTCGCCATCCGCTCCTTGCCGCCGGCGATCTCCAGCTTGCGGCCGTACTCCTCCTCCGACCACTCCAGGGGCACCCCGACCTCGGCGAAGGTCTGATTGAAGGCCGGCAGGTGGCCGTACCGCTCGGTGTCGGCGAGCACGCCGTCGCAGTCGAAGATGATGGCGCTCACGCCCACGCCTTCCCCTCGCTCCCGAAGAGCCGGATGTGGTACTTGGCCATCTCCATGACGGCCGCCCGCTGCGCCGTGAAGAGGGCGGGAGGGTCGTACACGCCCGGGTGCGCGCTCATGTATTCGTATCCGGACTTCATGAAGGCGATCTTCAGAGCCGTCGAGATGTTGACCTTGGCGCAGCCCCGGGAGATCAGATCGCTGAACTGCTCCGGCGTCATGCCCGTCCCGCCATGGAGGGCGACCGGGATGCCGGTGGCCTCGACGATGTCGGTGACACGCTGGCTGTCGAGGTGAGGGGCGGTCGCATAGACGCCGTGAGCGTTGCCGATCGCCGGGGCGAAGACGTCGACCCCGGTGACGCGCACGAAGTCGACCACCGTCTGCAGCGACTGGACGTGCTCCGCCTCGTCGCCGGTCATCTCCTCGGTCCTCTTGAAGCCCTCGATCTCGCCCTCGACGTCAGCCCCATGACGGCGCGCCTCGTCGACCACCTCGACGCACTGGCGCATGTTCTCCTCAACCGACAGCTTGCTCGCGTCGAAGAGGACGGAGTTCCAGCCCATCGCCAGGCATTCGCTGATCAGGGCCCGATCAGGGCAGTGATCGAGATGGAGCGCGACCGGGACCGTGATCTTCTCGGTCATCTCGTGCCACATCGCGTACATGACGCCGACCCCGGTCATCACCACGTGCTTGACCGACGTCTGGACGATCACCGGAGCGCGCAGCTCCTCCGCCGCCGCCAGCACCGCCTCCATGGAGAGGTCGTTGACGACGTTGATCGCCGCCACGCCGTACCGCTCCTGGAAGGCTCGCTGGAGAATGGACTTGGTGGTGACGACAGGCATGCCTACACCTCCCGTTGGGATGGCCGGGGGCCACCGCCCGCCCGACCCGCCATGGCCGGCTCATGGGCCGCGAGGTCGAGAACGGCCCGCGCGTTGCCCTCGTCGACAACCAGGACGCCGATCACCCCGGCACGCAGCATCCCCAGGATCGCCCGCGGCTTCTCCGGTTCGCTGACCACCGCCACCACCGTCTCCACGCGGCGCAGGTGATCGACGGTCAGGGCGACGAGCCGGTCCTGATGCGGGGAGGCGACGGAGCGTCCGTCGATGTCGACGTAGTTCCCCAGGACGTCACCGACCGCCCCCTGGCTCCGCAGCCAGGCGATCTCGTCGGTGGTCAGACAGCCCGACCTCACCATCGTGCATCCGTCGTCGGTGCCCCCGATGCCGACCAGGGCCACGGTTGCCTGCGCGGCCCGGTTCAGGGTCTGGGCGATCGCCTCCTGGGCGAGCAGCTGGTCCCGGATCTCGACGCTCTCCACGTAGGCGGGCGCGTACAGGCTCACCGCCTCTCCTCCGCAGCCCGCGGCCAGGGCGCGGCAGATCTCGTTCGGGTTGGTGGGCGCCGCCACCCCGGGAGACCCCCCCATGGCACTGACGAACGCGACGTCCAGACGGCTGCCCGGCCGGAAGAAGCGGGGCACCTCGCCGACCACGCGCCCGTGGCTCACCGCCACCACGCAGCCGTCATGGAGGCGCCGCTCCAGGTAGCGAGCGGCACGCTGCGCCACCGCCTCGCGCTCCGCCAGCGGGTCGGCGCGTGCCGAGCAGACGATCGCGTCGCTCAGTCCGAATGTCTCGCGAAGCTGGCTCTCGAGCTCCAGACGCAGCCACGGGGGCGCCTGGATGTGGATGGCGACGACACCGGAGCGGCGCGCCCGGTCCAGCAGGCGCTGCACCTTGGGCCGGGAGAGGGCGAACTCGTGGGCGATCTCCTCCTGAGTGCGCTCGTCCACGTAGTAGCGCTGAGCCAACCGGGCGAGGAGCTCGTACTCGTCCTCGCGCAACTCCTCGCGCAGCTCCTCCCGCATGCTCCCATCACCCCGGCACTCGGCTGTGAGCAAATGCTCACCGACGCACAGATTATCGGTCGAGGGACGCCCGGATGCAAGCGGCTCGGGTGTGGCCCGAGGTCAAGTGGGCGCCCAGTTCAGGGCCAGGCGACGACGCGGCGATTCGGGCGCCCCCGTCACGCCCTACTCGTCGTCGTCGTCGACCCACTCGAGGCTGCGCGCGACCGCCTTCTTCCACTTCCGGAAGCGCCGCTCACGGGTCTCGGGATCGAGCCGGGGAAGCCATTCCGCGGCCTTGTGCCAGTTGGAGCGGAGACTCTCCACGTTCGGCCAGAAGCCCACCGCGAGACCGGCGGCGTAGGCGGCGCCCAGGGACACCGTCTCGGCCACGATCGGCCGGACCACGGTCACGCCGAGGGAGTCGGCGAGAAGCTGCATCATCAGGTTGTCGGCGGTCATCCCGCCGTCGGCCTTCAGCACGTGCAGCACGGTGCCCGCGTCGCTGTTCATGGCCTCGATGACCTCGCGGGTCTGCCACGCCGTGGCCTCCAGCACCGCCCGGGCCAGGTGCCCCTTGGTGGTGTAGCCGGTGAGGCCCGCGATCACGCCACGCGCGTCAGAGCGCCAGTGGGGCGCGAAGAGGCCGGAGAAAGCCGGCACCACGTACACCCCACCGCTGTCCTCCACGGTCCGGGCGAGGGTCTCGATCTCGGCAGCGCTCGAGATCATGCCCAGCTTGTCGCGCAGCCACTGCACCAGTGCTCCGGTGACCGCGATCGAGCCCTCCAGCGCGTAGGTCGCGGGCTCGCCGGCGATCCGGCATCCCACGGTCGTGAGCAGCCCGTGGGTGGACTCCACCAACCGCTCGCCCGTGTTGAGGAGCAGGAAGCTGCCGGTCCCGTAGGTGCACTTGGCCTCTCCGGCTGAGAAGCAGGTCTGGCCGAAGAGCGCCGCCTGCTGATCCCCCAGGGCGGCGGCGACCGGGAGCCCGCGAAGCGGTGCGCCGGCCTCACCGTACGGCTCGGAGGAGGCGTGGATCTCCGGAAGCATCGCCCGGGGCACCTTCATGGCCTCGAGCAGCTCGTCGTCCCAGTCCAGCGATCGGAGGTCCATGAGCATGGTCCGGCTGGCGTTGGTGACATCGGTCACATGGCGGCCGGTGAGGTTCCAGATCAGCCAGGTGTCCATCGTCCCAAAGAGCACGGTGCCGCTCTCGGCGCCCTCCCGAGCCCCCTCCACATGGTCGAGGATCCACTGGATCTTCGGCCCCGAGAAGTACGTGGTGAGGGGAAGCCCGGTCTTGGCCCGGAAGCGGTCCTTCCCCCCTTCGGCGGCGAGGCTGTTGACGATCTTGTCGGTGCGGGTGTCCTGCCAGCTGATGGCGTTGTAGATCGGCCGGCCGGTGTGGCGGTCCCAGACCAGGGTGGTCTCCCGCTGGTTGGCGATCCCCAGGGCGGCCAGATCGGCGAGCTTGAGGCCGGCTTTCTCCAGGGCATCCGGCACCACCTGGAGCACGTTGCCGAGGATCTCCTCCGCATCCTGCTCGACCCATCCGGGCCGGGGGAAGAGCTGCCGGTGCTCCTTCTGGGCCACTGACACGATCCGGCCGCGCTCGTCGAACAGCAGGCAGCGCGACGAGGCGCTCCCCTGGTCGATGGATGCGACGTAGGCGCCCGTCACCGGGCCACCACCCTTCCGGCCTCGTCCCCCGGGGACGATTCCGACGGAGCCGTGGCGGAAACTGTCACACCGACCCGCCAAGCGCGAACATGGCGCCCAGTCTCCGGGGCGGTCGACGCGCTGTCAAGCTCCCGGGCCGCCGCCCGCGGCGCGCCCGGCCCGGCTACCACGGGATCGCCCCCAGGTCGCGGGAGATGGCCCGCGCCGACTCGCGCACGTAGGCGACCAGGTCGGCGCGAGGGAGCTCCGATTCGCACAGCCGGTCGATCGGCCCCGAGATGGCGATGGAACCGACGGTCCGCTCGCTGCGGTCGGTGATCGGGGCGGCGACCGAAACCTCACCGTCGACCAGCTCCCCGATGTCGGCGGCCCAGCCACGCCTCTTGACCTCCTTGAGCGCGGCGCCCAGCTGCTTGGCGTCGGTGATCGTGCAGGGGGTGAAGCGGGTCAGCTCCTCCCCCACCAGCTCGGAGAGCACGTAGGGGTTGGCGGCGAGCAGCGCCTTGCCCAGCGCGGTCGCATGCAGGGGCAGCAGCGAGCCCACCTGGAGCACCTGGTAGCTGTCGTCAGGGCGGAAGACGTGATGAACCACCAGCACCCGGCCGTCGTGGAGGGTGCCGATCCGCACCGTCTCGTTGCTCCGAGCGGCCAGCGAGTCCGCCCAGTTCAGCGCTCGGGAGCGCAGCTCGTTGCCGTCCAGGTAGGTGCTGCCGAGGTGGAGCAGCGCCACTCCGAGCTGATACTTGGCCGAGTCCGGGTCCTTCTCGACGAATCCGACCTGCTGGAGGGTGCGCAGGATCCCGAAGACCGTCCCCTTGGGCAGGCCCATCTGTGCCGACAGCTCCACCAGGCTTAGCCGTCGAGCCCGCCCGGAGAGCAGGTGCATGACCTGGGCGGCGCGTTGAATCGATTGAATCGGCCGCGGCATCTGGGTACCCTACCTGATCGGTGGGGCATTCTGAGAAGTGGGTTGACAATGCCCTACGGTACCGGATAATGGCCAACGCGTCTAGGGCCGGCCGAACCCCAACCGCCCCCAAGGGGAGGGGCGGAGGTTCGTGAAGGGAGGAGCTGGCGCATGAGGGCTGTGTCGTGCGACGGGCGCGGGAGCGCCGCCCGTTTTCCACAGGTGAGCCAAGTTATCGCTTGGACGACCAATTGGAGGGTTTGGCATGGCTGACGAGTATCGACCGATACACGGCGCGGGCCGGCAGACATTCGGTCTGCACGGCCTGTGGGGCGAGTTATCGGCGGAGTTCATCGGGACGTTGACCCTGGTCGCCTTCGGTGACGGGGTTGTCGCCATGGCGGTCGCCGCCCTCCCTGGGTCGGGCAGGGCCGCCACGTCCACGACCATCTTCAACGCCGCCGGCGACTGGCTGCTGATCACCTTCGGATGGGCGTTCGCCGTCATGATCGGCGTGTACGTCGCCGGCGGCGTCAGCGGCGCTCACCTCAACCCGGCGGTGACCCTGGCCCTGGCCTTCAGGCGTCGCTTCCCCTGGGCGAGCGTGGTTCCCTACTGGATCGCTCAGATAGTCGGGGCCTTCTTCGCCGCGGCACTGGTGATGTGGGTCTACCACGACGCCATCGCCGCCTACAACACGGCAGCTCACCTGGTCCCGTCGGCCGGGAACGCGCTGGCCACCTACTCGATCTTCGCGACCTTCCCCGCCGCCTACTTCCATGGGAGCATCGGGGGACCGTTCCTCGATGAGGCGGTGGGCACCGCTCTGCTGGTGGTTGGCATCTTCGCCGTGACCGACGCCCGCAACTCGGCGCCGACCAGCAACCTCGGGCCACTCATCGTCGGCTTCGTGGTCTTCGCGGTCGGCACCTCGTTCGGAGCCAACACCGGGTACGCGATCAACCCCGCCCGTGACTTCGGGCCGCGCCTCTTCGCCTTCATCGCCGGCTACGGCCAGGTGGCCCTGCCCGGAACCTTCAACAACGGCGCCGGCTTCTCGTTCAGCGACTACTTCTGGATTCCGATCATCGGTCCGCTCCTCGGCGGCTGTGTCGGTGCCATCGTCTACGACTTCTTCATCGGTGACGTGCTGCACGCCCGCAAGTCGCGGACCGGTGCGGCGGACGCGGTGCCCGAGGAGATCGGCCGCTCCGAGTCCAACGTCCAGCCCGATCGGGCGTAGCGAGCAACGACCATGAAGAAGCTGATCAATCGCGTCGAGGACGTTGTCAAAGAGGAGCTGGAAGGCATCGTCGCCGCTCATTCCGACCTCGTGCGGGTGCACTTCGCGCCCAACTACGTGGTTCGGGCCGACGCGCCGGTCAGCGGCAAGACGGCGCTCGTCTCCGGCGGAGGCTCGGGACACGAGCCGATGCACGGGGGCTTCGTGGGGATGGGCATGCTGGATGCCGCCTGCCCGGGTGAGGTCTTCACCTCTCCGACCCCCGATCAGATCCTGGAGGCCACCAAGGCGGTCAGCGGCGGCGCCGGGGTGCTCCACATCGTCAAGAACTACACCGGTGACATCCTCAACTTCGAGATGGCCGCGGATCTCGCCAAGGCCGATGACATCGAGGTGGAGGCGGTCGTCATCAACGACGACGTGGCGGTCCAGGACAGTCTTTACACAGCCGGGCGGCGAGGGGTCGGCACCACGGTGCTCGCGGAGAAGATCTGCGGGGCCGCGGCGGAGGCCCATGCCTCGCTCAAGGACGTCGCCGAGCTGTGCCGTCGGGTCAACGCCAACGGGCGGAGCATGGGCATGGCCCTGACCTCCTGCACCGTGCCCGCGGCCGGCAAGCCGA
>Ga0181529_10002396_pt1 | contig 22490 bp, 24 predicted proteins | sample PEATcosm2014_Bin_36_FD_119763 | JGI IMG/M metagenome (GOLD analysis project Ga0181529, IMG submission 119763) | Peatland microbial communities from MTU Mesocosm Facility, Houghton, MI, USA - PEATcosm2014_Bin10_30_metaG | ecosystem: Environmental > Terrestrial > Soil > Wetlands > Peat | place... | reverse complement strand
TCGCGTCAACAGCTCGATAGAGCCGGGATATTGCATAATCTCGGGAACCAGCCAGGGGCTGCACGCCAGGATCGACTCGAACCCTGCAAGGTTCATCTTCCGGTCCAGGGACTCGAGCGGTGAAAGGCAGACCCTCGATGAGCCCATGGAATGCCAAAGGCTCCTTTCTATCGCAGATGGCGGGGGCTACTGGAGCTACGCCGCGGGAGTCGCCTATCAGGCTCTGACCCACTATCACGTGGGCGGCATCGAGATCGACAACTACAGTTCGGACCTGCCGGTCAAGAAGGGCCTCTCCTCGAGCGCCGCCACCTGCGTCCTGGTCGCCCGCGCCTTCAACAAGATCTACGACCTGAAGCTGACGCTCAGGGGGGAGATGGACCTTGCCTATAGGGGCGAGATCACGACCCCTTCCCGCTGCGGCAGGATGGACCAGGGTTGCGCCTATGGCAACAAGCCCATCCTCATGCGCTTCGACGGCGATGCCCTCGATATCGACGAGTTGTCGGTCGGCGCCGATCTCCACCTGGTCATAGTCGACCTGCGCGGACACAAGAACACCATCAAGATCCTGGCTTCGCTGAACAAGGCCTATCCCTTCGCGGAAACCGAAGCCGCCACCGCGGCTCAAGACTACCTGGGAAGGGAGAACGCGGCCCTCGTCGAGTCCGCGAGAGTCGCGATCGCCGAAGGGGACGCCCGGAAAATCGGCACTCTCATGCGCGAGGCCCAGCAAGGCTTCGATCGCTCCCTCGCGCCCCTCTGCCCCGACGAGCTCTCCTCGCCGATCCTGCACGGACTCCTCGGCGAGCCTTCCATCCAGGACATGATCTGGGGGGGGAAGGGCGTCGGCTCCCAGGGGGACGGCTCGGCCCAATTCGTCGCGCGGGGAGAGACTGAGCGGAAAGAGCTGATCGCGGTCCTCGAGAAGATGGGCTTCGGGGCCTTGCCCCTGACCATCCCGAAGTCTCGGAAGGTCCACAAGGCAGTCATCACCGCGGCGGGCTACGGCACCAGGCTCTTCCCCATGACTTCCATCGTACGGAAGGAATTCCTGCCGGTCGTCGATCCGCGGGGACGCATGCTTCCCCTCATCCTCGCCAACGTGGAAGAAGCCTTCGACGCCGGCATCGAAGAGATCGCGATAATCATCCAGGAAGGCGACAAGAAGCTCTTCGAGGATTTCTTCCATCAGACCATCCCGCAAGAGCACTACTGGGCCCTCTCGGGCCCGGCGAGGGCCGAGTCGGAGCGGATCCGCGAATGCGGCCAAAGGATCGTGTTGATACCCCAGCCCGAGCAGCGTGGCCTCGGACACGCGGTCGCTCTGGCCCGGAACTGGGTCGGGCCCGAGCCCTTCCTCCTCATGCTGGGCGACCATCTCTTTGTCCCCAAAGGCCAGCTCCGTTGCGCGAAACAGCTTGTAGACCGATTCTACGAGACCGAGGCGAACCTTATAGGCATCCAGGGGACGGCGGAGACCGAAATAGGCCGTTTCGGCGCCGTGGGCGGAGAGTGGATCTCGACCGAATCGGGCGAAAAGCGCGATCTTCTCACCATAACCCGATTCAAGGAAAAACCCGACATCGAGTACGCCCGCGAATACCTCGCGGTGGAGGGGCTGCCCCCCGGATCCTACTTCACCGTCTTCGGCCTCTACATCCTCGGCCCCGGCATCCTCGAGGAACTCGAGCGGCGATCGAGCCTCGCGGGGCAGACGGGCGAGATCCAGCTCACCGACGCTCTGGAATATATGCGTTCCAAGGAAGAATTCCTCGGCCTGGTCATGGATGGGGAAAAGGTCGATATCGGCGTCCCTCGCGGCTATGTCGCCGGTTTGAACCTCTACACGGGCGGAGCTTTCTCCTCCGGACCCGAGATAAGCTGAGAAAATAGAGAATATCGGATTAACAAACTTCTAATGGAACTGTATACTCTTTCTCATAGAGGAGAAGTATACAGTGGGATTCAAAAACACCAAGGCTGCGCTCGAAAACATGGTCCTCCTGCGGGACGCCCTAGCCGAGCGCGGGGTGCCCCTCTTCCTCAATTTCGGGACCCTTCTGGGCGCAGTTCGCGAGCACGGCTTCATACCCTACGACCACGACGTCGACACCGGGATCTTCGAGCGCGACGCGGGGACCTTTCTCGAGACCCTGCCCCGGCTAGCCGAGCGTGGCCTGGTCGTCTGCGACATTTGGTACAATAAGCGCTGCTATTCCCTCCTGCGGGGCGAAGAGCAGATCGACGTCTTCGTCGCGCGCGAGCGCCATACCCCGCTCGGACGCCAGTGGAACATCGACGGCAAGGCCTCGATTCCCGCCCGCCACCTCGACAGCCTGGATGAGCTCGACTTCCTCGGCTACGCCTTCAAGGTGCCCCACGACCCCGCCGGCCTCCTCCGCAACCTCTACGGACGGACCTGGAACATCCCCATAGACGGCAAGGTCTCGCGCATCGACGTGGCCTCGCGGGTCGCTTCCGCGCTCCGCTCCCCGCGCAAGACCCTCGCCTATGTCCCGACCTTTGTCGGCAACAGGATCAAGTGGGCCGCGGCCGCGAGCAGGACCGTCCGCGGCAGGGGCCCTGTCGCATGACGACGACGCTCTTTACCGTCGGCCCGGTGGAGATGCATCCCGGCACGCTGCGCGTCGGAGGCGAGCAGCTCCCCTATTTCCGGACCGAGGAATTCTCCCGGACAGTGCTGGAATGCGACGCCGACCTCCGGGCCCTGGCGGGAGCTCCAGAAGGCTCGAGGACCGCCCTCCTAACCTGCTCCGGCTCGGGCGCCATGGAAGCCACGGTGCTCGACTTCCTGGGCCAAGGCGACCGGGCGCTGATCCTGAGCGGTGGCTCCTTCGGCGAGCGCTTTTGCGAGATCTGCGACGCTCATGACCTAGCCTACGACGCCCTCCGGATAGAGCCGGGCGCGGATCTCGATCTCGGCAGACTGACGAGCCTCGACCTGACGCGCTACAAGGCCCTCTTCGTCAACGCCCACGAGACCTCGACCGGCGCTCTCTACGATATCCCTCGCCTCGGCGATATCTGCAAACGCGCCGGGCTCCTCTTCATAGTGGACGGGATCAGCTCCTTCCTCTGCGATCCCCTCCACATGGAGCGCACGAATATCGATGCGCTGATCTTCAGCTCGCAGAAGGCCCTGGCGCTACCCCCCGGGCTGTCCATGGTCCTCCTCACCCCCCGCCTCGCGGCCTCCCTGGATGAGCGAAAGCCTCGGAGCTACTATCTCGGCCTCAAGCGCCACCTCGTGGACATGGAGAGAGGCCAGACCCCCTTCACCCCCGCGGTCGGCGTCATCCTCCAGCTCCACGAGCGCTTAGGGTCCCTGCGCGCCCTCGGCGCCGATGGCTGCGTGACGCGTTGCGCAGCCCTGGCCTCCCATTTCCGGCAAAGCCTTTCCGGTCTGCCCTTCAGGCTCTTTCCGACCCGCCCCTCGAACGCGCTGACCGCCCTCTGCCCGACGGACGGGAAGTCCGCCTTCGAGATATTCCAGGAGCTCCGCAGAAGCTTCGGCCTCGTGGTGACTCCCAACGGCGGAGCGCTCCGCGATTCGGTCTTCCGGGTCGGGCACATGGGGAAGCTCTCCGAGAAGGATTTGGACGCCCTGACCGAGGCGCTCGGGCGGATATCCGGATGAGGGCCATCATCCTCGCGGCCGGACGCGGGACGCGCATAAGCCGGCACATCGACGGCAAGCCGAAATGCACGGTCCCCCTGGGCGACGGCAGCACCCTGATCGAGCACAGCGTCGACCTCCTGCGCCGCAAAGGCGTCGACAGCATAGCCCTGGTCCTCGGCTATCGCGGCGACGCCATACGCTCGGCCCTGGGCGACCGGCTCGTGGACTACCGGCTGAACCCCTTCTACGACGTCACGAACAGCATCGCCTCGCTGTGGTTCGCCCGCGACGAGCTCGAGGGCGACGATCGCTTCATCCTCATGAACGGCGACGTCTTCCTCTCCGAAGAGGCGATGGACCTCATCCTGGTCGAGCGCCGCAGCCCCGTGCTCTTCTACGACGTCACCCGGCGCGAAGAGGCGGACTACAAGTTCCTCTGCGACGGGGACCGCCTCGTGAAGTACGGCAAGGACCTGGCCCTCGAGGAGACCACGGGCGAGTACATAGGCTGCGCCACCTTCGACGGGGCCTTCGCCGCGAGCTTCCTCGAACGGCTCGAGACCCTCATCGAGACCCAGCACCATTCGCTCTGGTGGGAGAACGTCCTCTACTCCATGTCCGCCGAGCGCCCGATAGTCGCGCGCGACGTGGAAGGCTCCTTCTGGGGCGAGGTCGACTTCATCGAGGACTACGACCGGATCATGAAGTACTACCAGACCCACCCCGCGCTGACAGCGGCCTTGAGGTAATAAGACTCGGGTATTCGCGGCGCGCGGAACGTCGCCATGAGGGACCAAGATGGACAGGCAGGCCTTATCGCAGATCGATGCCGAGACTCGATCGATCGTGGATCGGATCGTCAAGTATCGAAGACCGAGACGCGTAATTCTCTTCGGATCGCGAGGTCGGGGAAATGCGCGGGAGGATAGCGACGTCGATCTTTGCGTGCTCTACGAACGACTCGGAAAACAGAACGTCGATGTCATGGAAGAGCTTTACCTCGATCTGTTCGGACATATGCCGCATCCAGTCGATCTCGTCGTCCATGAAGAGGCTTCCTTTATCGACCGCTCGAGGCGCCCAAACAGTTTCGAATCGATCATCGACGCCGAAGGGGTCACCGTCTATGGGGAAAACAAAAATACGTTGTAATGACGATGGAGGAATATAATAAATTAAGAGAATATGAGCTTGAAGCGGCGATTATCGAATCGGAATTAGATATAAGAAACGGCAACTTCAAAAAAGGATCTGTCGAGGAGCATATTGAGAGACTAGAGAATGTTTAGCATCACATATCGGAGATCACGATGCATAACGCGCAAATGCACGTGGCTTTAGGCGGACTCATCCAAGAAGCATGCGACCTGGTGGAGCGTAAGGTCGACCTCGTAGAGCTCAACGGGCTCGAAGGCGAGGATCCCCGACTCGCGTACGAGATAGCGGCGAGCTCGGTCCTCCTTTTCGAACGTTCCGGCGCCGTCGCGGCGGATTTCAAGACAAAGGCCTTCCTGGCGTATTTCGACGCGAAGCCCCTTCTCGACTCGGCGGCAATCGCATTGCGCGATCGTCTCCAGTCCGGAAATTTCGGCAGGCCGATCCATGCTTGAGCGCTTAGGTGATCGTGGTACATACATGTAGCACGGAGCATCAATCATCTATTGACTATACGTATTGTAGGCGATATATTAATACGTATGGAGGGTGTATGGAAACTAAACTTACACTCAAGCTTGATGAGTCGATCATCAATCAGGCAAAGAAATACGCTCTTAAACGTCAAAAGAGTCTATCCCGATTAGTTGAAGATTATTTTCGTGGTTTAAGCAATGATGATAATCTTGAAGAAACAACCATCAATCCTATTGTAAAAGAGCTATCAGGAATTATTGATGAGAAAGATATTAAAGGATGGGAGTCTGACTATGCAAAATATTTAGAGCAAAAATATGAATAAGAAAGTATTTGTGGATACTGATGTAGTACTAGATCTATTGACGAAAAGAGAACCATTTTATAATTCGGCATCAAAAGTATTTAGCTTAGCCGCCGATAAGAAAATCGAATTGTTTATAAGTCCAGTATTGATATCAATTCTATTCCATATCCTAAGGAAAATGGTAGGAAGAGAAGAAGCGATAAATGCGATAAGAAAATTGAGAATATTAGTCAGTGTCGTTAAAATTGATGAGGAAATAGTAGACTTGGTTTTATCATCAAAAGTCAAAGATATTGAAGATGGTTTTCAATATTATGGAGCATTACAAGATAAAATCGGGATTTTAATAACACGGAATATTAAGGATTTTACGGGAAAGGAGATATCCATAATGAATTGTGAAGAATTCATTGAATATTACAAAACGGAACATATCCCCATAAAGCTAAACCGACAATAGAAAAGGAATATCGTGCACATAGTCAAATTGAACGGCGGCCTCGGCAACCAGATGTTCCAATATGCCTTCGCGCTGGCGCTGGAGAAAAGGTACGGCGGCGTATCCCTGGACCTGACCTGGATCAATGCGGATGGAGCCCACAACGGCTACGAGCTCGACCGGCATTTCCGCGTTCGCCTCCCTGTCTGTAGCGCCGAAGAGCGCCGGGCCATCGGCGATGTCGATCCGAGCGTATTCGGCAGGGCGAGGAGAAAGCTTCGCCTGACGAAAAAGTCCCAATTCTCCGCCAGATCGCTCACCTGGGAACCCTACTTCCTTTCCGTCAGCCGAGACAGCTATTTTTCGGGCTACTGGCAGAGCTATAAATATTATACGGGCATGGAAGATGCCGTGCGCGGCGCTTTCGAATTCGTCGAGCCGCTCTCCGAGAAGAATACGACTTTCCTGGCGAACGCGACGGGCAGGACCTTGATCGGGATCCATGTGCGACGCGGGGACTCCCTGGCGAACCCCACGCTCGCCCGCGATTGCGACGCGGAGTACTATCGGGCGGCCTCGGCGCTCGCGACCGCGAATACGCGGGACCCTCTCTTCGCCTTCTTCTCCGACGATCTGGATTGGTGCAAAGACAAACTCGCGGTCGCCGGCGAGGCTTTGTTCGTGGACTGGAACAGGAAGCGGGAGAGCTATGCGGACATGCGCCTCATGGCGGCCTGCGACACCATGATCATCGCGAACAGCAGCTTCAGCTGGTGGGGAGCATGGCTCGGGGAACGCGCAGGGCACACCGTCATCGCCCCCTCCCGGTGGTTCGCCGGTTGTAGGACGCGCGACAATCGCCATATCATGCCGGCCAATTGGAAGAGAATCGTGCCCACGTGAAAGCCTTCGTGATCAATCTCCGGACCAACCCGGAGCGCCGGGCCTTCATGGAGGAGCAGCTCGGACGGCTCGGCATCGAGCACGAGTTTCTCGACGCCTTCGCGGGCTCGGAGTACTTCTCCGACCCGCGCTGGCACGATCCCGAGCGCAGCCGCAGGGAAATAAGCCGCGAGCTCAGGCCCGGGGAGGTCGGCTGCGCCCTGAGCCACGCCTTCGCATACAAGCTCATGGCGGAGCGGGGCCTTCCCTGGGCCTTCGTCCTCGAGGACGACGCCCTCCTCCACGACGACGTCCCCGCGGTGCTGAAGGCCCTCGAGGAGGGCGTCTTGGAGCAGGGCGACCTCGTGTTCCTCGAGCGCTGCGATTACGTGCTCCCCGGCTCCTCGAGGAGACTGTACGGAAAGTACAGGATCGCCCGCCCGGTCTTCGTGAAGATCGGCTCCGTGGCACAGGCCGCGGGCTACGTGGTCACCCTCGAGGCGGCCAGGCGCATGATGGGCGCGAACGTTCCGGTCCACGTCCCGGCCGACGCCTGGGGCTTCTACAAGGGGCTCGTCCGCTTTCGAGGCGTGACGCCGACCCTGACCCTGGTGCGGCAGCGCGTCGACTTCGGCAGCACGACCCTCGCGGGCGGAGCGCGGGCCGAGTTCCGGCGCTTCAATCTTTTGATACTGCTGGCCTACGGCTTTTTCATGTACACGGGCATGGGCAAGGCGATGAGACGGGCGCTCAAGAAGCGCGGCCTCATGCGATAGCGGGGACGGACATGGAGACTCTTCTTCTGACCGGATGCGTCGATCCGGGCGACACTCCCTTCCTCAAGGTGCGGAACGCGGAGAGTCGGCTCGCCGAGTACGAGGCCAGCATCGCCCGCTGGATCGACGACAGCGATTTTGAGTCCATCGTCTTCTGCGAGAACAGCGGCTACGAGCACTCCTACGCGAACCTCGTCGGGCGCGCTCGGGCGAAGGGCAAGAGCCTCGAAGTCCTCGTGTTCAAGGGCAACCGAGGCTCCCAGGAATACGGGAAGGGCTACGGCGAGGGCGAAATCATCGAGTACGCCCTCGCCCACAGCGCCCTGCTCGGGCAGAGCTCGTCCTTCTACAAGGCGACCGGCCGCGTCTTCGTCGGGAACGTCAACTCCATCCTCGCCAAGGACTCGGGCAAGCCGACCGCCTTCATCCTCTTCACGTCGTGGAAATACGCGGACACGCGATTCTTCAAGTCTGACATCGGGTTCTTCAGGGAGAATCTTCTCGATGCCTATCGGGAAGTCAGGGACAGGGAGAAGATCAGCATCGAGAGAGTCTACAGGCGGAGGCTCAAGGGCAAGCGAATCCCCGCCTTCGGCGAGTTTCCCGATATCAGGGGGATCTGCGCTTCGTCCGGCGAGGCCTACGATCTCTCCCCGGCCCGAATGGCCCTCTCCCGCGCGCTGCTGAAGCTCGGATTGTACAGGGTTTAAAGAGGCAGAGCGCCTCGGCCAAGCCGTGTGGCAACCAGCTCCACGCACTCGCGGATTCCGCAGGCGGTGACGTCGCGGCGGAGCGGGTAGCTGCCTTCTACGAGGCCGACGACGTAGCTGTGCTCGGGCTCAAGGTCGTCCAGGGCCGAGTAAAAACCCTTTGTCGGGCTCGGAGCGCTCGAGGCTTTGCATTCGAAAGCGAGGGTGGTCGAGCCCCGCGCCAGGACCAAGTCGAGCTCGGCGCCGCCGGAGCTGCGGTAAAAAGACGGCCGCCAATCGGGGAAGGAAGAGCAGAGCGTCTCGACGCAAAACGCTTTCCAGCTCGAACCGAAGACCGGATGCCCGAGCAGAGCGTCGACCGAATCCAGCCCGAGAAGAGCGTGGCAGAGGCCGCTGTCCCTGATATACAGCTTGGGCGCCTTGACCAGGCGCTTCTTCATATTGCCCTCCCAGGACGGAAGAAGTCGGACGAAGAGGGCCTCTTGCAGGAAATCGAGTCGGGAACGGACGGCGGGCCCCGACAGATCGAGCGAGGCTCCGAGCTTGGCCGCGTTGAGTATCTGCCCTTGCAGATGCGCGCACATGCCGAGGAACCTCTCCATCGCCACGGAGGCGACCCTCGATCCGAGCATCGGCAAGTCCCGTTCGACGATGCTCTTGAGAAAGCTTTCGCGCCATCTGAGACTGGCCTCGCCCTTCGCGGCCAGGGCTGATTCGGGGAATCCCCCTCGCGAAAGCGCCTCAAGCACCGAAGGCGGGGATCCCGGCAGATATTCCGTCGGCATGAAGGGGGTCAATTCCCTGTAGCCGATCCTCCCGGCGAGACTTTCGGCGCTCCGGTTTATCAGGGCGCGGGAGGCCGAACCCAGGATGAGGAATCGCCCCGGTCTCCTGTCCCTGTCGATTTCCGAGCGCAAGACGGGGAAGAGCTCGGGAACGAACTGGATTTCGTCGATGCACACGAATCGAGCGGCATTGGCCTCGAGATAGAGCTGGGGATCCGAGAGCTTGACCCGATCGCGGGGATTTTCCAGATCGAGCCGCAGCGAGCCCGGGTAGGATTCTGCAATCTTGGCAGCGAGCCTCGATTTTCCGCACTGCCGCGGTCCGATCAAGGCCACCGCGGGAAAAAGAGCGAGGTCGGCCTTGAGGTCGATGCTCAGCGACCTCTCGACATAAGGTTGCATATCTAAAGCCTAACCGCGTTTTTGCAAGGTTACAAGACCCTCCGAAAGGCAGTCCATGACCATCAACGATTACGCATCCAAAGTCGGGGGCCGCCTGGTCCGCGCGTTCAACGCGGCGTTTTCCTTGCGCCCTTCCAGCGCGCCCTACGTGAGCGGAGACTCCTTCCGCGCGATATCCGATCACCGCTTCGAGGAGAAGGGGCGACTCGATCCCGCCCGGATCCGCGACGGAGAGCTCGTATTCGTCAAGGCGGATCGGCTGCCGCGCTTCTTCTCGGACTGCCTGCCTTCGATCCGCGCGCGTTTCGTCCTCGTCTCGCACAACGGCGACGCCAATATCGACGAGGGTCTCGCCCGCTGCGCGGACGACGACCGCATCATCCGCTGGTTCTCGCAGAACCTCCTGGCGACCCATCCCAAGATCGAGGCGATTCCGATCGGGCTGGAGAACCGTTGGCTCCACGCCAACGGCCAGGTCAGGGACTTCGATCGGCTCCGCTCGCAGAAGCGCGACAAGAAGAACCGCATCCTCTACGCTTTCGACGTCGGGACCAACCGGGCCGAGCGCGGGCCCGCGTTAGCCGCCCTCGGACGCTCGAGCCTGGCCGACGGACCGAGCTGGACCGTAAGCGCGGCATACAGGAGAACCCTGGCCGGTTACCGCTTCGTGGCCTCCCCTCCGGGCAACGGCTTCGACTGCCACCGGACCTGGGAGGCCCTCTATCTCGGCACCGTCCCGATCGTGAAGCGCTCTCCCTTCTTCGAGGCCTTCCCCGGGCTCCCGGCCTTGATGGTCGACGACTGGCGGGAGGTGACGGCCTGGGACGAGGATTTCCTGCGGCTTTCGTACGAGCGGCTCCAGCCGAAGATCGCGCCGTGCCCCTACCTCCGGATGGATCACTGGATCGGGGAGATCGAAAAATGGCGGGGCGAGTGACCATGGACTTCGAGCTTCTGATCCTCACTATCGAGCGGGATGTCGGCAAGCTGGCCTTCGGCATGCCGCTCTTGCGCCGCTACCTGGCTCCTCGAAGGACGGTATTCGTCGCGCCCGAAGCCTGCATCGCCCGGCTGGAACGAGAGCGGATACCGCGGGAGGGCGACCTGGCCCTCGTCGAGGACGAGATTCTCGAAGGCCTGACGCTTTCTCTCGTCCGTGATCTCCTGCAGGCCCGCGGCGCGGATCCTCGCCGGGCGGGCTGGTACTTCAAACAGTTGGTCATCTTCGCCTACGCCACGAGAGCTGAGGCCGCCGACCGTTATCTCGTATGGGACGCGGACACCCTGCCCCTCCGCGAAATGTCCTTCTTCGACGAAAGCGGAAGAATCGCGTTCGATGTGGCGGCGGTCCTGCACGCTCCCTATTTCGAAACCCTGAAGAACATGGTCGGCATCGAGCGCCAGGTCGACTATTCCTTCATTTCGGATCACATGATGCTGGAGAAGGAGATCGTGCTCGCCCTCCTCGACCGGATCATGGGCGGTTGGGTGCCTGCCGGGGACAGCCTCGCGAGGCGGGCTGTGTCCTCGATATCGGAAGAGGGCCTGGCCGGAGGCTGCGGTTTCTCGGAATACGAAACCTACGGCAACTTCACCGCGCTTCATTCCCCGGAGCGCTTCATCGCCAGAAAGAGTTCCCGCACGCGGATGGGGTCGAGCTTTTTCGGCCTGCCGCCCTCGGCCGCCGGCCTTTTCGCGCTGTCCCGAAAATACTCCTGGGCCAATTTCGAAAGTCCGACGGAGGCCGACCGCGCGCTTCGCAGACGCCTTAAATCGGCGGCATACCGGACATTCGGCCTCTTATGGGCGACCGCGTCCGTTCTGCTTCATCCGAAGGCTTTCGCCGCTTACCGGAAAGGCTTGAGCGCTGTCGCGCGGGAGCGCAGAAACCTGTAGAAGGCGAAGAGGCCCGGGACGAAGCGCAGCCGGGCTATGAGCTTGCCCCGTGCCGAGATGAAGAAGTGGGCCTTGGGGGCGTAGCCTCCCCGCGCGGGCTCCTCGAGAAAGCGCTTGATATCGGGCAGAGAATCGAGCCAGGCCTTTCTGCCCGCCACGCAGGATTCTCGCGCGGCGAGACCGAGCTCGCGGGCGCGCGAAAAATCCAGGGGGCGCGGATCCTTGGGATCGTACAAGAGGCCGTTTACGCCGTTACGGATGTATTCGTTCATGGTGGGCCTGTCGGGCGCGACCACGCAGTGCCCGAGCTCCATCGCTTCTATAAAGGAAAGCCCTATGCCTTCGGCGGGGCGAGGGGCGAAATAGACATTGGCCCGCTCGAGACAGGCGCGGTATTCGGCCTGGTCCGCGAACCAGAGAGTATGCTCGATCTTCGGGTCGGTCCGCTCCGGAGCCTCCACCCCGTGGAGGTGCATGCGCGCGAAGTCGGTGCCGGCCATGAGCTTCTGGACCAAACCCCAATCGATGCTGGGCAGGCGGGGCCAGAAGAAGCCCTTGAGACCCTTCCAGTCGACGGCGCTGTCGGGGAGCTCGGGATAGTACCGCGCGCCCAGAGCCTCGAGGCCGTAGGAGGAGAGCGCCCGCTCGAGGGTGGACGAGAAGCAGAGGACCTTGAAGCCGCGGTACCTGCTCCAGTAGGCTTCGTCGACGGGGCAATCGTCGAACATCGGCACGAGGACGACGCGATCGGCCCCGAAAGCCTCCAGCTCCTCGGGACTGTAGCGCTTCTGGTAGGCTATGATGAGGTCCCAATGGGCCTTGGGCAGCTCGATCCAGGCCCGCTCGTGGGGTATCACGGCCACGTCGCCGAAGAAGGAGCCCAGCAGGGCGATGAAGAAGTCCGAGGAATGGGTGAGGCGGATGTGGTTGGACATCGCGAGGAAGGCTGCACGCATGGATATCCTCCGGGGCGCCGTGCATTATGCGACGATACTGGCGCCGGTCGTCAATACGAGAGGCCGAGGGGAGCGCGATCCATGCTGATTTCCGTGGTGATGGCCACCTACAACGACAGGCCCGAGCACCTGGACGCCTCCCTGCGGAGCGTAGTCGATCAGAGCTGGAGCGACTGGGAGCTCGTCGTCTGCGACGACAGCACCAAGAGCGAGACGGTGGCGGTCATCGAGAAATACTCGGGTCTCCTCGGCCCCAAGATGATCCATCTGCGCAATTCCCCGAGGCTCGGCCTCGTGGGATCGCTGAACCGGGCCTTGGTCGCGGCCAAGGGCGAGCTGATCGCGCGGATGGACGGCGACGATATCTGCTGCCCCGATCGCCTCGCCCACCAGGCGGAATATCTCGCCGCCCGCCCGGAAGTCGGGATAGTGGGCGGCGACATCCAGGTGATCTCCGACGAGGGTGCGCCCCTCTCGATCCGGCGCTACCGCAAGAGCCGGGACGATATCCTCAAGATGAGCTTCATCCGCAATCCCCTGGCCCAGCCTACCGTGATGCTGCGTCGCTCCGTGCTCGACGCAATAGGCCTCTACGACCCGCGCTTCGCGAAGTCCGAGGACTACGAGCTCTGGCTCCGCGCCCTCGGGCGGGGCATCGTCGTGGAGAACATGGACGAGGTGCTGATCCGCTACCGGGTCCCGAGCGACTACTCGCGGAAGCGGGACAGCTCGAACTGGAAGTTCGCCATCAAGGCCAAGCTGATGCACTTCCGCTGGGGCAGTCCGCTCCGGTCGAGCTTCGGCCTCCTGGTGAGCCTGGCCCTCCTCCTGACCCCCTCGAGGCTCCTGGACGCCCTGTACCGGCGCGATCACCGCGCTCCCATCCTGTATCGCTAGGAAGGCGCGTCGATGGTGGCTGTCATCTCGGCGGGCGGTAAGGGCACGAGGCTCGGAGGCCTCGCCCTCGAAAGGCCCAAGTGCCTCATGCCCCTCGCGGGCGCGACGGTCCTGCGGCTCCAGCTCGAGGAGCTGGCGAGGAACGGCGTCTCCGAGGCGACCCTCCTGACCGGGCACCTGGGCGAGGCGATCGAGGACTATCTGCGCTCGGAAGCCCTGCCCATCAAGACGGGGACGATCCGAGAGAGCGAGCCTCTGGGCACCGCGGGGGGCCTGGCCGCCCTCCGGGGCAGGATCCAAGAGCCCTTCGTCTTCGTCTACGGCGACCTGGCGCTGCGAGTCGACCTCGGGAAGATGCTCGAGGCTCACCTGGCCTCGAAAGCCGTGGTCACGATGCTCGTCCATCCCAATTCCCATCCCTTCGACAGCGACCTCGTGCTGACCGAAGGCGGCGGCAGGGTGCTGGGGATCGCCGGCAAGAACGCCGAGCGCGGAGATCTCCGGGGCAACCTCGTCAACGCGGGCCTCTACATCCTGTCGCCCGAGGCGCTGGAGGGAATCGCCGCGGGCGTCAAAAGCGATTTCGAGAAAGACACCCTGCCTCCCCTCATCGCGAAGGGCAGGGTCTTCGGGTACCGGACGAGCGAGTACGTGAAGGACATGGGCACCGTCCAGAGGCTCGAGCAGGTGGAGAGGGACTTGGCCAACGGGAGCGCCGAGGCCAGGCGTCTGTCTAACAGACAGCGCGCGGTCTTCCTGGACCGGGACGGGACCGTCAATGTCTTCGCCGGCCTCGTCTCGCGCCCCGACCAGCTCGAGCTCCTCCCCGGCGCCGCCGAGGCTATACGCCGGCTCAACGACTCGGGCATCCTCTGCTTCGTGGTCAGCAACCAGAGCGTGGTCGCGCGCAACCTCTGCACGATGGAAGAGGAAGAGGCGATCAACCGCAGGCTCGAGGGCATGCTGGGGGCCCGGGGCGCCTTTCTCGACGACCTGCGATTCTGCCCCCACCATCCGGACTCGGGCTACCCGGGGGAGAACGCCGCCCTCAAGATCGACTGCGCCTGCCGCAAGCCCAAGCCGGCCATGATCCTCGAGCTCGCCGCGCGCTACAACGTCGATCTCTCGAGATCGTGGATGGTCGGGGACACCTCGATCGACGTGCAGACGGCGGCGAACGCCGGGCTCGGCTCCGTCCTCGTCGAGGGCGGGATGAGCGAGCCCGAGCCCAAGTACGCGGCTCTGCCGGACCTGCGCGCCGGAAGCCTCCTCGCCGCGGTCGAGAGGATCCTGCAGTGATAATCACGCGAACGCCCTTCCGGATCAGTTTCTTCGGCGGCGGGACCGACATCCCCGGCTTCTACGAGGAGCACGAGGGAGCGGTCCTCAGCACGACCATCGACAAGTACATGTACATCATCTTAAAGCCCCGCTACGACGACGCGATCGTCCTCAACTACTCCGAGAAGGAGATCGTCGGCAGGGTCGACGACATCCGCCACAACATCTACCGCGAGGCGCTGAAGTTCACCGGCGTCACCAAGGGCGTCGAGATCACGAGCATCGGCGACATCCCCTCCAAGGGGAGCGGCCTGGGCTCCTCGAGCTCCTTCACCGTGGGGCTGCTCAACGCGCTCTACGTCCATAAAGGCGAGGCCAAGGGCCCGCGCGAGCTCGCCGAGGACGCCTGCTCCATCGAGATCGGCATCATGCGCGAGCCCATCGGCAAACAGGATCAGTACGCGGCCGCCTTCGGGGGCCTCAGACGCTACAGGTTCCGGAAATCGGGGGCCGTGGATGTCGAGCCGATCGAAGCCGGGCGCGGCGCCCTGTCCGCCCTCCAGCGCTCCTGTCTCCTCTTCTATACGAACATCACCCGCAAGAGCTCCGAGGTCCTGAGCGACCAGTCGAGCAGGATCAGGGAGACGACCCAGTCGCTCGAGACGCTGCGCGACTACGCCGTCGCCATGGGCGGGGCCTTCGCCGAGGGGGACTGCCGAGCCATCGGGGAAAAGCTCCACGAGAACTGGCTCCTGAAGAAAGGCCTCTCCTCCAAGGTGAGCTCTCCCCACATCGATGCCCTGTACGAGACCGGGCTCGCGGCGGGGGCCTTCGGCGGCAAGCTCCTCGGGGCGGGCGGCGGCGGCTTTCTATTGTTCGTCTGCCCTCCCGAGCGGCAGGAAGGGCTCAGGGAGGCGCTGGGGGGCCTGAAGGAGCTACCCTTCGCCTTCTCGCGCAACGGGAGCTACGTCATCCTCAATTTCGAGGAGGGCGTCTATCAACTCTGACACCGGCGTCTCGACGGCGGTCCTGGTCCTCTCCTGCGACCGCTACTCCGATCTCTGGGCGCCCTTCATGACGCAGTTCGCCAGGTACTGGGGCGATTGCCCCTTCCGGCGCTACCTGGCCACCAACGAGATCGCGGCCGTTTTCGAGGGCTTCGAGACTCTGAGGCTCGGCGAGGATGTCTCCTGGTCGGACAACCTCTCCCGCGCCCTGGCGTCGATCGAGGAAGACTACGTCCTCCTCTTTCTCGAGGATCTGATATTGAAGGCGCCCGTCGACCGCCGCCTCCTGTCGGCTGCGATGGAGTGGGCCCGGGCGAACCGGCCCGATCACCTCCGGCTCAACGCGAGCGAGAAACCCGACGAGCGGGTGAACTCCTGGCTCGGTCGCATCCGGGAAGGCTCGCACTACCGGGCTTCGACGGTCCTCACCCTGTGGAAGAAGGAGGTCCTCCTCGCGCTCCTCGAGCCGGGCGAGAGCGCCTGGCAGTTCGAGTCCGCGGGCTCGGCCAGATCGGACGCCTACCCCCGTTTTTATTCTACCTACGCGGACTGCTTTCCCGTGATAAACTGCGTCATCAAGGGAAAGTGGCGGCCCTCGGCCGTCAGGGCCTTGGCCGCCCAAGGCGTCTCCGTCGACCTCGCCGCTCGGGCGCCCATGACGCGCGGGCAGGACCTGGCCTTCAGGGCGAGGGAGCTCCGGTCGCGGGTCTTCAAGCTCGTTCCCATGCGCTATCGGCGCAGCGTCCGCTCGTGTTTTTATCGGCGACGCCGATAAGGAAGCAAGCATGAGTACATCCCGGCGCCTGCGACAGTACTTCCTCCTGGCCGTCGACCTCCTGGTCCTCTTCGCGGCCCTCTTCGCGACCCTGTGGATCAGGCGAGGCCTGGGAGAGGCGTTCGCGACCTACGGCGTCCACGTGCGCTACTTCTCGCTCATATTCGCGGCCTGGCTCGTCATAGATTACGTGGCGGGCTTCTACGATCTCGATACGGACTTCGACGAGCCCAAATTCCTCGGCAAGATACTCTGGACCTCGTTCCTGGGCGCCCTGATCGGGGCGCTCTACTTTTATCTGGATACGAAGGCTCCGATAGGCCCCAAGACCGTCCTCGCGCTCGACGCCCTCGCGACCTCGCTCTTCGTCTGGATATGGCGATCGTCCTACTCGCGGGTCTCGCGCGTCCTGAACAAGAAGCGCAAGATCGCCTTCATCGGGGGGGATCCGGCCCTCGCGGAGCTCGTCTCCGAGATCCGCTCCCACCCGCGCCACGGCTACGAATCCGCGGCCTTCTACGACGACGGCGGCTCGCCGTCTCCCGAGAGCGGCCTGCGCGAGTTCCGCGACGCCGAGACCTTCGTCTGGATGGCCAGGGGGCTCGACCTCAGCCTCGTGGTGATATCCGACGAGCGGGCGCTGAGCGAGCAGACGAGGACCGCCCTCATCAGCCTCATGGGGCCGGAGATCAGGTTCATGCGCCTGGACTATTTCTACGAGTACATCCTGCGCAAGATCCCGATCGGCACGATCAGCGATTTCTGGTTCCTCGAGAACATCGACCTCCGGGCGAAGAAACCCTACGAGGCGGCCAAGCGCGGGACGGACATCCTCGTGGCGGGCCTGGGCCTGGTCGCCTTCCTTCCCGTCTGGCTTCTCGTCGCGCTGGCCGTCAAGCTCACCAGCAAGGGGCCTGTGTTCTTCACGCAGAAGCGCCTGGGCAAGGGCGGCAACACGTTCACGATCGTCAAATTCCGCACGATGCGCGTGGCCGGGAACGACTTCGCCCCCACGGGCAGGAAGGATCCCCGCATAACCCCCATCGGGAACTTCCTGCGCAGGACGAGGCTCGACGAGGTCCCGCAATTCTACAACATCCTCCGGGGCGAGATGAGCTTCATCGGCCCGAGGCCGGAGCGCCCCGAGCTCGCGCTGGACCTCGAGCGCCACGTCCCCTACTACCGGCAGAGGCTCCTCGTGAAGCCGGGCATCACCGGCTGGGACCAGGTCTCGGGCGAGTACCACTCGCCCTCGATCGAGGACACCTACAAGAAGCTGCAGTTCGACCTGTACTACATCAAGAACCTGTCCTTCGTCCTCGACGTCTCGATCGTCGCCAAGACGATCGCCACGGTCTTCGCCCGCAGCGGCCGCTAGAGCGAAAGGCCTTCCTTGACATTGCAGGTATGAAAACATATTGTATAAGTATGAAAACAGTCGTCTCCGAACGGGGACAGATCACGCTGCCAAAGAGTATTCGCAGCGAGCTGGGCATCAGGGCCGGTACCGTCCTGGAATTGGCAGTCGTCGAAGGGAAAATCGTCGGATGGAAGCGCGAGGAAGAGGATCAGGTCCATAAATGGAAGGGTCGCGGCGCTCTGCCCAGGGGCATGGCCTCCGTCGACGACTACCTGAGCTCGATCCGCGCGTGACGACGTCAGTCGATAGCTCGGTCCTTCTCGACCTACTCGTGTCCGATCCTCGTTTCGGCAATTCGTCCGAGTTCGCTCTCAAAGAAGCGAGGAGCAAGGGTCGCCTGGTGGTTTGCGAGGCCGTCGTCGCGGAAATACGACCCGCTCTATCCGGCGACGGCGAACTCGCCGAGTTTTGCGAAGACCTCGGTCTCGAGTTCGAACCTTGTTCCTTCGAGGCGGCTCTCCTCGCCGGCGCGACCTATTCGAACTATCTCGCAAATCGGGGTTCCGCCAAGCGGGTCCTTCCGGACTTTCTGATAGCGGCCCAGGCGAGATGCAACGACTATGCGCTTCTTGCGCGAGATCGAGGGTACTACCGAGATTATTTCGAAGGCATCGTCGTGGTCGATCCATCGAAACGACCGTCGAATTCCTCCCCTCATCGCGGCCGCTAGAGCGAAAGGCCGACGCCGGCCATGAGCTCGACCGAATCGTCCTCCTGCCCCATGAGGTTGTCCGCGTTGACGCGGTGGGTGTAATAGGCCGCCGCGCTGGCGCGCCATCGCGGGCCGAAGGGGTAGGAGCCGTCGACGCCCAGGCGCAGCCTGCCCTCCACGATGCCCGTGGGCGCGACCTCGGCGGCGTTCTGGGCCGACCAGGCGTAGACCGTGTCGAGATCGTTCTGGCCCTTCCATCGGTAGGAGGCGGAGAGCCCGAGGCTCGCGCGCTCCGCGGTCTCGTAATGGAGGCTCCCCGACACCAGGACGCAGTCGGGACCCTCCGAGAAGCCGATCCACTCCTCGATGTCCTGGCTTATATAGCCGGAGTTCGCCGACCTGTCGTAGATGTAGCTGATCTTGTTGGTCCCGAGGATCATGTCGAAGGGCTCCGCGTAGACTCCGCAGAGCTCGCCTAGCAGATAGCCTCCGCGGTAGGGGGCGCGAAGCTTGGCTCCGAGGAGGAAGGCTTCGGAGTTGGGAATCGTGCCGGTCGAGGTCGGCCAGAGCAGGAGCTTGATGGGGTCCTGCCCGGCGTTGAACTGGTACTGGGCGACCAGGGTCACGTAGCGCGCCGGATTGTAATTGAGCTCGATCCCGAGCATCGAGCCGATCCCGGAGGCGTTGGCGGCCGGGACCGTCCCGTTGCCCGTGACGGCGTCGGCTGGCGGTACGGTCTCGTCGTTCCAGGCTTCGTAGCCGTGGAAGATCATCAAGGGGTTGAAGAAGCGCAGCTCGGGCGCGTCGTCGCCGACCAGTATGCCCTCGGTGATCCCGATCGAGAGCCTGTTGAACAGCAGGAGGTCGGCTCGGTGCATGTAGAGGTTCCGCTCGGGATCGAGCTGGACCAGGTAGGCCGAGTACTGGAAGTCGCGGAAGAAGAGCGTCAGCCGGGCGTAGTCGTACCATTCGGTCTTGGACGACACGACGAGATTGTCCTCGCCCATGCTGCCGAGCGAGAGCTTGTCGCGGCCGATGCGGAGGCTCCAGAAATCCCCGCCCGCGACGCCGAAGGCGCGGAAGGGGAAGTTGCCGTCCGTGCCTATGAAGTCGATGGGGATGCTCGTGTAGTTGGGCACCGAGAGCTGCGAGACGGGCAGGTTGACCGAGTAGTAGTCTCGCCGAAGCGCGGGCTCGACGTAGCCGTAGGCGCCGTCTCCCGCCCAGGCCTCTATGGGGACGGCGAGGAAGGAGGGGCGCTCCTGGTAGCCCAGGATCCAGGGGACGTCCTCGTCGGAGCGGTAGTTGCCGTCGAGGTCGACCCGGAGGCCGGCCTTGGCTCCCAGTTTGCCCGAGACGTAGCCGGGGTCGGGGCGGAGGGCCGCGAGAGCCGCGGCGTACTTGGCCCTGCCTTCCTCGGAGAGCCTCTCCGGATCGATCCTGTCGAGGGCGGCGCGGAGCTCGCCGTCGGAATAGGGCGCCGCGTAGGAGAGGAAGAGGCTGCCCGACTCCACGAGGATGTCCTCTATGTCGGCGACGACGGGATCGTCCAGGGCGCGGACCCTCTGGCCGTTGCCGTCGAGGCCCTCGGCTCGCCCGCCGAGCGTAAAGAGCGTCGAAAGCGCCGCGCACAGGACCAGGGCCGGGCGCCGGCGATTCGCGGCATTGAAAATCATGGCACAAGGATATCGCGGCTCTTTGGCCGCGGCAAGGAGAGAAAAAGGCATGAAGGGAATCATCTTGGCGGGAGGGACGGCCACGAGGCTCTTCCCCGCCTCTCTGGCGGTATCCAAGCAGATGCTGCCGGTCTACGACAAGCCGATGATCTACTATCCTCTCTCGACTCTCATGCTCGCCGGGATACGTGATATTCTCGTCATATCCACGATCCGGGACATCGGGGGCTTCACCGAGCTTTTCGGCGACGGCTCCGACCTCGGCCTGCGGATCGAGTACGCGGTGCAGGAGCAGCCCCGCGGCCTCGCCGACGCCTTCATCGTGGGCGAGCGCTTCATCGGGAAGGATCGCGTGGCCCTGGTGCTCGGCGACAATGTCTTCTACGGGCAGAGCTTCACCCATCTCCTCGAATCCGCGGCCGCCCGCGAGCGGGGGGCGACCATATTCGGCTATTACGTCAAGGATCCCGGCTCCTACGGCGTGGTGGCCTTCGATCCCCAAGGCAAGGCGATATCCATCGAGGAGAAGCCCAAACAGCCGAAATCGAACTACGCCGTCCCCGGGCTCTACTTCTACGACAACGCCGTCGTGGAGATAGCCAGGAGGGTCGAGCCCTCCGCCCGCGGGGAGATCGAGATAACCTCGGTGAACAACGACTACCTCGCGCGCGGAGAGCTCCACGTGGAGGTCCTGGGGCGCGGCTTCGCCTGGCTCGACACCGGCAGGCCCGACGACCTCCTGGCGGCGAGCTCCTTCATCGAGGCCATCCAGAAGCGCCAGGGCCTCTACGTGGCCTGCGTCGAGGAGATAGCCTTCCGCAAAGGCTGGCTCGAGCTCGACGGTCTGCTGCGCGCGGCCGACAGGATGAAGAAGACCGAGTACGGCGAGTACCTGTCCTACCTGGCGAGCTCGGCGAAACGGTGAGGGATGGCGTCCGATCGTTCCGGCTTGATGGCAAGACAGTCATGCGGTATTTTTCTTGTAGAGAATGAGCAAAGGAGCGGTTTTGACATGGTCCACACGGGGCTTGAGCGGATAAAGGATGAGATCAACGAAATCGATCGAGAAGGAAAGTTGATCCTTCTCGAATATCTCGTAAGCAGTATGAAGCAAGAGGATAGGAAGGCTGTCGATCGGTACCGTTTCTCCGATCTTGCCGGAAAGCTGGCATGGTCGGGCGATGCCCTCGTAGAGCAGCGGAAACTAAGGAATGAGTGGTAAGTATCTCTTAGATACGAATGCGGTAATCTCATTGCTAAAGGGAGAGCAATCTCTCATCGCCCGGCTTGAGTCCGCCGATCTCGTGGCAATATCCGTGATAACTGAAATCGAGTTCCTATCTTTTAGTGAGCTTTCTCCCGAAGATAGGGATCTTTTCACTTCCTTTTGCGAGCGGATTTCGATTATCGGTCTCGAGTCGGGCGATCGAGCTTTAGTCGAAACCATAGTGGATCTTCGGCGGACCTATCGAATAAAGACCCCTGATGCGATAATTTGTGCGACTGCGATACGGATAGAAGCCGAGCTCATAACTGCAGATGATCGTCTCGTCTCAGTATGGCAAAACGCCACAATGTAATGATAACATTACGCATTCCCATTTTTACAATGGAGATTATGTATGTCCTTCGAGTACGCAGCCCTCGCCATTCCCGGCCTCTATTCGATCCGTCCCAAAGTCTTCGGCGACGCTAGGGGCTATTTCTTCGAGTCTTACAACGAGAGGGATTTGGCTCGGGCGGGAATAACCGCGCGCTTCGTCCAGGACAACCAGTCCAAGTCTTCGCGCGGTGTCCTGCGCGGCCTCCACTATCAGAAGAAGCATCCTCAAGGCAAGCTCGTGCGCGTCATCGAGGGCGAGGTCTTCGACGCGGCGGTCGACCTACGCGCGGGCTCGGCGAGCTTCGGCAGGTGGGAGGGCGTAACGCTGTCGGGCGAGCTCCAGAACCAGTTCTACATTCCGCCGGGCTTCGCCCACGGTTTCCTCGTCCTGTCCGAGACCGCGCTCTTCGCCTACAAGTGCACTGACTTCTACGAGCCCGCCGACGAAGGCGGCATACGATGGGACGATCCCGCCATCGGCATAGCGTGGCCGGATACGGGCGCGGCGCCCGTCCTCTCCGCCAAGGACCTGGCCCTGCCGGCCTTCGACGCTGCGAGCGTGTACGCCGATATGGTATAGTGCGACCGATGCTCGAGACCCCAATCGCCTCCATCGCCCGCAGCCTCATCCCCTTTCTGGAGGGCGAGACGCGCGTGCTCGCCGCCTATCTGCTGGGCAGCGCGGTTTCCGGCAGGCTGCGTCCCGACAGCGATGTCGATGTAGCACTGCTTCCGCATCCCGGGCTTTCCT
>Ga0181529_10002395_pt1 | contig 22491 bp, 18 predicted proteins | sample PEATcosm2014_Bin_36_FD_119763 | JGI IMG/M metagenome (GOLD analysis project Ga0181529, IMG submission 119763) | Peatland microbial communities from MTU Mesocosm Facility, Houghton, MI, USA - PEATcosm2014_Bin10_30_metaG | ecosystem: Environmental > Terrestrial > Soil > Wetlands > Peat | place... | reverse complement strand
TACACCACCCACAAGTTCCCGCCCGCGCAGTACACGGTTCCCGGCCAGGCCGGAGGAACCAGCGTCTGGAATTTCTCGCCTCAGGGCGGGGGCGGCGTACATATTTTCACCCGGTCCAGGCGGTCGATCGATCTCGGCGTCAATGCCGTGCACATCTCCTCGGCGTCGCTGGGAGACCGCAACCCCGGCGTCAACGCCAGCCTTCAGTTTCAGGTGGGATACTCCTTCTGGAAATAGAACGGCGCCCCCAGCAGAGCGAATCTGCCGCGCGGGGTGGAGTCTGAATGATGGAACCCGTAGTCGAATGCGTTCCTAATTTTTCCGAAGGCGTCAATGCCCGGAACGTCGAGGCCATTGTGGCCGCGATGCGCGTCGAGGGAGTGCATCTGCTGGACTGGTCGATGGACGCCGACCACAACCGCTCGGTGGTGACCATCGCCGGCGCGCCTGGCGCAGTGGTCGAGTCGGCAGTACGCGGCGCGGGCAAGGCTGCCGAGTTGATCGACCTGACCCGCCAGCAGGGTGTGCATCCGCGCATTGGCGCAGCCGACGTGATTCCGTTCGTGCCCATCTCGGGCATCAAGCTGGATCAGTGCGCGCTGCTGGCCCGGCAGGCTGGGCTGGAGATCTGGCGGCGCTTCGGCGTACCGGTGTTCTTCTATGAAGCCGCCGCGGCGCGGCCCGACCGCGCAAATCTGGAAGAAGTGCGGCGGGGACAGTTCGAGGGGCTGCGCGATGCCGTCATCAAGGAGTCGTCGCGGCGTCCTGACCTGGGCGGCCCGGGCCTGCATCCCACCGCCGGGGCCTGTGCCGTGGGAGCGCGCAAGTTCCTGGTGGCCTACAACATTTACCTCGACACCGGCGATGTGTCGGTGGCGCGCGCTATCGCTCGCGAAATCCGCGCCGCATCGGGTGGGCTGAAAGGTGTCAAGGCATTGGGCGTAATGGCCCACGGGCGGGCGCAGCTCACCATGAATATCACCGATTTCACGGTCACGCCCATCTCCCAGGTCTTTGGGGCTGTCTCCGCGCTCGCCAAGCGCCATAAGACAGTTCCTATGGAAGGCGAGGTCATCGGCTTGATTCCACAAGCGGCCTGTGAGCGGGATAGCGAGTGGATGCGTCAATTAAAAGGGTTCGATCCGCAGACCAAGATCCTGGAGCATCGCCTTGCCGCGCCGCTCTGCTGGCCTGACGGCATTTGAACCGGACGCCGGGTGAAGGCCGGGCAAGGGGAGGGAACTCCGCTGCCAGGATTCGATAACTGCACCCAACCGTACGACGAAAAGCAAAAGTTGACCGGAAATCTCGGAGGATGATCTTGTTGAAGAGTTTTGTTAAGGGAACGATTCCCGCCATTTTGTTGGCGATGGCCACCTGGGCTTCAGCTGCGCAACTGTCTACCGATGCGCGTACGGCCGTCCCGCGGGAAGTGCAGCAACTGGTGGTGATTGACTACCGCGCCATGCAGAATTCGACGGCCGCGATGGATCTGCGCGATCGCGTGATGCCGCCCGATCTGAAGCAATTCGACGAAGCGCTGCGCAAGTCCGGCCTGAACGAGAACCACGATGTGGATCAGTTGGCCTTTGCGCTCTTCCGTCCCGGCAGCAATGGCAAGGAAGCCAGCGATACGCTGATGACGGTCGGAATCGCCCAGGGCCAGTTCTCTCTGACGGATATCATCGCCAATTTCCGCAAGCAGAAGGTGCGGCCGACGCTGGTACGCACCAACAAGCTTTATCCGCTGGCCAAGACCGGCATGGTGGCCTGCTTTGTGGATACGTCCACCATGGTCTTTGGCTCGGTGGAAGCGGTGACCAAGGCGCTGGATGCGCGCGATGGCGTCTCCTCCAGCCTGCTGAACAACGGCCCCATGATGGACGCGATGAAGAGCGTGGACTCCGACGCCCTGTGGAGCATCCTCGACCAGAAGGGCACCCAGACCATGATGAAGCAGGTGCTCGGTGAAGCCGGCTCCGTCACCGACTTCGATTCCGTCAAGAAGCGTTTGCAGGCTTGCTGGTACGCGATGGACTTTCAGCATGGCGTCAAGTTCGACCTGACTCTCTCCACCGGCGACTCCTTCGCCGCCGCCACGCTCTCGTCGCTCTTGAATGCCGCCCTGGTGGTGCGCAAGATGAGCGGCACCGAACCGGAGAAGCAGGCCCTGGCCGCCACCAACATCAGCTCCAGCTCGGGCCATCTTTCGGTCCACTTTGCCACTTCGGACGATCAGTTCAACGCGCTGCTGCAGTCCCCGCTCTTCCAGAGCATGGTGAAGTAGAGCGAATCGGCTTCAGCACTGTTGCAATCACTGGGTGCCCCACCCTCGGCGCGTATTTGTTTTTGCGTCCAGGGTGGGCTCGGTTGCGCAACAATCAAGCTTTTGTTTCTTCCGAGGCATCCGTCTTTTCGGCCATGGCCGGCGGTGCACAGACCGCCTCCACGCCGAGCAGGGTGTTCCCGTTGCAAACCTGGTTGCGTCCGCTGCGCTTGGCCGTATAAAGCGCCTGGTCGGCCAGTTCGATCAGGTTGACCGAATGCTGCCCAAAACCGGCAACCATGGTGCCGCAGCCAACCGAGAGTGTCAGCACGCCTGCCGGCGAAGCGCCGTGGCGAAGCCGGCGGTTAAAGAGTCCCTGGCAGATATCCCCGGCCACCCGCATCGCACCCTCGTTGTCGGTGTTGGGCAGGATGACCGCGAACTCCTCACCGCCGAAGCGGGCCACAAGATCTCCGGGCCGGTTGACGACGTCCTGCGCCGCCTCGGCAATCTGTTTGAGCGCGCCGTCGCCTCGGGTATGTCCGAAGGTGTCGTTGTAGGACTTGAAGTAGTCGGCGTCGATCATCAGCAGCGATAGCTGAGTGTGGTCTCTCATGCTGCGGCGCCATTCGGTGGTGAGCACATGGTCGAAACGGCGGCGGTTGGCCAGCCGGGTCAGGGCATCGGTTTCAGCCAGCGCTTCCACGGCGCGGTAGGCGTCCTGAAGCTGCTGCTCGGCGTGCTTTCGCCCGCTGATGTCGCGGATGATATTGAGGAGCCCCAATGGTGCGCCGGTCTTCGGGTCGTTGACGGTGCGGACCAGGCACTCGGCCCAGATATACTCGCCGGTGATCTTTCTCAGGCGCAACTCCAAGCGCGCTTCTTCGCCCCCGTTGATCAACTCCCGCACGCCGGTGATGGCTCTTTGCCGGTCGTCCGGGTGGACCAGTTCGAACTGGTTCTGTTGCATCACTTGTTCGCGTTTCCAGCCGCCCATGGTCTCGGCAGCGGCGGAAACAAACCTGCGCCGTCCGTCGAAGCCGGAAAAAGCGATCACATCGCGGGAATTATCGCTCACCAGATTATGCAGCGTTGCAATCTCTTCCAGCTTTCGCTCGGTTGCCTTCTGGCGCTCGATCACCACCGAGACGCTGTAAAGAATGAACATGCCGGCGGCTACGAACAGTGAAAGCAGGACGCTTGGATCGCCCGCGCCGAGCCGGGCCAGCGCCGCGAAAGGGCCCCATCCGCGCAATGTCAGCCCACCCGCAGTGACAGCAACAAAAAGGAGCGCCAAGGTGGACCAGGCGAGTCCGACGCGCAGCAGCGCCAGCACCAGGAACGGATAAACAAGAAAGAGCAGTGGCAGAGTCGCTTGGGAAAAAGCTGCGATCGTGACTGCGGCGAGCGATACCAGGTAGATCCAGTTCTTCGACCAGTCCACCTTTTCACGAAACCGCGATCGAAGGATGGCCACCAGTGCGGGAGTGGTGACTGCCGTGCCCAGTCCGTCGGCCAGCGCCCAATGGAAGAATGACGACCGCGCGCCATCCTGGTGCGTCAAAATCTGAAGCAGGGCATATACCGCGCCTACGACAATCGGAGCCGCCAGCACCGCCAGGCCCACGAACTGCACCAGGTAGCCTATCTCTGTGAAACGGGGCAGAACAAACGAGCGGCGCCGCAGCAGCAGCGCGGCCAGCAACACCTCGCAGACGTTCAGGAGATGGGGGATCAGCAAGCCCCAATAAAAATGCCCGGCCAGCAGCGCATTGCCAGTAACCATGGCGGCCAGACCGACGCACAGATACATGCCCCAGCGCCAGCGCGGAGTCAAAAGCAGGTAGGCGAGCAGCGTGCCATTGGCGGGCCAGAACAGAAATCCGCCGCTCGAACTGGGGCCGTGGCTGGACAAACCAACCAGCAGTGTCGCCAGGGTTACGACGACAAAGCTCCCCGCCAGGCGGGCGGCCAGCTCATACCGGGCTCCTCCCGGCAATGCAACGCGGAACTTCATGTGCCCGGAAATGCGGCTCAACGCAATACTCCAATGATTCTTATCGGTCAAATCTTGGCGAATGAGAGTCTTAATGCTGGTTCATTAAAATATTTCGCGTTGCCGAGCCCGCTAGTTAACCGGCAAGCCCCCACGCGGAATCCTGCTGCCCCGCCCATCTGCCGCTTCAGCAGGCTCCCGGCCGGTCATTCTGTTGGCTCCGTCAGCGCGGCAAGTTTCTTCTCTGCGCGGTCCAGACGCTTGATCAGTTCGGGCAGGCGCTGGAATACGCTTACCGCCCGCAGCCAGGTGCGGTTATCGAAAGCAGGAGATCCGGAAATCATCTTCCCTGCCGGAACATCGTGCGAAACGCCCGACTGCGCGGTCAGGATGACGCCGTCGCCGATTGTGCAATGGCCAGCCACTCCCGCTTGTCCGGCCAGGATCGCGTTATTTCCCACCTCCGACGAACCGGCCAGGCCAACCTGCGCGCAGAGCAGGGTGTTTTCTCCCACGTGCGAGGCATGGCCGATCTGCACCAGGTTGTCGATCTTTGTCCCCGCGCCGATCCGGGTTTCTCCCACCGTGGCGCGATCGACGCAGGCGTTGGCCTGCACATCCACACGGTCGCCCAAGCGAACCGGGCCAGACTGCGGAATCTTTTCCCAATGCCCGGCTTCGTTCTTGGCGAATCCAAAGCCGTCCGCGCCGATGATGACGCCGTTTTCCAGCGTCACGTGGTCGCCCAGGATGCAGAACTCGCGCACCACCGCATGGGCATGGGCAAACAGGTGGCTGCCGGCCTCAACGCCTTGATATAGAACCACATGGGGCAGCAGAACGGCTTGGGGGCCCAGCTTTACGCCCGCGCCCACGACTACATAGGCGCCGATGTGCGCGCCTTCGCCAATTTGCGCTGTGGGGTCGATCACTGCCGTGGGATGAATGCCCGAGGGATACACCGGGGCCTGATAGAAGCAGCCGAGGGCTCTGGAAAACGCCAGGTAGGGATTCTTCAGGCGCAGCGTGGCCGCCGCGATTTCCGGGAAATCCGGGTCCACCAGCACTGCCGCGGCCTGGGTGGTGCGCGCCAGCGCGGTATAACGCGGGTTGGACACAAACGTCACATCGCGGGGCCCGGCTTCTTCAAGCCCTTTGACTCCAGCAATTTCCAGTTCCGCGTCTCCGCGGAGTTCCGCGCCCAACAGGGTTGCCAACTCGCCTAGCTTCATCGTTGGAATTGTACCGGATACACCTGAAGACTGTTTCTGGCGGGGCAGAACTTTAGGTCTGGAGGGGGTCCGATTCGATCTTCAGGCGCCTTCGGCGTCGCTCGAAAACAGCTCCGCCTGCTCAACCCGGTCCGGAGCACGCTTCGCGCGCGCAGTACCGATCAGTCCCGCCACCTCCAGGGTTTGAATCGCCAGCCGGGGCACAAAGATGCGTTGCGTATTGGCGCGAGTGTCGGGCGGGGTCAAAAAGAGCCCAGGGCCCTCGATCAGCGAACGGTCGTTGGTGGCCAGCCCCTCCAACTCCTCGCCGTCGGTCAGGGTCATGCGCAGCCACAGGCCGGCCGTACGCGGGCGGACGGTGAATCGCTTGTGCAACAGCCGCTCGGGGTTGGTCTGGTCGCCGCCCGCGGAAGGGAAGTCGCGCACATAGCAAACCCACTTCACCAGTTCCCAGCCCAGCGTAATCGTCTTGCCGCCGGAGTCCAGAATCTCCAGCTCGGTGGGGTTGGAGGCAAAGCTGGTCGGGGCGTATCCCGCGCACCATGTGCGCGAAAAACCGTCGCCCGCAAACTTGCGTACGATCACCGCTTTGCGATTCAAGGCCATCGTTCTGGATTGTCGCACGCGCGGTGCGGGTTCCGGGAAGGGAAAAGCGCTGCGCCGCGTATCGCAGTGTAATCAGGTGCGCTGGCCATTCCCTTGCGATTGTGTTAATGTACTGCTTTGCTGCCTTGCCCGACGTGTGTCATAAACGCAACATCATGAGGTACTTGGCAGTTACCACCAGCGCGGAAGCAGGAAACGGAATGCCCGACTTTATCTACCTCTTGGAACATCGGCTCTCGTCCGACCAGCAGAACGCATTGCGTCAGATGCGCGAAGCTGCCCGCGAAGCTGGAATGATCCTCTTCTTGACAGGCGACGCGGTGCGCGACCTGACCAGTGGCCATGCCGTTCGTGGTCTTGAAATTGCGGTCCACGGGAACGCCCTCAAGCTCAAGAAATCCATTGAGAGACTGGGCGGCGTGGTTTGGGGCGAGGACAATACCTCCCACTCGCTCTATCTCTGTTTTCCGGGCACCGTGCGCGTGGATGTCATCAGCACGCATCGCGCCGAGTACCCCAAGCCGGGGCAGCCGGTCTTCCATGCCGCTTCCATTCAGGACGACCTGCGCCGCCGCGATTTCACCGTCAACGCCATGGCTATCTCTCTCAATGAAGGCTCCTTCGGCCTGTTGATGGATCCGCTGAACGGCGCTGCCGATATCGAGTCCCAATCCCTGCGCCTGGTTTCCAATTACGGATTTCTGGAAGAGCCCTCGCTGCTGATCCGCGCCACCCGCTACATGGCGCGCCTGGGCTGGGAGATGGATCCCAAGACCAAGACTCGCTACGAAAACGCCAAGGGCGAAGAGGTCATTCAATATCTCTCCGAGCAGGCCCGCAGCCAGGAACTGGAGCAGATTGGCCACGAAGACGACGGCCTCAAAATTCTGCGCGCCCTGGAAGAAGAAGGATGGATGAAGGTCCTCTTCCCGGCCTGGACCTCCGCCAAGGCGGACGAAGAAAAGCTCAAGCAGTTGCATGAGCAGGCCGTGGAATTGCTGCTGCAGGGCGTTCATGCCGACATGTCGGCTGCCCAGATGCGGCTGCTCACCGCCAAACTCTCCGCCAAGGATCTGGCCGCGCTCAAGAAGGTGATGCTCCGCCCAGGGTTCGTCGAGGAGTGGAACAACCTGGACGCGATGGCCGCCGCCTTTGCCAAGGTTCTGCTGGCGAAGGAAAACGCCACCCCATCCACGAGCTACAAGCTCTTCACCAGCTACGATCCCGAAGCCATTCTGTGGCTTGGCTTCACCAGCACAGACAAGGCCGTCCGCGAACGCTTCAACCTGTTCCTGAAGACCTGGCCGGAGGTGCGTCAGCGCCTGCCCCACGCCCTGATGCAGGAGATGCGCATCACTCCCGAACTGGCCGGCTATCAGGAGATCCTGCACAACGTCTTCCTCAAGCTTCTCGATGGCGAGCTATCGACCACGGAAGAGCTGCGCGCGTTCCTGGAGCCGTTTTCGCCTCCCGCGCCTCCGCCAAAGGAGACCATCAAACGCCCCCGCGCCAAGCGTGGAGCGGAAAAGATCAAGGAAGAGTCCTACGACGACGATGAGGAATCGGAATCGGATTCGGACGAGGACGAAGACGACGATCTTGGTGGGGACGATGACGATCTCGACATGGCCATACGACTTCCCAAGGCGATCTCCGACCCGGACTCGGACGGGGATCTGGACGCGGAACTCGTAGTCGAAGCGGATCTCGATGACGAAGGAGATCTGGACGACGAAGCACCGGCGCCGGCCATGGCTCCTCCGGCCAAAGGCAAGGCTGCAAAGGCTCCCGCGGCGAAAAAAGAAAAGACGCCTGCCCTGGCAAAGGCTGCCAAGCCGGCAGCGGCCAAAGCAGCACCGGCCAAAGCCAAGGCAGGGAAGAAGTAACACGGAAAGCTGTAACGCCGGCCGCCTGGCCGGCGGTGCTGGGGGCCTGCTGGCCCCCAGGTACTTCGCCAGAGCGGACACAACACGCCATCGCTAGGGTATTTTCGATTCACATGTTGCCATCGTCAGATCGTGTAAGGTGGCCTTTTCTTGGTGAAAAAGCCACTTGATCTTGAGGCTTCCGGAAAGAGCAGAATCGAAAATGCTGTAGTGGATTCTTCAACTTGCGGGTCAGGCGAGCACTTGTTTCTTCCCTGGACCTAGAGCCCAATCCAAACCGTAGCCTGCATTGGCGCCTACCGGCTTTCAAGCAAGTAAAGCCACAAGACAACCGCATCGATCCCGGTTGCCCTGTGGCCTTTCTGACTTTCAAAATGCACACAGCCTTCTTGTCCAGGAAAACCTTGCGGTAGCCTGGTAAATCAGCTGTGACTATTCAGCTAACCAATTCTCCGGTTGCTGGAATCCGGTTCGAGAGCTCGTGAAAGATCGAACCGGCTGGAACGTCTAGTAACGTCCGCGGCTCTGGGAGCCGCCGCCGCCACTGCCCTTGCGGGCCGTGTAGCAATCCCGGCAGAACACCGGACGATCGCCACGCGGCTCGAATGGCACTGTTGTAGGCTGGCCGCAACCCGAGCAAATTACAGGTGTACCCTGTGCTGGAGCCGAACGGTAGCCGGACCCCCCCTGATCGTTCTTTTTTGCCTGACGGCAGTTCTTGCAACGCTTTGGGGTCGAATAACCGCGTTCCTGAAAGAACGCCTGATCAGCAGCGGTGAAAAAGAAATCTTGTCCACAATCGCTGCAAGTAAGTTGAATATCTCCGGCCATGGGTCTCCTCGTGGAGATTGTACAGCCCAAGTTGTACTTTTCGCACAAGGAATCTTTCAAATCGAAAATCTGGCCCATCTTCGAAGCATTCCGGGATCGCGGAACGGGTGGAGAAGATTGAGCAGCCCCGCCAATATTTGACCGGACTTCGATTCAAATTTCAGAGCGTTCTTCCCGGCGTGGCGTTATGATCGTTCGACTTTCTTTTCAAAGAATCGCTGCACGCTATGCGTATTCTCTACATCCTGACTTCGTTGGGAATGGGCGGAGCCGAGCGCCAGGCGCTGGCCCTTGCTGCGCGCATGAGAGATCGTGGCCATTCTGTCCAGGTGCTGGCGCTTCGGCAGCGACTGCCGGAGGAGTGGCAAACCACGCTCCCGGTCGAGTACCTGGGACTGTGCAAGACTCCGCGGGATATTCTGCGCCTGTTCAAGGCTGCGAGGTGCGTCCGGCGTTTCCGCCCCGGCCTGATGCACAGTCATGGCTTTCATGCCAACATGGCGGCTCGTCTGCTCCGCCTGTTTTCCCCAGGCACAAAGCTCGTCTGCTCGATTGGCAATGTCTGCGAGCAGGGCCGGTTGCGGATGATGGCCTATCGCTGCACTTCCTTTCTGGCCGATCGAACGGCCGTCGTCAGGGAGGCCGTGCGCGACAGCCTTGTCGGCGCCCATGCTGTCAAGGCATCCAACTGTGTGGTGACGCCGAACGGCATCGACACCGATGAGTTCGCACCTTCTGCGGAACGGCGCTCCCTGCTGCGCGCGCGGATGAAAATCTGTGACGAGTTTGTCTGGCTGGCCGCCGGTCGCGTGGTTCCCGCCAAGGACTATCCCAACCTGCTGCGCGCCTTGGCACGCGTGCGCGCTGCTCGCTCGGATGTGCGGTTATGGATTGCCGCGGAAACCGGCGGAGACGAGTTCGAACTGGCCAGGAAACTGATTGCCGAACTCGGGCTGCAGGATTTTGTTCGCTGGCTCGGCCTGCGCCGCGATATGCCCGCGCTCTTCGATGCTGCCGATGGCTTTGTGCTTTCCTCGGCATGGGAGGGAATGCCGCTGGCGCTCGGTGAAGCCATGGCCATGGAGAAGCTGGTGGTGGCAACCGATGTGGGCGGCGTGCGCGAGCTGGTGGGCGAGGCAGGCTCGAATTCAAGCTTCATCGTCCCGGCGAGTTCGCCGCGCGCCCTGGCCGCTTCCATGCTGGAAGCCATGCGGATGCCGCCTGCGGAGCGGCGCGCCCTCGGCTGTGCGGCCCGCCAGCGCATCTGCGGCAATTTCAGCATGGAACACGCGGCAGACCAGTGGGAGGCTCTTTACCTGGCGATGCTGTGAATCAGGGCTGCACCTGTATCTGGTAGTTCTGGTAGTCGATCGTGACTGTGAACCGCCCGATCAGGAAGCTCTCCGTCACAGCGCGGGCGCGAGTCGCCATGCCAAACCCGTTGAGGTTCATGTAGTGGCGTTCCACGTGGGCCGGGTTGGTCCAGAGCGAAGGGCTGCTGGATGAGGTTCCGGCGATCTGCACAATCGTGTAGTCCTTCTCATCCACCCAGAGGGTTCCTTCAATCAGGTTCGGCGCTTTGCGCTTCGGATGAATGGCGATCACGAAGCAATCGCGCCCGTCCACGCGCTCCGTGCCCGGTTTCACCTGCATCTCGTAATTCGCCGACGTGAAGAACCCGGCTTCGCGATTGCTGGGCAGGTTGACCTGCTTTTCGTGCTCCAGCAGCGGCAGCAACCCGTACTTGCGCACCAGCCCGGAGCCGCTCTCCGCAAGCACCTCGTAGCTCTTGCCGCTTTCTCTCCGGTAAGTCGTCCGGACGGTCATTTCTGCCGCCGCGTGCGTTTCGTCCTTGCCCCGGAAGACGGCATAGTGCTCGGTAACGGTGTAGCTGGCGACGTGATCGGTGCGGGCATGCACCGCGGCATCTACGCCCCGGATGACGGCCGATGCGTCGGGTTGCTGTGCGGAGACCAAGGCGACGCCGAATACGAAGACCAGAAAAATTCCAACTGCCTGCATCCGGCCAAACCGGTTCAAAATCATTCTGAAAAAACTCCGTGGGATGGATATGATGGAACGCTGCCTCGTCTTGAGATTAAACCCGTGGTGCTGAATTCTCGTTAACAACCAGTCCTGCATCCCGGCCTGTTGCCATCGATAAGCCGGTGGGCCAGCCAGCTCATGTTGCGCTATGCTTGTCTGCGGGCCAGAGTGACGCGGTCTGCCTCCGGGTCTATCGAGGGCGAGGTTCTGGTATTGACGGATGGAGCGGCAAAAGGAGTGCGGCGGCGCGCGGTGCTGGTGCGAGGCGTGGTGCAGGGGGTAGGATTCCGCCCCTTCGTCTACCGCCTTGCCAGCGAAGAGCAGCTCACCGGCTTCATCGGCAACGACACCGATGGCGTGCGCATCGAAGTCGAAGGCTCAGCGCAGGCGCTAGAGAATTTCCTGTTGCGCCTCAAGGCCGAAGCTCCTCCCTTGTCGCGCATCGATTCCGTCGCTGTACAAGAGCTCGAAGCAACCGGGGCGTCGAAATTCGAGATCGTCTCCAGCGCAGTCCGCGGCCGCGTCAGCACCGGGATTCCCGCCGATGCCGCGACCTGCCCCGATTGCCTGCGCGAGTTGCTCGACCCTCAGGATCGGCGCTACCGTTATCCATTTCTGAACTGCACCAACTGCGGGCCGCGCTTCACCATCACCCGGCGCATCCCCTACGACCGCCCGCAGACCTCGATGGCGAAGTTCCCGATGTGCCCGGCTTGCCAGGCCGAGTACGACGATCCGCTCAACCGCCGCTTCCACGCCCAGCCCAACGCCTGCTGGCAGTGCGGCCCAAAGGTCTGGCTCGTCGGCGGAGGGAGCAGGGGCCTTCAGGCCCTTGAATCGAGCCCCGAAAATCAAAGGGCTTTAGCCCCGGATTCCGGCCCTCGCACAAACGACAACAACGACCCGGTCGCCGAGACCATCGACCTGCTCGCCTCCGGCCAGATCGTCGCCATCAAGGGGATCGGCGGTTTCCATCTCAGCGTCGACGCAACCAGCGAACCAGCCGTCCTTCGCCTGCGTGACCGCAAGCATCGTTACGGCAAGCCGCTGGCGGTGATGGTGCGGGATCTGGATGCGGCCCGCGCCGTATGCCATCTCTCGCCGCAAGAAGAATCTCTGCTGACCACTCCTGCACGGCCCATCGTACTGGCCCGCCGGCGCGCGGCCTGTGCCATTGCCCCGTCGGTCGCGCCGGGCATTCCCTGGCTGGGCGTCTTTCTACCCTACGCGCCGCTGCAGCATCTGCTCTTTGCCGACGGCCGGCTCACCTCATTGGTGATGACTTCGGCCAATCTCAGCGAAGAGCCCATCGCCATCGACAACGAAGAAGCGCGGCAGCGCCTCAGTGGAATTGCCGATGCATTCCTGTTCCACGACCGCGAGATCCTGCAGCGCTGCGACGATTCGGTGATGGCGGTTGTCGATGGAGCGCCGCAATTTCTTCGCCGCGCGCGCGGCTTCGTCCCTCTGGCGGTCGCCGCTGGCCCGCAATTGCCCCAGGACGCCCCGCCACTGCTGGCTGTGGGCGGGCATCTCAAAAATGTCTTCGCGCTCGCCAGTGGGCGATTTGTTTATCAGAGCCAGCACCTGGGCGATCTGGAGAACCTGACCGGCCTGGACTTTTTCCGCGAGTCCCTCGATCACCTGATGCGCACCTTCGAGATTGAGCCGCGCACCGTGGCGCACGATTTGCATCCGGGCTATCTCTCGACCACCTGGGCAAAGGAGTGGGCGGCTGAACACGCAGTTCCGCTCATTGCCGTTCAGCATCATCATGCGCACGTCGCCGGTTGCATGGCCGAACACAGTCTCGAAGGCCCAGTGATCGGCCTGGCTCTGGACGGCACCGGCTACGGGACGGATGGGAAGATCTGGGGCGGGGAAGTGCTCGTTTCCAGCCTTGCCGGCTTCGAGCGATTCGCGCACCTGGAATATGTGCCGCTGCCGGGCGGCGAAAAAGCCATCCGAGAGCCGTGGCGCATGGGCTTCGCTGCGTTGCGCGCGGCTGGTGTCGCTATCGAGGAAGCCGCCGCGCTGACCGGCGCAGCCGCAGCCGAAGCGCGCGTGCTGGAGCGCATGATCGAGCGCGGCCTGAATGCGCCGCAAACCTCGAGCCTGGGCCGTCTCTTCGATGCCGTCGCCGCGGTGGTTCTGCAGCGCCGTGTGGTGGACTACGAAGCGCAGGCGGCCATCGAACTGGAAGGCGCGGCAGTCGATGAACCAGACGCACTCGGCAACGCGGACTACGCCCTCGAATTACAGGGTGATCATGCAGCAAGCGAGCCGCTGCGCATCTCTTCCGTGCGGATGTGGCAAACGCTGCTCGCCGATTTGAGCACGGGTTTCAGCCCTGCGCAAATAGCCGCACAGTTTCACGCCGGCGTTGCGGCGGGCTTTGTGCAAGCTGCGCTGCGGGCGCGCGCGGCGACCGGTTTGCAGCAGGTGGCTCTTAGTGGCGGCTGCATGCATAACGGCAGGCTGGCGCGCCTGCTGCGCGCAGGGCTTGAAGCGCAGGGTTTTGAAGTATTTCAGCATCGCAGCATCAGTCCCGGCGACGGCGGACTGAGCTACGGGCAGGCAGTAGTTGCGGCAGCGCAACTTTCCAAACAGAGATAGGCAGCTGGGTTTCGCGCGCAGGGGCGAACCCTGGAAGAAAACGCAGAAAGGGTCGGAGACCCCTAGCTGCCGAAGTGCACCAGCTCCGCGGCCTGTTCGCGGGGGCCCAGAATCGACACGCGGGGAATGCGCCCCCTCACCATCGCCACTTCGTCGCAGCGGTGCAGACGCGGGCAGTTCTGGCAATCCTTGAAGATCTTGTCGGGCAGGTCGGCCTTGTCGTCCACAGTGCGGAAACCATACTTGAAAAAGAAGTCGGGAATGCGCGTGAACAGGCACACCGACTGAATGCCGTGTTCTTCGGCCTCTTCCAGCAACGCGGCCAGAATGCGCCCGCCTGCGCCCTGTCCCTTGGCCTCGGGCTTCACCACGATGGAGCGCACCTCGGTCAAATGCGGGCCGTAGAAGTGGAGCGCTCCGCAACCGAGAAAGACTCCGCCATCCGAGAGCGCAACTGTGAAGTCGCGAATGTTCTCGCAGATCTCCGCGAAGGTGCGCTTCAGCAAAGTTCCATCGGAAGAGAGTGAGTTCACCAGGTCGAAGACGCTCGACGCGTCCTGCAACCGAGCTTTACGCACCAGCATGGGCGGCCTCCTCTGCATCGATCGCGGTCAGCGCTGCAATCCTTTCGGACGCGGCAGCCAGCGCCTGGCGCACCCGCGCACGCGCTGTTCCGCCCACAACATCGTGGCAGTCGAGCGTCGCAGTCAGGGTGACAGCGGCAAAGAAATCCTCGCCGAACTCTTCGCCAAATTGGCGCAACTGCTCCAGGCTCAACTCGCCGAGTTCGAGGCTGTTTTCAAGGCCGAATCTCACGGCGTTGCCGATCTTCTCGTGCGCGGTGCGGAAGGGCACACCCTTGTGCACCAGATAAGTGGCCGCGGCCATCGCATTCAGATAGCCGTTCTGCGCCGCATGATTCATGGGCTCGCGATTGAATTGCAGAGCCGCCGTGAAGCGCGCGATCAGCGAAATCATTTTCGGAACAAACGCAACCGCGAAGGCCGGCTCCTGCGACTCCTGCATGTCCTTGTTGTAGGCCAGGGGCAGGCCTTTCAGTAATAGTGTCACCGACTGCGCCGCGCCATTGATACGTCCCACTTTGGCGCGAATCAATTCGGTCAGATCCGGATTCTTCTTCTGCGGCATGGCGCTCGATCCGGTCGAAAAGGCCTCGGGCAGCGTAACGAAGTTGAACTCCGCCGTGGCGAACAACGTAATCTCTTCCGCGAAGCGGCTCACATGCAGACCCACAAACGTCAATGCCTGCAGGTATTCCAGCACGAAGTCGCGGTCGCTGGTTGCATCCATCGAGTTTGGCGTTGGAGCGGTAAAGCCAAGCTCGCGCGCAGCAATCGTCCGATCCAGCGCCAGCGTTGCGCCGGCTACCGCGCCCGAGCCCAGCGGGCAAAAGTTGAGCCGCGCCGCGCAATCCTGCAAACGCGTTACGTCGCGCAGAATCATCTCGACATAAGCCAGCAGCCAATGCGCAACCAGCACCGGCTCGGCGCGCTGCAAGTGCGTATAGCTCGGCATCACGGCTTCGCCGGCCTTGTGCGCCTGGGATACAAGTGAGGCAGCCCATTGCGCCAACGCTGCTACATTCAATTCGATCTGCTTGCGGATATACAAACGCAGATCGGTGGCGATCTGCTCGTTGCGCGAGCGGCCGGTGTGCAGCTTCAATCCCAGCGAACCTACGCGCTCGGCCAGCGACAGCTCGACGAAATGGTGAATGTCTTCGGCGCTGGGGTGATTGCGCACCAACTCTTTGCCGGCATCCGAAGCATGGTCGGCGGCAAGCGCATCGAGGGCATTGCGCAGCGCCTTCGTCTCATCCACAGTAAGGATCTTCGCCGCGCACAGAGCCGACGCATGGGCTTTGCTTGCAGCTACTTCCTGCTCCAAAAGCTGCCAGTCAAACACGATGGAACGCTGCCAGGCTTCGAATTCAGCATCAAGCGGCTCACGAAACCGGCCAGACCACATCTTCACTTTGCTGTCTCCTTATTCACCGAACGCTGCATACTCGTACCTTAACGGTTTGTGTATGCACTTACCTAGTCCCTAAGTCCCTAGTCCCTAAGTCCCTAAGTCCATAAGTCCCTGAGTCCCTAAGTCCATAAGTCCCTAGTCCCTGAGTCCCTAGTCCCTAAGTCCCTAAGTCCCTGAGTCCCTAAGTCCCTAAGTCCCTAAGTCCCTAGTCCCTGAGTCCCTAGTCCCTAAGTCCCTAGTCCCTAAGTCCCTAGTCCCTAAGTCCCTAGTCCCTGAGTCCCTAGTCCCTAAGTCCCTAGTCCCTAAGTCCCTGCTTACTGAAAGCTCGCCACATTCGCCAGCCCGCCCAGCAGCATCAACAACAGCGCCTTCTGCGCGTGCATGCGATTCTCGGCCTGGTCGAAGACGATCGATTGCGGGCTGTCGAGCACAGCGTCGGTCACTTCCGCGTTGCGGCGCGCCGGCAGGCAGTGCATGAAGACCGCGCCGGGCTTGGCTTTCGCCATCAGCGCTTCGTTCACCTGGAAGGGACGGAAGATGGGCGCGCGCTTGGTGGACTCGTGCTCGAAGCCCATGCTCACGCAGACATCGGTGTAAATCGCGTCGGCGCCCTCGGCGGCGGCACTTGGGTCCTGCAGCAGGCGCACTTCGCAGCCGTTGGCCTGCGCAATGTCGCGCGCCAGCGTCACGATCTCGATGTCGGGCGAGTAGCCGCGCGGTGTGGCCACTGTGACATTCGCGCCCAGTTGCGCGCCGGTCAGCATCAGCGAGTGGCAAACGTTGTTGCCGTCTCCCACATAGGTAAAGTTAAGTCCTGCGGCGGTGCCGAAGTGCTCTTCGATGGTCATGAAATCGGCCAGCGCCTGACAGGGATGCTCGAAGTCCGAGAGTGCGTTGATCACCGGCACGCGCGCGTTGGCGGCCATCTCGGTGATTGTGTCGTGCGCGTAGGTGCGCAGCACGATTACGTCTACCCAGCGCTCCACGTTCCGCGCCACGTCGGCGATGGACTCGCGTTCGCCCAGCGGCGAGTTGGTCTGGTCGAAGAAGATGGCGTTGCCGCCCATGGTGTTGATGCCGGCCTCAAAGCTGAGGCGCGTGCGCAGGCTGGCCTTCTCGAACATCAGGACCATTTGTTTCGCATCGAGCGCGCGGCGATAGGCGCTGGGATTGCGTTTCACATCATGGCCGAGCTTCAGAATGGCGCGCACTTCGGCGCTGGATAGGTCGGCGATGGAGCACAAATCTTCACCCGCCAGCCGGGTTGCTGCGGCAAGAATGTCGGCGTCCAGATGCACGGGAACTGCGGTTGTTTCGAGAGTCTTGCTAGCCATTGTTCTGACCTCCTGCGGTCTGCGTTGCGGCGTTTTCGGCTGTATACCGGGTGAAGATTTCGTCCAGCGCCGCAATGGCGGTGTCCACGTGCGAGCGCTCCAGAATATAAGGGGGCAGGAAGCGCAACACTGTATCGCTGGTGCAGTTGATGAGGATCTTGCGTTCGAGCATTTCAGCGACGGCCGCCTTGGCCAGTTCCGCCGATTCCACTTCAGCGGCCACCATCAGGCCCAGGCCGCGCACATCCACAATCGCATCGTGCTTCTTTGCCAGTTCGCGTAATTGCTGCTGGAAGTAGTCGCCGACTTCGGCTGCATGTGCCAGCAGGTTGTCCTTTTCGATGGTATCGATAACCGTGATGGCCACAGCGCAGGCCAGCGGACCACCACCAAAAGTGGTGCCGTGCGCGCCGGGATGAAAGGCGCGCGCCACTTCTTCCGTGCACAACAAAGCACCCATCGGAATGCCGCTGGCGAGAGGCTTGGCCAGCGTCGTAACATCCGGCTGAATGCCGTAGTGCTGATAGGCGCACCATTTGCCGGTGCGGCCCAGGCCCGCTTGAATCTCGTCCACAATCAGCAGCGCGCCGGTGGAAGTGGCCAGCGCACGCGCCTCCGCAAAGAACTCCTGCGACAACGGCCGCACGCCGCCTTCACCTTGAACAGCCTCAACCAAAATCGCGCAGACTTCGTTGCTGAATTTGGCGCGCAAATCTTCAATGTCGTTGAAGCGTACGAACTCGACGCCAGGGACTACGGGTGCGAACGGCTCACGATATTTTTCTTTGTAAGTCGTCGATACAGCGCCCAGAGTGCGGCCGTGGAAGCTCTGCTCCAACGCCAGGAATTTGGTCCCGATCTGCTTGCCTTCCGCGCGCAAAATGCCGGCGTGGGCGCGGGCCAGTTTCAGGGCGCCTTCCCAGGCCTCGGTGCCCGAGTTGCAGAAGAACGCGCGATCCATCCCCGTGCGCTCGGTGAGGCGCAGGGCGAGCTCCGCCTGGCCTTCGTGGAAGTACAGGTTCGAAATATGAATCAGCGCCTTGCTTTGCCGCGCGATGGTCGCTTCAATCGCCGGATGCCCGTAACCGAGCGCATTCACGCCGATGCCGCTGAGAAGGTCGAGGTACTTGGCGCCGTTCTCGTCGATAAGATGAACGCCCTCCCCAGCGACAAAGAGCTGCGGGTTGCGCGCGTAAGTCGGAATGAGGAGCCGCGACTCGGCGGCCTGAATCTCTTCGAGTCTCGTCAATTTCTTTGCCTCGATTTCTTAGGCCACCATCACTTCGGTGCCCTGGGCTACGCGGGAACTGCACAGGTCGGGAAGGAAACCGGCTGCCTCCGCGGGTAAGATCCGTACGCGCTTTACGCCGTTCAAAAGTGCTTCGCGACAGGCGCCGAGCTTGGGCAACATGCCGCCGGAGATGACTGCGTTCTTGGCCATCTCGGCGATTTGATCAATTGACAACCATCGCAACACTTCGCCGGTTGCGCCCTTCACTCCCGGCACATCGGTGAGGAAGACCAGCGCATCGGCGTGGCAGGCCATGGCGCACGCAGCGGCCATCTCATCCGCGTTGATGTTGTAGTATTCGCCGTCGAATCCTAGCGCCATCGAGCAGAAAACCGGCACGGCGCTCATCTGCCACACCGCCTCGATCAGTCGCGGATCGCTGCTGACAATTTCTCCCACAAATCCGAGGTCGGGATCGGTGCGCTTTTTGCGCGCGCGGAAGATGAGTCCATCGCCGCCCGACAAGCCCACAGCCGCCTGACCCTGCGCGCCCAGAGCCGCCACCAGTCCCTTGTTCACCTTGCCGCCAAACACCATCAGCGCCACGTCGCGGGTCTCCGCGTCGGTCACGCGCAGACCGTTGACGAACTCGCTCTGCTTGCCCAGCGCTTTCAGCGTGCGTGTGAGCTGGATGCCGCCGCCGTGCACCACGGCCACCTGATTTCCGTCCTTCACCAAGTCGGCAATCGCGCGGGTGCAGGCTTCCAGCAGCACCGGACTTTCGAGACCTGCTCCGCCAAGTTTGACCACATACTTCATTCCAGCCCCTCCGCCTCGCCCCATCCGTACATTAGATTCAGATTTTGCACGGCCTGTCCGGACGCGCCCTTCAGGAGGTTATCCAGGCAACTGACGATGACGGCTCGTCGGCCGTCGGCGGAGAGCTGAAAGCCGATGTCGCAATAGTTGGTGCGCGCTACGTTTTGAATTGTCGGCAATCCCTTGTCGTACAAACGCACCAGCGGGCTGCCAGCAAAGAATTCATGGTAGACCCTGGCCACCGCCGCGTGTGTCACAGCTTCGTGAAAGCGCACGTAGATGGTAGAGAGAATTCCGCGCGGAATCGGCAGCAGGTGCGGCTGAAACACGATCTGGTCCGCAGCGAGGCCGATCTGCTCCAGCAGTTCGCCAGTGTGCCGGTGCGTGAAAGCGCCATACGCAGAAAGATTATCTGCCGCATACATGTAGTGCGTCTTGGCGGTGGGCGCTTTGCCCGCGCCGCTGACGCCGCTCTTCGAGTCGGCCACGATGCCGTGGGTCAGATCGATGAGGCCTGCGGCCACCAGCGGACGCAGCGGCAGAATCACCGAGGTCGCATAGCAGCCAGGATTGGCCACCAAGCTTGCTCCCGCGATCTGTGTGCGATGCAGCTCCGGCATTCCATAAACGGCCTGGGCTTGGATGGCCTGGGCTTGTTCGGCGCCGTCGTCCTCAAACGCATACACAGCGCGGTTGGCGGCCTCGGTCATGCGCCACGCGCCGCTCAGGTCGATCACCTTCAGCCCGCGCGCCAGCGCCTCCGGAACCCAGTGTCGCGACTGCTCATGCGGAGTGGCCAGGAACAGAACGTCCACACCGCGGCTGGCCAGCAGTTCCCAGCTGAAGGCTTCCTGCTTCAGTGCGCCGCTGCCATTGCTGTCGATCAGGTGCGGGTGGATCTCGGCCAGTGGAACGCCGCCGCCCGCCGCATCCTTCTCGTCGATGCGTCCGGCAAAAACCGGCGGTTTGCCCTTCAGGCGGGGATGGCGCAGCAGCAGCCGGGCCAGTTCGGCGCCGGCATATCCGGTTACACCCACAACTGCGGTCTGTACGGGGTTGGTCATGATTCGAGCATTGTCCTCAGCCGGGCTTCCACTTCGCCGGCGCGCCGCGCATCGGCGCAGATGATCAGTACCGTGTCATCGCCCGCCAGGGTCCCGACCACGTCGTTCCATCCTTCGTAATCCAGAGATGCGGCCAGCGGCTGGGCTCCGCCCACCACCGTGCGCACCACCACCTGGTTCATGGCCTGGCGGACCCGCAGGCCAAAGCTCTCGATCATCTCGGCCACCGAAGGAGGGCTATCGTCTTCCTCGTCGGCGGTGGCGACCGATGAGCCCCCGCTGCCCGCAGGCAGCGCGTACCCACCCGGCCCCTTCGAAAGCCGCAATTCATGTATGTCGCGGGAGAGTGTAGCCTGGGTCACCTGGATGCCGCGCAAAAGGAGCATTTGCCGCAGCTCATCTTGATTGGTAACGGCAGAGCTGGCGACCAGCTCACGAATCGCATTGTGTCGTAAGGACTTCATAGCTTTTTTCGGTCAGTTCGAAGGCGCGCCGGCAATCTTGCGGCCGCGCTTGTATAAATATACAACATCAATGCATAAGTATGCAATATGCGGGCCGCTTTGCAAGGGCGCCCATGCAGAATACTCCATGCTCCCCAGCCTGTAGAGCAGTTCCAGGAAAGCTATCCCCAATCTGAGTTCATTCAGGGTCGCCACTCGCTGGTGCGCGCGTCGACTTGAAGGGAGTGCCTCCGAGGTACACCACTCCTGGAACCGCTGTAGAACCCGCAATCAAACTCTCTTGTTCCTCCCATTCTGGTGCAACCGCTCGCTTCGCTCCCGTTCTCGTCCGCCGCGGCTGCCCGGACTTCTCTTCGCCGTTTCTTTTCCCGGAGATCGCCGATGGTAAAGGTAAACGCGGCCAGTATTGCCAGCGAGCAGTCAGGGATGGAGCGATCTATGATCTGCAGCGACAAAGGCATGCAGCTTTTCGATATCTATAGGGCGATGGCTCTTGAGGCCTATCGTCCCGAGAGCGCCGGACAGGCATTCAACGAAATGGAAATTCGCGCCTTTCGCGAGCCGATTCGCAAGGTTCTGCGCCAGTTCGACATTGCAACCCTGCTCGACTATGGTTCCGGCGGAAGCAACTACGAGATGGCCGGGTTCGACGGCAACTCGACGGCGCGCGAATATTTTGGCCTCGTTGAGGTCTACCGCTTCGAGCCGGCCCGGGATCTGGACCAGCGCTGCCGGGTCGACGCGGTCCTATGTTTCGACCTGCTGGAGCATGTCTTCGTGGCCGACGTTCCGGCCACGGTCCGCGACATGTTCTCGCTGGCCCGCAAGCTGCTGATCGTCAACACCGCCTGCTACCCGGCGCGCTCCATCCTGCCCAACGGAGAAAATGCCCATATTACGGTACGTCCTCCGCTTTGGTGGAAGGGCATGTTCGATTCGATTGCGGTCGAGTTCCCGGCTGTTGCCGTCTGGCTTATCTGCAGTCCCGCATGGCGGAACGCAACCGCCTTTGAGCTGTATTCAGGCCAGGAGTGGCTGAACAGCCCCACGTTTGTCACCACAAAATAGGCACGTCCCGCGCGGGCGCCCCATCCTCGCCGCGCAGTTGTTTCTGCGGACAGGGTGGGAGATTTTCATCGCCGGATCAATCGTGTGACGATTGCGTAAACAAAGGTTTTGTGACCAGCCGCACACGCCGGGCCTCTACGCTGATAAACTCTCGACTGGTCGCGGTGAAGGCTACCCCGCGCGTTACAACCCACTCAAATGACACAATTAGCTCCGATCTCCACCATCAATGACCTTTTTCGCCGCGTTGCCGCGGCAGCCAACCCCCGCGCCGTGCTCTGGCAGGACGAGTTTGGTCAATGGCAACCGATCTCTTCCGATCAGATCTATCAACGCACCCGGGCGCTGGCGCAGGCTTTTCTTAGCTGGGGCGCACAAAAGGGCGACCGCATCGCGCTGATCAGCGAAAACCGCTGGGAGTGGGCGGTGACCGATTTCGCCACCCTCGCCATCGGCGCGGCCGATGTGCCCATTTACCCCACCCTGACCGGTGAGCAGATCGCCGTTCTGGTCAAGGATGCCGGCTGCCGCATCGCCGTCGTCTCCACGCGCCAGCAGTTCGACAAGCTCAACGCCGTCCGCGGCCAGACCCACCTGGAGCGGATCCTGATCATGGACTCCGCCCCGCTGCCCGAAGGCGCCATTTGCTTCAAACAGGCAATCGCAGGTGCCGACGACCTGGGCGCGGAACGCGACCCCATCTTCGACGCGCTGGCCCGTTCCGTCGAGCCTAAGGATCTGGCGACGCTGATCTACACCTCCGGCACCACCGGCGAGCCCAAAGGCGTAGCCCTCACCCACGGCAATATCGCCGCCAATCAGAACGTCGCGGCGCTCGACTTCCACTTCGACGCCACCGACGCGGTGCTCTCTTTCCTGCCCCTCTCGCACGTCACGGCGCGCGCGCTCGACTACGTGATGTTCGACTACGGTGTGCAGGTTGCATATTGTCCCAAATTCGACAAGCTGCCTGAAGCCATGCGCGCCATTCGCCCCACCGTCTTCGTAGGCGTGCCCCGCGTCTTTGAGAAGATCCG
>Ga0181529_10002394_pt1 | contig 22496 bp, 20 predicted proteins | sample PEATcosm2014_Bin_36_FD_119763 | JGI IMG/M metagenome (GOLD analysis project Ga0181529, IMG submission 119763) | Peatland microbial communities from MTU Mesocosm Facility, Houghton, MI, USA - PEATcosm2014_Bin10_30_metaG | ecosystem: Environmental > Terrestrial > Soil > Wetlands > Peat | place... | reverse complement strand
GGCGCGAGGAGCGTCACGCCGAACTGGTGGGCGAACAGGACGTTGCCGTTGGAGAGCAGCGTGGCGTCGCTGATCTCGCCGCGGTTGGTGGAATCGTTGTAGGCCCAGACGATTTTTCCGCCGCGCACGACATACATGTCACGCGTCTTGGCCTCGCCCGCGTAGAAGAAATCGTGCTGCGCCAGGCCGTTGCCGGGCAAAATGGCGGGTGCGGAGGGCTTGTTGGTGACGGTGGCATTCTGGCCGTGGCCGGACGCCAGCGAGAGGGCAATTGCCGAGATCAAAGCGAACGGGAATTGGATTTTATTTTTGGTCATGGTGTTAAACGAGGTTGATGAAACCGTAGCTGACGGCATTTTTTTCCGCAATTGCAAAAAATCATCCGGTCAAAGATGACGCAGCAATTTCCTTCACACTTGTCTTGACCTTTTTCTTCCGCAAGGCAGACTGTCCGGCTCGGTTTAATAATTTATGCAGCACATTAGAAATATCGCCATCATCGCGCACGTTGATCACGGCAAGACGACGCTCGTGGATTGTCTCCTGAAACAGTCCGGCACGTTCCGCGCCAACCAGCACGAGTCGTCCGAGGAGCGCCTGATGGATTCCATGGATTTGGAAAAGGAAAAGGGCATCACCATCCGCGCCAAGAACGCCGCGTTCAAATACAAGGATTTCCACATCAACATCGTGGACACGCCCGGACACGCCGACTTCGGCGGCGAGGTGGAGCGCATCATGAACATGATTGACGGCGTGCTGCTGGTGGTGGATTCCGCCGAAGGCCCGCAGGCGCAGACGCGATTTGTGCTCCGCAAGGCGCTCGAGGCCGGGGCCAAGCCGATTGTGGTCATCAATAAAATTGACCGCGAGAACGCGAATCCGAAAAAGGTGCTCGATCAGGTGTTTGAATTGTTCATGTCGCTCAACGCCACGGACGAGCAGCTCGATTTCCCCTTCATTTACGCCTCGGCCAAGCAGGGCTATGCCAAGACCGACCTCGCCCACGTCACCGGCACCATGGAACCGCTGTTTGAGGCCATCACCAAGCACATCCCGCCGCCCCGCGCGAAGGCCGGCGACGGTTTTCAATTGCTCGTGGCGAACCTGGATTACTCCGATTACCTCGGACGTATCGCGTTCGGAAAAATTTACGAAGGCAAGGTCAAGCTTGGCGACGCCGCCATCTGCCGCCACGGTCACGGGAAAATTTCCAAGGGCAAAATCACGGCGATTTTTCATTTCGAGGGAATGAAACGCATCGAAGTCCCCGAGGCGCACGCAGGCGACATCGTCGGCCTCACCGGATTCGAGGACGTATTCATCGGCGAGACCATTTGCGATTCCGAGGCGCGCACCATGCTGCCGTATATCCCCATTGACCCGCCGACCATCCAGATGGAGTTCGCCGTCAACGACAGCCCGCTCGCCGGCCAGGACGGCAAGCTTGTCACCGCGCGGCACATCTGGGACCGGCTCGTGAAGGAAATCCGCACCAACGTCGCGCTGCGCATCGCCCAGACCAGCGACCCGAAGATTTTCGCCGTCAGCGGCCGTGGCGAAATGCAGATCGCCATCCTCGTCGAGCAGATGCGGCGCGAAGGCTATGAAGTTCTGGTCTCCCGCCCCGAAGTTCTCTGGAAAAAGGATGCCAAGACCGGCCTCCCGCTGGAGCCGATAGAAAAATTGTTCGTGGAAGTCCCGAGCGAGAACCTTGGCACCATCATGGAGAACCTTTCCGGCCGCAAGGCGCAGATCACGAACATGAACCACGTCGGCAACCAGGTCTCCGTCGAGGCGCTCGTGCCGATGCGCGGGCTTATCGGCTTTGAGACCGACCTCGTCAATTCCACCAAGGGCATGGGCGTGATGAGCCATCTCTTCCACGAATACGGCGAGGACCGTGGCGAGATCGCCGCGCGCAAAAACGGCTCGCTCGTCAGCATGGATTCCGGCGAGGCCACCAGTTACGCGCTGAACATGGTGCAGGAACGCGGACGCCTCATGATCGAGCCTGGCGACAACGTCTATGTCGGCATGATCGTCGGCGAGAACGCGCGCGAGAACGACATTCCGGTGAATCCCGTGAAAGAAAAGCGCCTCACCAACATGCGTTCGCAGGGCGACGGCAAAGGCATCCAATTGAACTCCCCGTTGAAATTGAGCCTCGAACGCGCGCTGGAATACATTGACGTGGACGAATACGTGGAGGCCACGCCCAAGAACCTGCGCCTGCGCAAAAAGATTCTCGACGAGAACCAGCGCAAACGTTCCGAGAAGTCCCGCGTCATCAAATTCATCGCCGAATAAGCCGGCAACCCAATTCACCGCCGCCCGGAGGGTTTCGACCTTCCGGGCGGTTTAGTTTTAGTCAATCCTGGCATAATTTAATTGTGACCAGTAATAGCGGCGGAGGGCCGCCGCAGACCAGGACGCTGAAGCGCGTTTCTTGGACCGGCTGAAACGCGCAGCATCTTGGATTGCCCCAGCCCTCTGGAGCTGTGTCTTGGATTGGCGACCAGACGCCGGAGTCGGGTGTCAGTGGATGAGCGAATCGAGATTATCGGCTTTGTGCTTGTCAATGACGGCCTTCATTGTGGGATGTTGAGCCACTATCCGGGCGCGCAGCTTTACACCCTCCGGACAGGGTTCGAGGGGGTAGGCCTCCATGAGCCTCGGGCCGGGGATAAAATCCAGGAACTGGATGTCCGAGCCGGGGCCATGGCCCTCGATCAGGACGATTTCCCGGATGTTCTGGGCGAGCCGGGACCATTCCCGCCGCAGATCTTTTTTCGCCTCCGGTCTCAGGCTGGTGACAGCCTCAAGCGGCGTCCGCTGCCGCCAGATCTCGATGTAAGCCGCCATGTTCTTGACGGGTTCGCTGCGGTCGGCGGGTTCGGTAAAAGCCTCGCCGTAATGGAAATTGTAGGCCCGCACGGGCCTTTCCTCCCGCAGCGAACTCATCTCGTTGACCGTCAGGCAGGTGGTGAGGAAGTATTCATCCGCCGATTCCTTGTAGGTGAAGGCGAGGATGGAATCGTTGTATCGCATGACGAAGGCCCGGCCCGGCCCGACAGGCAGGCCGATGAGGTTGTTGCCATAAAAGGAACTGAGCAGGTTCGTGATGTCCGCGCCCAGGGCGTTGGGCACGCGCTGGGAGAACCGCTGCAGCACATGGTCGGCAAAGGCGATGCGCTTGCCGGACAACCGGATCTCCGGGAAGAACCCGTCCGCCCCGTAAAACCGAAACCGGTGGACGCGCCCCAGCGGCGTGCTCTCGGTGACCTGCTGGACGATGGTCAGCCGCGACACACGGTCGGCGTCGGGCAGGCTGTAAAGCCGCAGTTCATCCGCGCGCGCGCCGTTGAGGACGCTGCAATACATCAATGTGGCATTGCGCAGCATGATCTTGTGAAAGCCGTCCGCGCGCTTGTCCACGCGGGCGATGTATCCCGGCAGCGGGCCGAGAAACTCCAGGTTCAGCGCGCGGTGCAGCAGCGGCAACTGGTCGGTGTGCGGATACAGCGTGACATTGCCGAGCCTCTGTTCGACCACCTCGAACTGCTCGCGGTAGATGGATTGAAACGGATTGTGTTTCATGGCCGCGTGATGTGCCGTGATTATAGACAGCCCGCTGGCAAATGACCAGACCAACCCGGAGCCGGCTTTGGTTCCGGGGCAGACGGCCCTGGCAACGACACCGCAGGGCTTGGGGAATTTTCATCCTCATCCTCGTCCTCGTCCTCATCCTCAAAACCGGGGGTGAGGAGGACGATGAGGATGAGAATGAACAGGATGACGGTTCACCACGATGGCGCAGGCAGGGCGCGACACTCCGTGCGCGCCGCCATTGTTGCAATATACAACTGGTGACAGCGGAGTGCGCCCGTCCCCGGGCGCAGCAACGTCCGCAAACCACGCGTGTCTGGAAACTGCAAGCCGCCTCCTGTCCGGCGGGAATTGCTGCGGCCGGGGACGGCCGCGCTCCGCGAATTGACTATGACCATGACGATGAGGATGAGCAGGATGACGACACCGCAGGGCTTGGGGGAATTTTCATCCTCGTTCTCGTCCTCGTCCTCATCCTCAAAACCGGGGGTGAGGAGGACGATGAGGATGAGAATGAACAGGATGACGGTTCACCACGACGGCGCAGGTAGGGCGTGACACTCCGTGCGCGCCGCCTTTCTTGCAATACGCACCCGGCGGGCAGAGCAACGCGCTCTACCCAGAAACTTTGTAAACTGCATAATCCCGCAAAAACCCGGAAAAATGGGGTCGGCGGTTGAAAATGAGTCAAAAATGGTCAAATTCGCGATTTTTGAGAGGTTTTCCGGCGCGCACGCGAGGTATTTTGTCGCAGAATACCTCGCATCCGCGACAAATAACCTCGTGTCCGGCATAAATAACCTCGCATCCGCGACAAAATACCTTGTGTCCGGCATAAATAACCTCGCGTCCGGCATAAATAACCTCATGTCCGCGACGGAAAACCTCGCGTCCGGCGTAAAAAACCTCGCATCTGACGTAAATAACCTTGAATGCCGAGCAAATAACCTCGATTGCGAAGCGGAAAACCCCGGTTTTATGGGGACTAACCGTGTGGAAATGGCTGGGGCTGGCAGGGTTATGCGGCCTACCTCGACCAGTTGGAACTCCAGGTGGATCGCAGTGACGGGAAGGGTTACGTGAACCTGACGTTCGACACCACGCCGGGCTTCACCGACCTCACGCCGTTCCCGGCCACCCCGACCAAATGGACCTACCGGGCCATTTACCGGTTGGATGAGGCGCAGGTGGGCCAATGGAGCAGCCCGGTGAGCATCATGGTGGGCGTCTGATTCCCAAACGCAAAACGGGGCTTGCTCCGGCAAGCCCCGTCGCGCGTCCGTCACAAAGTGACGATTGACAATAGCCCGCCGTTTCAACGGCGGGCCAGGGCGGTTACAATTAAATTGTGGCCGTGTTTTGCCAGTGCGCCTGAAAAGTTCCGCGAGGTTTTGGACTGCGGCAGCCCTCTACCGCTTTTGGGTTACCAGTCATGCGTGGGGAAAAGCGGCAGCGGACTGCCGCACTCCAAGACGCTGGCGCGCCAGCCTGTCAACCCAATCCAGCTTTGCCAGCCAGGGTATTTTTGAAACCGCTCTAATCTTCTTAAATATCTTTCGCCAGCGCGGGCGACATGAATCCGAGGAGTTCGTGTGATGTGAGCATTGGGGAAATTATTTGAGCGGCTTACAGTTTATTGCGAGCTATTGGTTGCCGTCATTTGACTTCTTCCGAAGAAAAAGCGCTAAAACCGATATAATTTGTATTGCTGTCGTAAATTATACTCAACGAGCCATCCCCTTCGGATGCCTCCTTGATTATTCCGAGCATATCATAAAGAGTTTTTGAAGGCAGTTTATCATATAAATTTGGGGGATAAACATATACAAATGTATTGCCTCTTTTATGGAAAGCTATTGTATTCTTTTCATCTTGTATCATTAACTCCGTCATCGCAAGCGGCGGTCTAACCAAATCAAATGATTGAAGGTCGTTTGGATAGGCTTTGAGAAGAATTTTTCTCATTTCTTCTCGATTGGTTCCAATCGGTATGTTTGAAATAACTTTGACAACTTCATGAATTGACGGCCTACAGCCATTTACGACCACTATTAGAACCATCAAAATAAATAGCGTGAAAATAATTCTGTGACTTGGAATTTTCAAATTTTGTTTCATAGTGACGACCAGATTGCACCCATCAGATTGTCGTAAGCGAGATTTTATTCTTCTTCGCAATCTGCGCGCAGACTTCCTGTTCCAGCAGCAGCGTCCGGCCGGATTCGAGCGCGAGCACGGCCACGCCGGACGCCGCGCAGGTCTCCAAGGTTTTGGTCCCGATGCACGGGATGTCGAACCGCATGTCGTGGTTGAGCTTGGCCACCTTCACGGCCACCGCGCCGCCGTCCCTGCCCGCCAGCCCGCCGCCGCGCGCGAGGCATTTGTCCGTGCCTTCAAACGCCTCCACCGCCAGGATGACGCCGTCCTTCACCACCACAATCTGCCCGATCTCCAGCCGCGAGATTTCCTTGGCCAGCCGGAAGCCGAACTCCACGTCCGCCTTCTGCGCGGCGGAAATTTTCGGGCCGAGCTGAAAATCGCCGGAGGGCATGAGCGGTTTCAACCACGGCGTGGCCTCGATGAGTTCCACGCCGTCCTTCTTCAATTCATCGCCGATGGCGCCGAAGATGGTGTGGGCGTTTTTTTCCCTGAGCCGGAAGAGCATTCCCATGGCGCGCAAATCAGGCCGGACGTCGAAGAGGTTTTTTGGCGCGACCTGCCCGGCCATGACGCATTGCGTGACGCCGCGGTCGGTGAAGGCGGCGATGAGCTTGGAAAGCTGGCCGACTTTGATCCAGACGATGTCGTCCACGAGGTCGGCGAGGGCGGGGTCGGTCTCGTTGTCAAAGGCGACGGCGACGATCTTTTTCACGCCAGCGGCGCGTGCGAGCCGGGCGAGTTCCAGCGGGAGCGAGCGGTTGCCGGCGATGAGGCCGAGGGATTCGGGCGCGAGATTCATTTTTAGAAAGGAAGAATGAAGAATGAAGAATGAAGAAACAAGTTTGAAGAATTTCAAATACTTTCTGAAAAGTAGGAGCCGACGTAAGGAGGCTCTGATTTCCCCAAAAAAACTATTTGAGCCTCGTCACCTCGGCTCCTACAAAGAATTGTCCGGCGATTGGTTTTGACGCTGGGGGTTTTCTAGCGTAGCGTTTCCGTCTTATTTTCAAAAATTGTCATGATTGGTCTGATTAAAAAAATCTTCGGGTCGCCCAACGAACGCGAAATCAAGCGGATTTCAGCGCGCGTCGCCGGAATCAACGAGATTGAAGCGGGATTGCAGAAGATTTCCGACGATGCGTTGCGCGCCAAAACTGTCGCGTGGCGGGAGGAGCTTTCCAAGATTTCCGACAAGGACGAGCTCGCCGCGAAGCTGAACGAGATTCTGCCGGAGGCGTTCGCCGTGGTGAAAAACGCCTGCCGCCGGTTGTATGGCCAGGAAATCACCGTGCGCGGCCAGCCGCTCAAATGGGAGATGATCCCGTTCGACGTGCAGCTCGTCGGCGGCATGGGATTGCACAACGGCAAGATTGCAGAAATGGCGACCGGCGAGGGCAAGACGCTCGTCAGCACCATGCCGGTCTATCTCAACGCGCTCACCGGACGCGGCGTCCATGTGGTGACGGTGAACGATTATCTCGCCGCGCGCGACGCGGAATGGATGGGCGCGGTCTATAAGTTTCTCGGCCTGTCGGTCGGCGTGATTTTGCACGACCAGCGACCCGACGTCCGCCGCCAGCAATACGCCTGTGACATCACCTACGGCACGAACGCGGAGTTCGGCTTCGATTATCTGCGCGACAACGGCATGGCCTCGCGCAAGGAGGAGCAGGTCCAGCGCGGTCATTATTTCGCCATCGTGGACGAAGTGGATTCCATTTTGATTGATGAAGCGCGCACGCCGTTGATCATTTCCGGCCCCTCGATGCACACGCACGACGAACAGTTCGCGCAATGGAAGCCGCTCGTTGACTCGCTCGTCCGCGCGCAGCAGCAGTTGTGCAACCGCTTTTTGTCCGAGGCCGAGGCGCTGATTAAAAAATTAAATCCGACGGACGGCTCGAATGTCACGAACGCCCAAGAACTCGAACACGAAATCGGCATTTTGCTTTTCCGCGTCAAGACCGGCCAGCCGAAATCCGAAGGCTTGATGAAAGTTCTGGAGAACCCGGAATATCTCAAGCTGATGAACCAGGCGGAACTGACGTTGCATCAAGACCAGAAGAAAGTTGATCTATATCGCGAGAAGGAGGAACTGCTGTTCGCGATTGATGAAAAAGGCCACGAGGCGGATTTGACCGAGAAAGGCCGCAATTTTGTGAGCCCGCAGGATCCGGACGCCTTTGTGCTGCCCGACCTCAACACCCTGCTGCACGACGTTGACGCGGGCACGGAAACCGACGCGCGCAAACGGCTGGAGGAGAAAACGAAATTGCAGGCGGACTTCGAGGCCAAGGCGCAGAAGATTCATTCCATTTCCCAATTGCTCAAGGCTCACAGCCTTTACCAGCTCGACGTGGAATACGTCGTGCAGGAAAACAAGGTCATCATCGTTGACCAGCACACCGGACGATTGATGCCCGGACGCCGCTGGAGCGACGGTTTGCACCAGGCGGTCGAGGCGAAGGAAGGCGTCGCGATCGAGCGCGAAACGCAGACGCTCGCGACCATCACGATCCAAAATTATTTCCGCCTTTACAAAAAACTCGCGGGCATGACCGGCACGGCGGAAACCGAGGCGGCGGAATTCTTTGACATCTACAAGCTCGGCGTGCTGACGATCCCGACAAACAAGCCGAACATCCGAAAAGACAAAAACGATTCGGTCTATAAAACCCGGCGTGAAAAATTCAACGCCGTCGTCAGGGAAATCAAGGAGCTTCACGTTCAGGGCCGCCCGATTCTCGTCGGCACGGTTTCCGTCGAGACAAGCGAAATGCTTTCGAAGATGTTGAAGCGCGAAGGTTTGATCCATTCGGTGTTGAACGCGAAATATCACCAGCAGGAGGCGGAAATCGTCGCGCGCGCGGGCCAGCGCGGTGCAATCACCATCGCCACGAACATGGCCGGTCGCGGAACGGACATCAAGCTTGGCGAAGGTGTCGCCGGCGTTGGCGGCCTGCATGTCCTCGGCACCGAGCGTCATGAATCAAGACGCATTGACCGTCAGCTGCGCGGACGCTGCTCGCGACAGGGCGATCCCGGCAGCTCGCACTTTTTCATTTCGCTCGAAGACGATTTGATGCGGCTGTTCGGCTCGGACCGCATCTCGAAGTTAATGGAGCGCGTCGGGTTTGCCGAGGGCGACGAGTTGACGCACCCGGCGCTGAATTATTCCATCCAGAGCGCGCAGAAGAAGGTCGAGCAGCACAATTTCCAGATCCGCAAGCGCACGCTCGAATACGACGACGTGATGAACAAGCAGCGCGAAGTCATCTACGGCTTCCGCAACGAAATCATCCACGGCGAGGACGTCCGCGACCGCCTCATGGACATCATTGAGGAAGTGGTGATCCTGAAAGTGGAGCAGTTCACGAACGCCGACGCCGACACGACCGAATGGAAAATCCGCGCGCTCGCCGACTGGGTGAACCTGAATTTCCCGCTCGGAATGCCGGAAGCGGAAATCGTCAAAGCCGCCGAGTCCGGAAAAGAAAAGCCGGTCGCCGGTTCACTGTTCGACGGCTTGACCGAGGCGCAATTTGCCGTCTGCAATTTTATTTCCGAAAAAATCCGCAACGCCTACGAAATCAAAATCAGTTTCGAGGAGCCGGAAAAGCTCGCGACCGTCGAGCGCTACACGATTCTGACCGCGATTGACAAATTGTGGCAGGAGCATCTTTACGAAATGGACAGCCTGCGCCATAGCATCGGCCTGCGCGCGCACGGCCAGCGTGATCCGCTGGTTGAATACAAAACCGAGGCGTTCAAGATTTTCGACGAACTCATGGTCAACGTAAAGACCGAAATCTGCCACAACGTCTTCCGCAGCGCATCGAGCATGATGGCGTTTGAAAATTTCCTGCGCAACGTGCCGCAACAAACATTACACCAGACGACGAGCGCGTTCGGCGGAACAACTACCGGAAGTTCCGGCGGCGCAAAACCGAGCGACGTCGTCAGCGAAGCCGCCGCCGCAACGGAGGCACAGGCCAAGGCCAAACCAATTCGCACCGGCCCAAAAGTCGGACGTAACGACCCGTGTCCCTGCGGCAGCGGCAAGAAATACAAGAACTGCTGCGGGCGTTAGCAAATTGTAGCCGCGCTTGTGAAAGCGCGCACAACCGCGTTTTTACAAACGCGGCTACGAACCATCCTTCCAAAATAAAACTTGCAGCGGCACGGTCATTTGCTATATTGCAAATTATTTGCAATTGAAAATATGACCAATCTATCTCCCGCCGTGTTGTTGACGGTTTATTGCGTCTTGGTATTGCTCGCGTCGCTCGCGGGCGGCTGGTTGCTGCTCGTCATCCGTCCCACGCACACGCGACTGCAACTGGCGACGAGCTTCGTGGCCGGACTCATGCTCGGCATCGCGCTGCTGCACTTTTTGCCGGACGCTGCGGAGCAATTACATTCGGTTGACCGGACTGCGTCGTGGGTGCTCGGCGGATTTCTGGCGATGTTTTTTCTGCAACGTTTCTTCCACTTTCATCATCACGACACGCCCGAAGGCGATCCTGAAGATTGCTGCGGTCACGAACATTCACACGAACATCATCACGACGACGAGCACGCGCACACGCTCGCAGACAAATCCGCGCAGCAGCTTTCGTGGGTCGGCACGGCGCTGGGATTGTCGCTGCACTCACTGTTCGACGGCCTCGCGCTGGCGGCTTCCGTCGCGGCGGGCGCGCAGGGCCATGCGAAGCTTGCGGGACTCGGCGTGGCCATGGTCGTGATTCTGCATAAGCCGTTCGACGCGCTGGCGATCTCGACCTTGATGACGGCGAGCGGCAGTTCGCGGTTTTCAAGGCATCTGCTGAACTGGCTTTTTTCGCTGGTGAGTCCGATTGGCGCGATCCTGTTTTATTTTGGCGCAAGTCACTTTGCCGATTCCAACGGCGTCCTTCTCGGATGCGCGCTCGCATTTTGCACAGGGACATTTCTTTGTATCGCCAGCGCCGATTTGCTGCCCGAACTGCAATTCCATTCGCACGACCGATTCAAATTATCCGTCGCATTACTGGCGGGATTGTCCGTGGCGGTGGTCATCAAGCATTTCGAGGCCGACAATGATCCGGCGCCAAAGCCCACTGCGGCACTATCAATAAATTACACCACGCTCTGATTTTTATTTGATAAAACTGAAATGCCATTTTGCCAGCGCCAGATAAATCGCCGCACTCGCGAACGGATTTTCCGCGCGACGGCTGGTTTGTCGTTGGCCATCTGGCTCACCATGGCGACGGCGGAAATTTATTCGCCGATTCACGCATGGCTGCACGGCGGAACAATTCCCGATGACGACGACGATTGCGCCATCGTCGCCATTGCGCACGGCAAGATTGAAACTGTAACACCGGACGCCGTCGTTTCTGTTCCGATAACGTGGATTGAGGTCACTCCGCAAATCAAGTTCTCCGATTTTAGCACGGCCATTGCATTCCTCCCAAGTGGCCGAGGCCCGCCTGTCCCTTCCGCAGTTTCCTAATTCGTTGCTTTCAGGCGAATTGCTTCGCCTGAAGTGTTTTCCCTTTAACCAAAGCTTTGCGTTGTGCCGTTTGGCACTTCGGAAAGCGCGAGTCCTTGAAGATTCGCGGAAGTGTGTTTGAAAACTTTAACCCCTTTGAAATTTATGAAAAAGTTTACAGAAAGAAAAAATAGAAATCGCAGATTGTATTATGCAGTTATTTCCTCGGTCGCGCTGTCTTGTGGCAGCACGGCCTTGGCCCAGACAAATGTTGTGCCGGCGGCGACAAGTTCCGTTGCACCCGACACTTCGACGAACGTGGTGGATTCAGGCAGTTCAACAAACGTCGCCAATCTCGGTAACATCACGGTCATCGGGCAGTTGGACCAGGCACGCAGCCAGATTCAGCCGGACTTGGGCGCAACAGCTTACACCCACACGGCGGATCAAATCGCGTCGCAGTCGCAAGGCGGCAACGCGCCGATGAACCAGGTCATCCTGCGTTCGCCGGGCGTGGCGCAGGATTCGGCGGCGAACGGTGATTTGCATGTGCGCGGCGAGCACGCGAACCTGCAGTATCGCATCAACGACGTGCTGCTGCCGGAAGGCATCACGGGATTCGGATTGGAACTGGACCCGCGTTTCATTGATTCGATGCAGCTCATCACCGGCTCGCTGCCCGCGCAATACGGTTTTCGCACAGCGGGCGTCGTGGACATCCAGACAAAAAGCGGCGCGTTCGACAACGGCGGCACGGCGGAAATCTACGGCGGAAGTTACGACACGATCCGTCCGAGTTTTGAATATGGCGGCTCGGATGGAAAACTGAATTACTTCGTTGACGGCAGTTATGACCACAATGCGCTCGGAATCGAAAATCCGACGGACAGCCACAATGCGGTTCACGACGCAACGGATCAATACAAGACGTTTGCGTATTTGTCCTACATTTTGGACGACACGAGCCGCGTCAACTTCATGGGCAGCCTGTCTTACAGCGACTTTCAAGTGCCCAACACGCCGGGGCTTCCTGTCGGGACAGCGCCCGGTGGCAACGCGTGGAATTCGACAGCAGGGCCGGCGACGTTTGATTCAAGCGTATTGAACGAAAACCAGAACGAGCAAAATTATTACGGCGTCGTGACCTACCAGAAATCGGCTGGCCAACTGAATTATCAGGTTTCCGCGATTGCCCGCAACAGCGACGTGCATTTCACGCCCGACCCGGTCGGCGACCTTTACTTCAACGGCGTGGCCAGCGATGTGCAGAAGAAGCTCTACTCCGGCGGATTGCAGGCCGACGGCAGCTACGAACTCAACGACAAACACACGATTCGCGGCGGCTTGAGCGTGCTGGAAGAATCGGTTTCCGACAATACTTCGACGACGGTGTTCGCTCTTGATTCCAGCGGCAATCCCACCGGCTCGCCGTTCGCCATCTTGGACAACAACACGCTTCACGGCTTGTTTGCGGGAGTGTATCTTCAGGATGAATGGAGGATTCTGGATCAAGTGACCATCAACTACGGCGCGCGCTTCGACGAGTATTCATCGTCATTCGACAAGGAACACCAGTTAAGCCCGCGCATCAACTTCATCTATCAGCCGACAGACGCGACGACACTGCACGCAGGTTACGCTCGCTATTTCACTCCGCCGCCGGTGGAGGATGTTTCCGGGAGCGACGTGGCTCTTTTCAACGGCACATCAAATGGTTCCGCGCCCGGCACGGCAGACGATCCGGTCAAGGCCGAGCGCTCTAATTATTTCGACGCAGGCATCAGCCAGAAACTCGCGCCCGGTTTGACGGTGGGCGTGGACGGCTATTACAAGCAGGCGAAGAACCAGCTCGACGACGGATTGTTCGGACAGACGCTCATCCTCTCGGCGTTCAACTATGCCGAGGGCAAGGTTTATGGAGTGGAATTCACCGGCTCCTACGCGCGCGGCGGTTTTTCCACATACGCCAACCTCGCCTACTCGGTGGCGAAAGGTGAAGACTGGGATTCGGCGCAGTTCCTGTTTAGTCCCACTGACCTGGCTTATGTCCAAAATCATTGGATATATCTTGACCACGACCAGACCGTGACCGGCTCGTTCGGCGCGGCTTACACCTGGAATGAGGGTGTCAATCACACCACGCGCGTTTATGTGGACGCGATTTACGGCAGCGGCCTGCGCGCCGACGGCGGCGGCACGGAAGATAGAACGCCCATCGGCAATCCCATTCCCAACGGCACGACCGTTCCGGTTTACTACTCGCTCAACTGTGGAGCCGAACAAAGTTTCAAGATCAGCAAGGATAAAACTTTGAAAGCCAGGCTCGATGTCGTGAACCTTACGGACAATTCGTATGAATTGCGCGACGGCTCCGGCGTCGGCGTCAATGCCGCGCAATACGGCGCACGCATCGGGTTCTTCGGCTCAATCAGTCTCGTGTTCTAAATTCAAACAACAAAATTATGATTAAAATTTTCCTCAACGGCGGCCCGGTCATGTGGCCGCTCCTGTGCTGCTCCATCGTCACCGTTGCCACGGTGCTGGAGCGGTTGTTCTTCATCCTCCGCGAACGCTCGCGGCGCAAACCGGAACTCGTGGACCAAATCCTCGAACGCGTCGAGCACCACGACCTTGACGGTGCCATCAAGATCGGCAGCGACAACCGCGATTTCGTCGCGCGCGTGCTCACTTTCGCGCTCGCGCACCGTGCCGAATCCTTTTCCAGCGCCGTGTTGCGCGCCGCGAATTTGGAATTGAAGAAATTCAACCGCGGTCTCGCCGTGCTGGACACCATCATCACGCTCGCGCCGCTGCTGGGATTGCTCGGCACCGTCACCGGCATGATTCACGCCTTCGGTCTGCTCGGCGCGCAGCAACTCGACGCGCCCGAGGCCATCACCGGCGGCATTTCGCAGGCGCTTCTTGCCACTGCGTTCGGCCTGGGCATCGCCATCACCGCGCTCATACCTTTCAACTACCTGAACTCGCGGCTCGAGGAGGCGCGGCACGACATCGAGGACGCCGCGACGCAGCTCGAACTGCATCTGGAACAATGCAAGGAATGCAAGGAGCACCCATGAACATTCCGTCGCCCCGTGCGCGCAAACGCGCCCGCATCGAAATCATCCCGCTCATTGACGTCATTTTTTTCCTGCTGGCGACGTTTATGATGGTCTCGCTTTCGATGGTGAAGAACAACGGCATCAAAGTGAACCTGCCCGCTGCGGCCACGAGCGCGCCGCAGGAGCACAACGACCGCACCACGATTTCTGTCACCAAGAACGGTGATTTGTATTTCAACAAGGAGCAGATGCCGCTCGACCAGCTGCCAGCGCGGTTGCAGCAATTGAAAACCGAACAGCCCGACCCGAAGGTCTACATCAACGGCGATGAGAAGGCGTTCTTTGGCGCGGCGGTGGAAGTGCTAGACGATTTGCGGAAAGCCGGCATCACGAAAGTGGCGATTGATACCAAGCTGAAACAGTGAAACGTCCGCTGATAATCTTTTATCTCGTCGCGCTGGCGTTCCATGCCGTCGTGTTGTTCTGTTTGAAACCGCCCACGCCGAAGCCGCCAAAGATTTTTAACGAAACTTACGTTGACGTGACGCTAACAACTCCTCCTCCACTGCAAAAAGTGGTGCAGCCGACGGTTGTTCCGCCACCACTAGCGGTTCAGCCTGTTGTCCCGCTCAAGCCGGAAGAAAAACCCCTGCCTCCGCCTCCGCCCAAACCGGAAATGACCCGTCCCGAACCGAAACCAACTCCACCGCCAGCCCCGCCGGTTATGCAGCCTGTGGTTGTTCCACCACCGAAACCGAATCCGCAGGAATATATTCCCGTCACGCAGGCAACTTACGCAGTGCAAGCCGCACACACTTATCCGCCTGAAGCAGCGCGGCGACACCAACAGGGAACCGTCGTGCTCATGCTGTATATCAACGGCAGCGGCACGCTCGACAAGGTTGAGATTGTCAAAAGCTCCGGCTTCCCGCTGCTCGACGCTGCCGCAATCCGTGAAATGAAGTTGTCAAAGTTTGAGCCCGCGATGGACGGCGCAATCCCCGTCCGCTCAAGAGCACAAGCCAGCGTCACCTACAGGCTGGAATAATCCCGCCGCCGAAAAGGCCTGCGGTAAAATAGAAGACAGCCGGAAGATTCGTGGCGACTGAGGACAAATTTCCCAACCGCCGGACCAAAATCACCGCCCCAGCCTGTAAAACATCTGCCCGCCGGACATGGGATTGGTGACGGTGTTTTGCCCGTTGATATTCACCGGCGCAGGAGACACCGCGCCCCAAAGCGCCGGCTGCGTCAGGTCGGTGTTGGACTGGAGTATGAAGCCGTCGGCGTTCGTCGGCCAGGCCAGCACCGCGTTGCCATCGGACAAATTGAGGCTCAACGGCGGCGGCACAAACAAACTGAACACCGCGCCGCTGCCGCCGTTGCCGCCGGTATGCGCCACGCCATACAACGTGTTGCTCGACAAGATCACCGACACCGGCACCGCGCCGTCCGCGTTCGTGAGGAAGGGCAGGTTGCTGAAATTATGCAGCACCTTGAAACCCGAGCCGTCCGTGTTCATCACGAACACCGTTCCGTTGGTCGTCGCGCCGCCGCCGGACGCCGTGCCATATAACGTGCTGCCCGATGAAAACAGACTCCCGAACGGATACACCCCGTCGGTGTTCGTGAAACCCGTCGCCGCAGTGAAACTGTGCAAGTTGGTGAACCCCGAACCATCCATGTTCATGCGATACAACACGCCGTTGCTGGTGGCACCGCCCAGGCGCGTCGTGCCGAACAGATTCGTGCCATTCATCGTCAAGCCGCCAAAATACGGCATCTTGCCGTCGCTGTTGGTGCCGGAAACGAGCGCCGAGAAAAGTGCAGGTTCGTAAAGCCGCTGCCATCCGTGTTCATGCGAAACGCCGTGCCGCTGCCAAATGCGCCGCCGCCAGAACACGCGCCAAACAAATTCGTGCCGTAAATGGCCAGCGTCGCCAGCGGCTGGATGCCGTCGCTGTTGGTGCCGCTCACGAGGCCCGCAAAGCTATGCAGGTTCGCGTATCCCGAACCGTCCGTGTTCACGCCGAAGACCATGCCGTAGCCGTTGGTGCCGCCGCTTTGCGAATTCCCATATAAACGGCTGCCGGAGAGGGCCAGCCCGCCAAGCGTTGAGTTGCCGTCATTGTTGCCGCCGAAGACATGCACGTTGGTGAAGCTCGAGCCGTCCGTGTTCATGGCATAAACCGTCCCGAAGTGCGACGGACCCGCCGCGCCCGTCGTTCCATACAGCACATTGCCGGACACCACCACGCCGCTGCCCGGCGTTGCGCCATCGTAGTTGGTGTGCAACAGCCCGGCGCGCATGCTGAACACATGGAGATTGGTGAAACCCGATCCGTCCATGTTCACGGCGAAGATGGTGCCATTGCTGTTCGCCCCCGCGCCGAACGTCGTGCCATAAAGCACATTGCCCGACGGCGCCAGTTGCGCGAAGGAGAAGTCGCCGTCCGCATTGGTGCCGGTGACGACCGGCGCGAACGCATGGAGCAACGTGAAGGTTTGCGCCGGACATGAAAATGGCGGCAAGCCTGCCACCAACGCCAGCACCGCGAGAAGTTTTCTGAGGTTCATCTGATGCGCCAGCATAAAAGTTTTGCGCCCGGTTGTTAAGTGAAAGTTGGGTGACAAAAAACTCGCCAACCGTTGGCACCACCTGCGCCGGATTTATTCCATGCCTGAACGGCCGATGGCAAACGCCAGCCACGCATACAGCATTGTGAGAAGGGGAAACGCCGCCGCCGAACAGATGTTGCCGATCAACGACGCGAACAGGCTCCTACCGATGGACGGCACGGGCAATTGCGATTTGGCGGACGACAAAAAACGGCAGATCATCCAGATCAATCCGCCTTCAATCAGCACGATCAACCCTTCCGCCAGCGCCACGCCCAACGCCGGGTGCAATCCATAGGAAAGCCACAGCAATCCGAGAAAGAGCGGATACGTGACTAGGTGCATTCCGATCACCCAGAGGATGAACAGGCGCGGTTTCCTCCAGCGCCGGAGCAGCAGCACAACACAAATCGCCTCCAGCAAAATGGCCAGCGTGATGGGAATGAAAACTCCAAACTTGGCAGGGTTTTCGTTGACCTCAATCGGGTCGGCTTTGAGGGAAACCGCCGAAAGCAACAGCACGGCCACGAATCCAAAGCGGTGAAAACCGCCGTCACGAATGATGCCTTTCATGATTTAGGCAATCTGAATCCCCGCCGCCAAAAAGGAAAGCAATTATTTTCAAAAAAACTTGCCAATGACTTCAAACGGGAGCAAACCTTGTCGCCATCACAGCAGAAGAAACCGGCTTATGAAAATTCGTCTGCCAAATTTGTTCCGGATAGTTGTATTGCTGCTCATTCTTATTGGCATCATTTACGCCGCGCTCCCATCCCATCTGGTTGCCGCCGCGCAACGGGCCTTGGCAGACACACGCCTCGCCCTGCGCCAGCAGGGTTTCAAGACCGACCTCGCCGATTTCAATTTCTCCACCTCGCCGGAAATGCGATCGCGCGAGAGCATCCTGAAGGAGACCACACCGGATACTCGTTCCGAACCATTTGTCAACTATCCGAACCTCATGGAATCCGTGGGAGACAATTCCGCGATTGTCGTCTGGCAACAATCCGCGTTGAAAAAGACATCCCCCTCATGGCCGGACAACAGTGATGAAATGTCGTGGGACGATTTTCGTGACGCCCTCAGCGACAACCAGCCGCAGTTGGACGCCGCCTGTGCCGCCATCCTGTCCGGCCCCATCGAATTCAACCTCGATGCCAGCCGCGGCAGCGCCATGTTGCTTCCCCACCTCGCCGTGCTGAAAAATCTCACACAGACACTCGGCAGCCGCATGGTGCTTGCCCTTCACGACGGCAACCAGGATGCTGCCTGGACCAACCTGCTGGCGGCCACGCGCCTCGTCACGGCATGGAATGTGGAGCCGGCGGAGGTTTCGCACCTCGTCCGCTTCGGCGACACCAAGCTTGTGTTCAACGCCACATGGCAGGCGCTTCAAACCAACCACTGGCCGGATGACAAGCTCGCGCGATTGCAGGCCGAGTGGCAGTCCGCCGATTTTTTCACCAACCTGCCGGAGGTTGTCGCCTTTACGCGCGCCAGCCGCATCGCTGTCTATGCTTATGACCGGAGTGAAGCCATGCGCCCGCCCATGCCATTCAACGAATTTCTCCGTGAGACATGGCCCAACCCATTGAACATTTGGGGAGAATACCGCCGTCGCTGGCTTCAGCGCGAATATCTTCAAGGTGGAATGTATGAAGATGAAAAAGACGTGCTGCTCTTTTATCATGACCGCGAAGTGGAACGGCGCAACGCCGTGCAAGCGGCTACCTGGATGCAAATGCGCCAGCTTCCCGGCGTCACCAACGAAGTTTTCTTCCGGTCAAAGTATCCATCACGAGTGCAAGCGATGATGGACATCCGGCGCATGGGCATGGCCTTCCAAAGACAGGGTGCCAGCTTCCTAGGCCACGCCGCCGAGGCCGAAGCCGAGCGCAGAATCCTCATCACCGCCATAGCACTCGAACGCCATCGCAAAAAATATGGCTCCTATCCACAAACTTTGGCCGCACTCACCCCGGAATTCCTGCAAGCTCCCCTGCCCGATTTCATGGACGGCCAGCCATTGCGCTACCGGCTCACGGATGACGGTCATTTCGTTCTGTATTCCGTCGGACAGGATTGCGAGGACAACGGCGGGAAAATCCTGAACCGCGAAGATCGGCTGGCCGGCCTCCAAGAATTTCGCTCCACCGGCGTCGCACCCCAAGCCGACATCGTCTGGCCGCTGCCGGCTTCAATGACTGACGTAACCGCCTTGCGCCAGAAGGAAGAGCGTGCCGTGGAATTGCGGAATTTGAGCGATCAGCAAAGGGAATCCGAAGCGGATTGGAATCAATCCCTCGGGCGTCAAGCGCGAGTGGCACAAATTTTGGCGACGAACTGGTCGCCGGAGCTCGACGCCGGATTTTTCGGTGGCCAGCCCGCCGCCGAGTTTCTTCGCAACGGCATTGCCACGAGCAATCACCTCTCGCTCGCCGAATTGATGACACCCAAGCAAGTGTTCACCGGCCACGAACCGGAAGACCTCACCTTTGAATTCCCGGTGTGCTATGATGCCATTACCAATCATGGCTTCTTTTTGCTTCTAGATGCCGATACCGATCCGGGTTCCATGTTCGCACCCGACAGCGGTGCGAAAGTTCAGGAACTCAGCCGCGCGGCCAACGGAGATTGCCTGCTGGTCTGGCACACCATTTACGACCCGCCGGGACAACATGCCTTGCAGGTGGAATTAACCTGGTATAACGACAAGGGTGCCGAAACTTGGTGCCGGGGTCCCGCCATTCCCGTCACCACCAGCAACCTTTGCCAGTTCAGCCTCGACTGCGCAAACTATGACGTTGAACTCGGCGCACGCTTTCACGCCCGCCTGCCGGAAAAGAACGGCCTTTACTCCATCGAATGCGTCACCACCAACGGCGAACATCTGAAAACTCTCACCGGCAGCACCAGCAATGGCGAATTCAACGGCGTCTGGAACCTGGTGGACGACCATGGCCACCGGCTCACCGGCGAGACGTTTAACTCCATCGTCCACCTCACGTTCCAGGACTCCGGCCGCACGCAGACATTGAACGGGCCGTGAGCAGGGCGGTCGGCTCCATCTCCTCAAAATGCCCCGCCGCCTTCTTGACGTCTGCCGCCATCAGGCGCAAACTGCCCTTGTATGTCCACTGCATCAGAAGGTTTTGCCGCATGGGCCTGCGATCCGAAACGGTCCCTCGAAGAACGCTATGGTGCCGAGATTTTGATCGAGCATACCCTCGGTCTTTGGCGCAACAAGCACGGCATCAAGCAAGACACCAACTACGAGGCCGAACGTCTCCGCAAAAAAGCCCGCTCGCTCGACCCCGCCTACGAATCGGCCTTCACGGACGCGGACGTCGGCCGTGTGGAGGAAGTTCTGGCCAGCCTCAAGGAGTTTAGCGCCGACTTTTACAACGACCGGCCCTTGCGCGATCTGTCTTTTCTCCGGTTCTGCCCCCCGCTGCAGAGCATCCGCATCATGAAATCCGAAATCACCGACTGGTCGCCTCTGCTGGGACATGCCGGCGTCACCAAGCTGGATATTTGGGACGAAGTCGCCCGCGATATGCGCATCCTCGGCCACTTTACGGATGTCGAAACGTTGCACCTGACGTTCGGCCAGCCGTGGCCGGACCTGTCGGGATTGGAAAAGCTCGTGCGCGTCCGCGAATTTCATTACAGCGGCAACATTCTGGCCTTGCAGGGCATTCCGGCTTTGCCGCAAGTGCGCGACGCGGACATCAAACATTCCCGCGGCTATAACGTGCCGCTCCGCCGCGTCGCCGATCTGCCGGCCATGCCCGAACTGCGCCGGCTCAAACTCATCAACACCGCCAGCCTCGCTGGCATCGGGCGTTACGCGCAGTTGCTGAACCTCGAAATCTACGGCTACTTTGAAGACCTCGCGCCCCTGGCGGAATTGAAACAGCTCACGCATCTCATGGTCAGCAGCGACGATTACCCGACGTTGCTCCCGCTCGCCCACCTGCCAGAACTGCGGCGCATCATCGTCCGCAACGAACTGCCGCCAGACCTCACGCCGCTGGCCGACGCGCCCAAGCTCCATGAAATCGCCCTCGACGCCACGCACATCGTCCCACCGGAGCTGGCCTCGCTCAACGCCATGTTCAACCCGTGGAGCGATGAATTCGCCGTGCCCGTGTCGCGTCCGCTCGCGCCTCTGAAACTTTATGCGAAAGGCTGCAATTTCGGCGCCGACACCGACACCGGCACCATCCCGCGCGACTGGGGCGACGACAAGGAGATGGACACCTCCGAAGGCCGCTGGTTCGCGCGCGAAATCAACCGTCGGCTCACCGCGCTGCTCGGCCAGGGCTGGGGCAAAGTCCCCGATGAAGGTTATTTAAGCAGCGGCGGCGACCACGTGACCATCACGCGCATGGAAGACATTGACCGCCTGCCGGAAATTGCCCAGTGCCTGCGCGAGCTGCTTGCCACCTGCCGCCATCCCGCCCACTGTTTCCTCATCGTGGACAGCTTGCGCCGGTTCGAGCGCGACCTGGAGGATTATTACGACGATGAGGACAAGGAATTCAACGCCGAGCGCAAACGCGAGGAATGGGAAGACGAGCAGCAGCAGAAGCGCGAGCGCCGGGAATTTCTCGAACGCAAATACCGTCTCCGCCTGCAGCAAGAACTCGGCACGCCCGCCGCGCCGTTGCCACCCACGCCAGCGCCGACGGAGGACGATGCGCCTGAAGAAGGCGACACCCTGGCCGCCACCGCCGACACCGCGCCATCCGAATACGACCTCGGCACGAACCTCAGCATCTACGCCACGCTGACGGAGCGGACGGTCCGCGTCCACGACAGCGACCGCGCGCTGGCCGAGATGTTGTTTGGGATCAAGGCTGAAAGCTGACGCCCGCACCGCGCCAAATTATTTATGCCCGACACAACCGAACCCGATGAAAACATGTCCGTCCGCAGCGCCCTTGGCGAGGCCATGATGGAATTTGTGAAAAAGATAGGCGAAAAATACTTTCTGGGCGGCGACGACGTGATGCGGCAGGTCGCCACAGAGAAATACCGCCAGGCCGTCATGCACGCGGAGGAACAAGGCGTCGAATCTTCGCTGACGTGGCACATCCCACAGAGGTATTTCGTTTAGCAATCATTATCACGCACAATCATCCGAGCGGTGGAATCAACAGCTTCGGAAGCAGACATCAAAATTACCCGCGACCTGGAATTATGCAGAAAACAAACTTTCTGGGTAGGGCGCGTCACTCCGTGCGCGCCGCCTGTTGCAAAACCCCGCGTTCGGCGGGCAGAGGACTGCCCGCCCTACCAGTTTTGCCCAATTATATGTCAACTACATAATCCCAGCAGCGCGCTGTCCCTGCCAATTTTGGCAAGCAACCGGATAAGCACAAAAAATTTTGCAGGCGCGCTGGATCTGTCAAATGACATCGGATCTTTTGGCAGTGTCCTGATTTGCAATTTTTCGGAGCGCGGATTGTCCCAATCCGCAGCGCGTCTCCTGGCGAATCGCTTTGAAATTATCCGGGCCGTCTCCAGCCACCCCAATCGCTGCGAGTTGCGACAACTCGCGCTCC
>Ga0181529_10002388_pt1 | contig 22525 bp, 17 predicted proteins | sample PEATcosm2014_Bin_36_FD_119763 | JGI IMG/M metagenome (GOLD analysis project Ga0181529, IMG submission 119763) | Peatland microbial communities from MTU Mesocosm Facility, Houghton, MI, USA - PEATcosm2014_Bin10_30_metaG | ecosystem: Environmental > Terrestrial > Soil > Wetlands > Peat | place... | reverse complement strand
GCAGGCGCTCATCTTGCCGCAGAAGCTGTCGCGGCGCACGGCGATGGTCATCTCCTCGGAGCGGTCGGGCGTGGCCTGCACCAGCACCGGAACCCGCAGCCCGCTGAGGCGAATGGCGTCGGCAATGCCGCGCTCGTCACCGAAGTTGGGCAGCGTCACGATGATGCCGTCGATCTCGTCGGCGTGCTTCTTGAAGAGTTCGGCGCAACGCTGCGCCTCGGCGTAGGTCTCCACCGCGCCATGCTTGGATTCCGCCGAACCGAGCACCACAACACCCGCGCCCGCTGCTTCCAGAACCTTGATAATCTCTTCGCGGCCGGTCTTTGCCAGATGATCCGGGAAGAAGCCGCGGTTGCCCACCACTACGCCAAAGGTCACTTTACCTTGCGCTGCCATTTGATTACTCCTTGCGTTATGAATTGTTGCGGCGCGGCCTGAAGCGCACGCCATAAAAGAGACCGAGAGCCAACAGCGAACCACCCCACCAGATGGGCACATGCAGGTTGGCCAGTATTACGTTGGCAGTATGCCCGGTCACCAGCTCCGACAATCCATAGCCCATAATCAGCGCGCCATAGACGGTGAGAAGTACTCCGATAAAAAACCAGATGGAGATGCTTGAAGAATGCAACCGCGGCCTCCTTACCAGAAATAAATGTTGAGAGCCAGGAAGAGGACAATGGCAATCACCGTCCAAAACCACTCGTTTTTGTAGAACGGCACCGGCTCTTCCACCGGCAGCATGGTGGCACCGTAGACCACCCCTGCCAGCTCCGACAAAGGCCGCGGCTTGGTGAAGAGGCTGACCGCAAACGTGACCAGGATGGAAGTGCTCACCGACCACAAAGCGCGGTACATATTCTCCGCCATATCCTTTGCATCGGGCGAAAGCGCCACATACTTCAGTGCCGTGGGATCGGCCTTCACCCATGCCCACAGGCCAATCGAAGTCAGTGTGCCGATCAGCAGCCCCCAGAACCCGCCCGCCTTGGTGGCGCGCTTCCAGAACATTCCCATCAGCACCACGCCCAGCAGCGGCGCGATGAAGAAGCTGAAGAGCGCCTGCACATAATCCATGATGCCCTGCGCGTGCATGACCGTATAGGCCGCAAAGATGGAGATCACCACGCCGAGAATCGTTGCCCAACGCCCCACGGCCACATAATGCTCGTCTTTGGCTTTTTTGTTGATCAGCGGCTGATAGATGTCGTAGGTCCAAACTGCGGAAAAGGCGCTCACGTTGCCCGCCATGCCGCTCATGAATCCGGCAATCAGCGCGGTGATACCCAGGCCCAACAGGCCGGGGCTGCAATAGCGCACCAGCATCAGCGGCAGCACTTCGTTGTAACTGTGCAGCCCCGCTCCGGGATTGGCCTTGACGATGTTCTCGCCGACCAGATGCATCAGGCTGCCGTCGGCGTTTTGCAGCACCACCAGTCCCAGCAATCCGGGCAGAATCACGATGAAGGGAACGGCCATCTTGAAGAAGGAGCCGATCACCGGAGCCATGCGCGCCGAGCGCAAGCTGTTGGCGGCCAATACGCGCTGCACAACCAGGAAGTCCGTGGTCCAATAGCCGAAGCTGATGGCGAAGCCCAGACCGAAGACGATGCCGGTCCAGTGAATTCCCATGGGGTTGTCGGCGAAGTGGCCCATGCTGCGCCACATATGCGTGTAGTCGCCGCCGGGAACCACTCCTTTCGCAATATTCTGCGCCAGCCTTGCCTTGAATCCGCCCCAGCCGCCGGTCTCGACAAGGCCGAGAATCGGCACCAGCAGCGCTCCGCCCCAGATCAGCACAAACTGCAAAACCTCATTGAAGATGGCCGAGCGCAAGCCGCCCAGCGCCACATACGCAGCCACGGCCAGCGAAGAGACAATGATGGAGAAGTTCATGTCCCAGCCCAGCACTACCTTCATCACTTCCGCCATGGCGAACATATTCACGCCACTCATCAGCACCGTCATAAAGGCAAAGGAGAATGCCGCAACGGTGCTTGCTCCCTGGCCGTAGCGCAGCTTGAGGTATCCCGGCACCGAGTGGGTCTTGCAGACGTAGTAGAAGGGCATCATCACCATGCCCAGAAAGAGCATGGCGGGAATGGCACCCACCCAATACCAGTGCGCCGCCAGAATGCCGTATTGATAGGCAGAGCCGGCCCAGCCCATCAGCTCCAACGCGCCCAGATTGGCCGAGACAAAGCTCAAACCCGCGATCCAGGCGGTCATCTCGCGGCCGGCCATGAAAAACTCTTCGCTGGTGTTGGCTTTGCTCTTCAGGTAGAAGCCAATCCAGATCACCATCACGAAGTAGATGGCAACCACCGCGATGTCAAGCGGACTCAGGTGCGCCAGCGAAGGGACGCCCAGCGCGAGCAAATTTGGCGAAACAATCAGTCCTGAAAAGTTCATGTTGTTAACGATCACAGTATCATACCTTTCCTTTGCGCGGCCAGTGGCTTGTGCCAACGCGTGAAGCGCCCGTCCCTCGCCGGCGTCGTGATTTGGCGCCTCAAGTGGACTGCCCCTCGACTGGAAAAAGCCTTACTTCTGTCCGTAGCTGGCATTCGCTCCATGCTTGCGGAGGTAATGCTTGTCCAGCAGCGCCTGTGAAACACCTGCGAGGTCAGGGCGCAAGAGCCTGGAATAAAAGGCCATGCGCGCCACGTACTCCACAATCACCGCATTGTGTGCGGCCTCGGCTGGCGTCTTGCCCCACGTGAACGGCGCATGGCCAGCCACCAACACCCCAGGCCTGGCCAGCGGATCGCCCCCATGAAAGCAGCGCACGATGGCCTTGCCCGTATTCAGTTCGTACTCGCCTTGAATCTCTTCCGCGCTCAGCTCTTCGGTGGCCGGAATCGCGCCGTGAAAATAATCCGCATGCGTGGTGCCAAAGGCCGGAATGCCGCGGCCGGTCTGCGCCCATGCCGTGGCAAATTCGGAGTGGGTGTGAACCACGCCGCCGATGGCCGGAAATGCCCGATATAGCTCCAAGTGCGTGTCGAGATCGGAGGAGGGCTTCAGTCGGCCTTCGACAATCTTCCCGCCGAGGTCGCAGACGACCATATCAGTCGCCGTCATCCGCTCGTAGGCAACGCCGCTGGGCTTGATGGCCACCAGGCCGGTTTCGCGGTCGATGCCGCTGGCGTTGCCAAAGGTGTAAAGCACCAGGCCGCGGCGGACCAGTTCGAGATTGGCCTCCAGAACCTCGGCTTGCAAACGCAATAAATCCATGGAGTTGCTCCCGAACGTGAAAAATTAGGATTACCACCGTGTTCAGAAAAGTCAGCCAATATAACCAATCTTACTAAATGGGCTGCCAGAGTAAACCTTTACTCGACTATAATACGAAAGTAGTTTTTGCTCCAATCTTCTGTCAAGTTCCTTGCACTGGCGTATCCTGTAAACGCATTCCTGAATCTACCAATGACCGATCCCAAAGCCAATCGCCGCACGGCTCGGAAGCCTGCCCGCACCGACATTCATACGGTGGCGCGGCTTGCTCAGGTCTCCATAGCTACGGTCTCGCGCACCATCAATCACATCCCTACCGTGAATCCCAAGTTGGCCGCGCGAGTTTGGGAGGTGATCAAAGAACTCGATTACTTTCCCAATACTCAGGCCCGCGCCCTGGTCTCCGGCCGCAGCCGTCTCCTCGGCCTGATCGTCTCCGAGATCACCAATCCTTTCTTCCCCGAATTGATTCAGGGATTCGAAGAGGTAGCCGTCGAGCACGGCTATGAAATCATGATCGGCTCCACAAACTACGATCCCGAGCGCATGAAGAGTTGCATTCGCCGCATGGTGGAGCGCAAGGCCGAAGGTGTGGCGCTGATGACCTTCGGCATCGAGGAGCCGCTGTTGGAGCAACTGGCCGACCGCAAGGTGCCGCTAGTATTCGTGGATGTGGGACCGGAGCGGCCGGGCATCAGCCTGCTGCGCGTCGATTATCACCGGGGCATTCAGCAGGGCGTGCAGCATCTGGCCGCGCTCTGCCATCGCGATATTGCCTTCGTCACCGGGCCGCTCCGCCTGCATTCGGCGCAGTCGCGCCTTACGGCCTTTCAACGCGCCGTGCAGGAGTGCGGCATCGCGGTCGCGGCATCGCGCATCGTGGAAGGCGATCACACCATGGAAGGCGGCATCGCCGCCGCCGAGAAGCTGCTCTCCGGCGCGGTGCAGCCAACCGCGGTGATGTGCTCCAACGACATGACGGCCATCGGCGTGCTCCACAAGGCATACCGCGCTGGGTTGCGCGTTCCCGACGAACTCTCCATCATCGGCTTTGACAATATCCACATCACGCAGATGACAACGCCGCCGCTGACCACCATCCAGATGTCCTGCTCCGAACTGGCGCGCTCGGCGGTGATGTCGCTTCGCGCGCACATCGAGGGAACCCCCAAGCCCGAGCGCTTCTATCCCATCGAGACCCGGCTCGTGGTGCGCGAATCCACAAGCTATCCGCGTAACACCATGCGCGCTCCGCGCAAGATAAATGCGCGCTGAACCGGACCTCATAATAGCCGCTGCTTCGGCTTGCTTCAAGAGCAGGCTTGCGAACCGTCACTCTTGATCTTCTTCAGTAGCCATGCCATATTCTGGCCGAGGGTTTTCATGGTGCGGATGCCCTCTTCGTCCTTCTCCACGTCGCCGATCTCGCGGCCAATGCCGATATTCCAATACGACGAGCCGGGGACGATCATCTCGCTGATCATGAAGAAGTGATTCAGCGAATCGAAGGCATGAATGGCCCCCGCCCTGCGCACCGCCACCACGGCAGCACCCACCTTGCGGCGGAAGAGGCCGCCATTGGCCTTGGAAACCAAACAGGCGCGATCCATCAGGGCCTTGATCTCCGGCGAGATGTCGGCCACGTAGGTCGGCGAGCCAAGCAGAATGCCGTCGGCCGCCGCCATCAGGTCGATCAGCTCATTGCCCATGTCGTCCTTTTGCGCGCAGCGGCGATCCTTGTTCTGCGAACACTTGCGGCAGGCGTGACAACTGTGAATCACCGCGCCGCTCAATTCAATAAGTTCGGCGGAAATGCCCTCGCTCTCCAACTCATTCAAAACGTAGCGAAGCAGGATGGAGGTGTTTCCGCCCTTGCGCGCGCTGCCGTTGAGTGCAACAACTTTGATTGGACTTCCGTTCATGGCTAATCTCCCCACGCTGGAATATCCCCTAATCTTCTATTGTGCATCTTTGGCGGGGAATTTTCTAAATCTCCCGGGAACCATTTTGCTCTGAGCGGGGTCTAAGAGAGTAGAGTGATTCTCCGGCTCTATCAAGGAGGCATTGTGCGCCGTTCCTTCGCAGTGTTATGTCTTGCCGCCTTCACCGTGACGCTGGCCGCGCAGTCTCCGGCCCCGTCCGCCACCAAAGCCAAGCCGATTGCTCCGGCTGCCGCTTCGATTCCTGCCGTGGTCAAAGACCTGCCGGTGCGCAAGGTGGTGCTCTACAAAAACGGCGTGGGCTACTTTGAGCACGCCGGCTCGGTCACCGGCAACCAGCGCGTGGCCATCGACTTTACCTCACCGCAGTTGAATGACGTGCTGCAATCGTTAACCGTGCTGGATGAGGGGGGCGGGCGCGTCAGTGGGGTGAACTACAACTCGACAACGCCGCTGGCCGAGCAGCTCAAATCGCTCTCACTGGGCATGACCGACGACCCCACTTCGACCGAGCTATTCCAGGCTCTGCGCGGGCAGCGGGTCGAGGTGCTGGGCGCTCCCGGCGGCGCGATCACGGGAAGGCTGCTCTCCATCGAGTCGCGCTCGGATAAGATTGGCAACGATGACTCCGCGAGAACCGTGGACAAGTTTTATCTCTCGCTGATTACATCCTCCGGCGCGGCGCGGGTTGTCGAGCTGACACCGGCGCTGAGTGTACGACCGCTGGACGCCAATATGCAAGGCCAGCTCGACCGCTATCTGGAGCTGCTCAGTTCAACCCACGCAAACGGGCTGCGCCACCTGACGCTCGACGCTCTCGGCCAGGGCCAGCGCGAGTTGCGCGTCAGCTACATCAGCGAGGTTCCGGTCTGGAAGTCCACCTACCGCATCGTCTTCCCGCGCACCCCCAATGGCTCGGCGACGATGCAGGGCTGGGCGGTCGTCGATAACACCGTGGGCGCAAGCTGGGATAACGTGCAGTTGTCGCTGGTGGCCGGAGCGCCGCAGAGCTTCATCCAGCCGCTCTCGCAGCCCATCTACACACGGCGACCTGAGATTCCCATCGCCACCGAGGCTCAGTTGACGCCGCAGACGCATGAGGCGGCGGAGCAAGATAAGCAATATGACAGGGTCCAACTGGACGCAAAACTGTCTGCGCCAGCGCGTGTTCCTAGTAACATACTAATGGCTAGGCAGAAGCCTTCTGCGGGTTCGGGCGGAGGCATCGGTACAGGTACAGGCTACGGTTCCGGCATGGGCGGAAGTTATGGCGGCGGAATCACTAGCAGCAATGGCTCCAACACTGTCGCAGTCACTTCAGAGGGGCTTGAACTCAAGGGCGGAGTGGACCGCGTCACCGACGCCATGCAAGAAGGCGACGTCTCCACCAACGCCTTCGACGACTTCTTCGAGTACGCGCTCACCGCGCCGGTCACCATTCACAAGAACGAGTCGGCGATGGTGCCGATCTTGCAGCAGGCGCTTCCCGCCGAGCACGTAACGCTCTGGAGCCAGTCGGAGAACAGGGCGCTGCGCGCGGTCTGGCTGGAGAACAAATCCAAGCTGACGCTGGACTCGGGCAGCTTTTCCATCTTTGAGTCCGGCGAGTTTGCCGGCGAGGGACTGCTCGATCCGATTCATCCCGGCGAGCGGCGGCTGCTCTCCTACGCCGCCGATCAGGCGGTGCGCGTGCATATTTCGGCACACGAAAGCGCGCGGATGCTGCATCATGTGCAGATCGGCAAGGGTGTCATCATGGAAACTCATCGGGTGATTGCCTCGACGACCTACACGGCGACCAACTCCGCCGATCTTGACCGCGTGGTTCTCATCGAGCATCAGCGCCGCACCAACGGATGGGAGTTGGACGAAGGCCTCAAGGCCGCCGAAACCGCGCCCGACCTCTATCGCTTCAAGCTGCCGGTAGCAGCGCACACGACACAAAAGCTCGAAGTCCGCGAGCATGGGCCGGAGTACAGGCAGGTCTGGTTGACAACAGATGCCAACCAGATTGAATATCAGAAATCTTATCTGCTCGACCTGGTCAAGCGAGTTCCCGATGCACTCGACAAGCTGAAGCCGGTGATCGACGCGCAGACTGCTCTGGCCGATCTGGAGCGCCGCATCAAGGCATCGAAAGCGGCGGAAGAGACGGCCTCCGCCGACGAGGCGCGCGACCGCGAGAACCTGAGCGCGCTCAAGGGCAACGACGCGGCCAAGCGCTTTGTCGAGGAGTTGAATCGCGCCGAAGACCTGCTACAAGCGACGCGCAAGCAGACCACCGATCTGGAGCAGATGAAGAAGCTTGCAGTGGACAAACTGAATTTGCAGATTGCCCAGATCAGCTTTGATTGGGATGTGAAGGCGAAGTAGTTCTAGTTGAATAAATCTTTCATCTTCTCGATCAAACTCGGCGAGGCGGGCTTGTTCTCGATGGCGAGCGACTCGGCTAACTGGCTGACCAGCTCGCGCTGGGCGCGGGTCAGTTTTTTGGGAATCTCCACGACCACCTTGACGATGAGGTCGCCGTTTCCCTTGCTGTTGAGAATGGGGACGCCGCGTCCGCGCACGCGCAGCTCGCGCCCGCTCTGCGTGCCTTCGGGAATCTTCAGCTTGACCGGGCCGTCGATGGCGGGAATCTCGATCTCCGCGCCGAGGGCGGCCTGGGGAAAGCTGATGGGAACCACGCAGCGCAGGTGGTGGCCGTCGCGCTCAAAGAACTCATGGGGACGTATGGCGAGCACCACGTAGAGGTCGCCATTGGGCGCGCCGTGCTTGCCCGCGCCGCCTTCGCCGCTGTAGCGGATGCGGGTGCCGCTCTCCACGCCGGGAGGCACTTTGACGTTCAGCTTGAGTTCCTTGCCCACGCGGGTCTCGCCCAGGCAGGTGGGGCAGGGGTCGCCGATCACCTGTCCTGTTCCGCCGCAGGCTCCGCAGGCGCGGGCCACGCTGAAGAAGCCTTGCTGATAGCGAATCTGGCCGCGTCCCTGGCACTGGCCGCAGGTTTTGGGTCTGCTGCCCGAGGCGCTGCCGCTGCCGCGACAGGATCCGCAGATTTCCATGCGGCGTAGCTTGACCTCGGTCTCTGTGCCGAAGACGGCGGCGTCAAAGTCAATGGTCAAGTCGAAGCGCAGGTCGTCGCCGCGCTGCTGGCGGCTGGCTTGGCGCTGGCCGCCGCCCACGGAAAACATCTCTCCGAAGAGATCGCCAAAGAGGTCGCCGATATCCACGCCGCCGCCGAATGGATTGCCGCCGAACCCCTGCCCGCCCAGGCCGGCATGGCCAAAGCGATCGTAGGCGGCGCGTTTGTCGGCGTCGCTCAACACCTGGTAGGCCTCGCTGGCCTGCTTGAAGCGTTCTTCGGCCGCATGATCGCCGGGGTTGCGGTCAGGGTGGAATTTGAGTGCCTGCTTGCGATAGGCGCTCTTCAACTCCTGGTCGTTGGCCTCGCGCGAAACGCCAAGAACTTCGTAATAATCGGCTTTGCTCACTCTTGAATTCAAATCCTATTCGTTAGTTTGTTTGGGGTTGGAGGCAACGCGCACCAGCGCCGGACGCAGCAGCCGGTCGCGCAGCATGTAGCCGCGGCGAATCTCCTCGGCGACGTGCTGATCGGGCAGGTCGTGGCGCTCCACGGTGCCCAGCGCCTCGTGCTGGCGTGGGTCAAACTCCGCGCCCACAGCGGGAATCGCCGTCACGTTTAACTGGCGCAGGACATCCTCCATCTGCTTCACAATCAACTCGACACCGGAGCGCAACTGCTCGGTTGTTCCGTCGGCCTTCAGCGCCATCTCAAAGTGATCCAGCACCGGCAAAAACTTTTCCACCACGTTGCCGACGGCATAATCGCGATTGGCGACCTTCTCGCGCTCGGTGCGCTTGCGGGCATTCTCAAACTCGGCTTGCAGGCGGGCCAGCCGGTCCAGCAGTTGGTCGCGTTCGGCCTTGAGCAGGTTGAACTCCGCACGGCTGACGGGTTCGCCCGTCTCCTGCTCCGGCATTTCGAGGACGGCATCCGCCGCCGCCACCGCTGCTGCCGCTTCATCCGACAAGGTCAACTCGGTTTCTTCATCTGGCATGTCTCTATGCATTCTCCGTAAGATACTTGGCATCTGTTTCAATGATAATTTGCGCGGCTATCACAGGCATTCCATCTGATTGCCGGAATCAGCGCTGGTTCCGAAATGATCTCTCTACACCTGTAATCTCTAGTCGGCGGGAACTTCCAGCAGGCGCTCGGAGAGGCGCGCAATGTAGCGCACCGCCTGGATCATCTCCTGATATTGGATGCGGGTGGGAGCGATGACGGCGACGGTGCCCAGATTGGTGCCGCCCAGCCGTGCCGACGCGCCGATCAGCACCAGATCCTGCATCGCGTGCGAGGCTTCGGCCTGACCCGCCAGGTCTGGACCGACCACCACGCGCACCTCCTGCCGGCGTCCATCGACGCAGGCGGTGAGCAGCTCCACCAGCCGCTGCTTGGCCTCCAGCGCCAGCAGCATCTGGCGCAGCCGTTCGCGGTCGGCCTCGGCGGCAATCAGGTTGGCCATGCCGTCCACAAAAATCGCCGGTCCCATCTCGCCGCCGGCCAGCGCGCCCTTGCGGCAAAGCTCCTCCACCGAAGCCAGCATCTGGTGATAAGCGGCCTGCTCCAGCTCCACGCGGCGCGCCACCTCAGCGCGGATGCGCTCGATGGGCCAGCCGCGAAAGTTTTCATTCAGGTAGCGCGCGGCGGTCTCCAGCTCCACGTGGCTCAACTCGCGGTCCAGCACCAGCACACGGTCTTGCACGGCACCGGCCTGCGTCACCAGTACGGCCAGTACGCGGCCCACCGAGAGGCGCGAAAAGTGAATGTGCTCCAGCACCTGGCCGGCGGTGGAGCTGGCAAGCGCCACGCCCAGCCCGCTGGAGAGCAGAGCCAGCACGTGCGAGGTGCGCTCCAGATAGTCGTTGCTGCTGGTGACGCCGCTAAAGCTCTCCTCAATCTGTCCGCGACGCAGTTCACTGAGCGGCGACCGACTCTGAGGCATCGTGCCGATGCGATCCGGCTGCGTGATCTGCTCGACGTAGTAGCGAAAGGCCGCGGCTGTGGGTACGCGCCCGGCGGAGGTGTGCGGCTGCTCCAGCAGGCCCGCCTCTCCCAGCGTGGCCATCACGTTGCGAATGGTGGCCGAACTCAACCCTTCCTGGTTTGATAGATAGCGGGCAACGCCCTGCGAGGCCACCGGTTCGCCGGTGGCGATGTACATCTCGATGATGGCCGTAAGCACCATCCGCTCTCGCGGCGTGACGCGCGCATCAGGCATCTTCCCCGCTCTCCGCCCGGGCTGGTTGAGGGAGGATTCCCAGACCAGGATAAAGCCACTAAGCCATTGATTATTCTGGAGTTTATTCCAGAAAAAATGCAATCCATCCCCTCATAATTCTAGGCAGCGGAAGAGTGGCTGTCAACACGCGAGGCGGGTGCGGAGTTGCCGCTACGGCTGGTTGTAATAGCTGGTGTTGGTACGGGCAGTCACTCCCGGCTTGTTTACCACCACTTTGAGATCATGGAACTCGTTGGCGGCCGCAGCCTTCGGCGGATCGAATGAGAGGGTATAGAAGGCGTTGGCGTCCGTAACGCAATTGTCGATCTTGGCGGTCAAGTCATTGTCCGGACTGAGGACGCGTCCGCCGCTCTGCACGGCGAGCACCTTCAATCCAAGGTTGGAGGGACTCGCCTTTTGAGCCGTCTTCACCCCGGCCAGGAAGTCCTTATAGAGGTAAGTGCCCAAAACTGGCATTCCATAGGTGATGCTGTAGGCGGAGATGCGCGCCTCGCGCAGCCTGGTGGATAGCTTGACGATCACATCGAAGCTTTGCTTCTGCCCGTCAAAGGAGGTTTGTATGTGCGGCGAGTCGAGCAGCGGCCAGCCGGAACTAGTCCAGATCAGCAACTTCCTTCCCGGCTTTTTGGCTTCGGCGTCCGCAATGTCCAGCATCGTTTTAACCGAAAGCTGGAAGCGCTCAATCGCGCCCCACGAGCCGCCCGCACGGCCAATCGTGCGCAACCTGTCGTCAATATGATCGATCTTCGCGGCCAGCACGTTGCCATCGGTGGAAGGCAGGCGCTGGGCATCCACACCGTCGTTGGTCAACACGAAGAGCGAGACCGGTTGGGCAAGATGGCCGCCGTTCTGGCGCAGATACTTTGCGATCTCCTGCCGCACAAAGGCGACTTGCTGATGCGTCTCGTTCACAGTGTCGAGAACCAGAATGACTTCGACCGGGGGGTGGGGCCTTTGCTTGGCGTCATCAAAGGCATGAAAGGAGAGAATCGGACTGGGCTGGCCATTGTCCAGCAGCGTGAAGTCCTTGGGATCAAGGCCGGAGACAGTCCTTCCTGCCGCATCGGTCACCACCACATCCAGGCGGAGACGCCCCGCCTCGACCTTGGACGCGGAAACGGGCCGCGTCGCGGTTTGGGATTGCACCGCGGGAATCTCCTGTCCGCGCATGGCGAGAGATGAGAGAAGCGCCAAAGCAAGAACTGCGGCGTTGAATACATTTTGGCCTCTACGCATCGTAACTTCCTCCATATGGAAATAATGCCGGATCTCTATCCGTAAAGAGCGAGGAAACAGTGAAAACGTTCACGGATTCTCGCGTATTATTATCATCCAATCAGCGCCGCGCCGCGATAATCTTATTTGGAGTCACGAGAGGGGATTCTACCGATGAAGAGCCACTGGGCGATCCTGGCTGCATCCGCGCTCTTCTGGTTGCCCGCCGGGATGGCAGCCGCGACGGCTCAGGCGCAGGCCCAGCCGAAGGCCAACACTCCGCTGCCGGAGATTGCGCAGCTAATGAAAGAGGTTCGCGAACACCAGAAGCAGCTCGACAAAGTGCGCGAGAATTACACCTTTACCGCCGCGGTTGTGGTCGAGGATATCGACTCCAAAGGGACGGTCACCAAGACCGAGAGCCATGAGTCCGAGGTGTTTTTTGTTCACGGGCATCAGATTGCACGGACGGTGAAAAAAGACGGCAAGCCACTGTCGGACGAAGAGCAGAAGAAAGAGACTGAGCGCGTGACCAAGGCTGTGGAGAAGGCGGAAAAGCCGGAGCCGGATGAGCCGAAACCAAATCAGAACGTCAGCCTGCTGCATATTCTGGAGGTTGCCGACGCGCGCAATCCGCGCCGTGAGATATTCCGCGGCCGCTCCACTCTAGTCTATGATTTTGTGGGTAATCGCGCCCTCAAGGCTCACGGCCTGAGCGAAGACCTCTCCAAGAAGCTGCAAGGGACAATCTGGATCGATGAAGCAGATCGCCAGGTGGCTCGGCTGGAAGCCGCCTTCAACGACAATTTTCATCTCGCTGGCGGCCTTGCCGTCAATGTGCAGAAGGGTTCTCGCTTCTGCTTCGATCAGGCTCCGGTCAACGGCGAAATCTGGTTCCCTACGGGCGCGGAGATTACGCTGCAAGCGCGCATTCTGCTCTTGAAGGGCATACATGAACACATTCTTGAGCGCAACTCCGGCTACCAGCGCTTCCACGTGGAGGCGCAGCAAGGCAAGGAGGCCAAGGTCGTGGTGGAAGGCAAGCCGTAGCCCGTAGCGCCTGCGCTTCCGTTACATTGAAGGTATGTTTGCGCGTAGACTCTCCATCCAGCGGGTTGATCTGAACGGTGAGCGCCACGCCTGCCCCATCGGCTGGATCGACAACTTCGCTATGCGCAACTTCACCAACGACCCGGCCTTCGACGACACGCTTCCGCTCGAAGACGGCGTGCTCGAAGCCGGACTGCGCGTGCCGCTCGAACGCCTTCAGACGGCGATGCATGATTGGTTTCGCCGCAAGGGCTACCTGAAGCCCGGTGAGAGGCTATCCGTGGCTGAGATGGATTCCGCCACGCTCGATATGCCTTAGGCGGCCTGCCGCTCGGCCTGGTCGTTCTGCCATAGTTCAGCCTCGGCCTCACGACGGACCTTCAGCGCGGCGCATTCCTTGCCGCCGGCGTGGTCCCAGAGCAGCAACTGCTCGGCGGCATCGTCGTAGCGGCCCGCGTTGAGGGTTTTGAGCAAAGTGGAAGTGGCCAGCCTGCCCGCGCCCAGGTTAAAGGTGAAGTCCACCAGCGCATCGAACTGCCCCTGGGTGAGCGGCACTTTGACCAGCCGCTGAATGGCCTGCTCGGCGTCGCGCACGTCACAGCAGAGCAGGTTGGCCGCCTGCGGCTCGTCGATGCCGTTGGGAAACGAGTCGGCGTGCAACAGCCGGTGACCGTAGCCGATGGTGGGCACTCCGGCCACGTCCAGATAGACGCGATTACGAAAGCCCTCCGACCTCTTGAGCAACTCCATTCCTTCGGCGCTGAATTTCATAGGCCCCTCCTTTTTTCTCTATCGTCAATTTCAAGCTAGCAGGAGGGCGATAAATAATCTGCAAAGATTGCCGCAAAAAAAATATAAGGCGAGCGGTCTTGGCGAGCAGCGCTCTCCCGTTATTTATCGTACAGGCGAATATAAAACGAAAATGTAAGACAGTTCGAGGGGTTAAATCGTTAGCGCCGGCACTCCAGCGAGGAGATGCGTGTAGAGCGAAGAACGGGTAAATTCCTGCCTTGTGTGTGGAAAAAAGCAGACTTATGCACCAAAGTTAGAGCAAAATGCAAGTTGTGATAAAGAAAAGGCTTATCGGGAAATTTCCCGTTAAATGTTCCTTTTTGGGCAGCTTTTCCACGTGCGTTTTTAGATAACAATGCAGTGTATTAGTGGCGAATTGGTAAAATGGAGGGATGGTGAAAAGACGAGAAACACGCAACACGAACTCGAAAACTTCGCTGCGGATCTGGCTGCTGGCTGGGGCCTCCTCCGTGGCGCTGACCGCGGGAGTGGTAATTCTATCCACGCGGACGGTTCATGCGGATGCGCCGCTTCCCCGTCCGGCCATAACCGCCCCCCCCACAGCACCGGCGCAGAGCGCTACGCCGGTTTTGGCCGCGCCGCACAAAAAGGCGGAGCGTACAGCAGAGACCCCCACCCCTGCCGAGAGCGCGGAGACGGCAACCGAGCACGCACTGCACGGCGTCGCCTCCTGGTACGGCGGCAAGTTCCATGGCCGCCGCACGGCCAGCGGCGAACGCTACGATATGTACGCCATGACGGCCTGCCATCCGACTCTGCCCTTTGGCACGGTGGTGCGGGTGGTCAACCGGGAGAACAATCGCGCGGTTGTGGTGCGCATCACCGACCGCGGCTACCTTTACAGCGGGCGCATCCTTGACCTGTCGTACGGTGCCGCCCGCAAGCTGGCCATGATCAAGCCCGGACTTGCCCAGGTGGACATCGAAGTCCTCTCGCTAGGCCAGCCTCGCCACCGCAAGTAAACCTCCCCTAGCCACAACGGCCAGCCTTCGGGCTGGCCGTTGTTGTTGGAGGGACAAGACCAGAAATCCACTTGCCGACTGGTTGGCTTACTGCACGGTGATGTTGACCGGGCCGAAGGTGGTGGAGCGCCCGCCCGAGTCAACCGCCACCACGGAGACGGCGTGCGGTCCGGCGGGCAGTGCGGCGGCAGGAACCAAGAGATGGTAGCCGGAACTAGTGTAGGCTGCGTTGTTGAAGTAGGCGGCGACATCGGGGCGACTGATGCCCACGGTGGGCGTTCCGACCAGGATGCCGTCGATGTAGACCTTGACGTTGCCGAGGGGCGCGCTATCGACCGGGTCGGCAACCCATCCCCGCACCAGCAGCGAATCCCCCGGCGCAACGGTGGCGCTGCCGATGACATCATCCACGGCCTGATCGAGATTGCCGAAGGGCGGAAGGAAGATCACGGCGCCCACACCCTGCGTGCCGGAGGAAACGGTGAAGCTGGCCGGTCCAAAGGTGGTGGAGCGGCCGGCCACGTCGGTGGCCACCACAGTGACGGAGTGCGTGCCAATGGCGAGCGATGCGGCCGGATAGAGCAGTTGGTAGCCGGAGTTGGCGTACAAGGGATTGTTATAGTAGGAGGCCACATCCGGGCGAGCAATATCCAGGGTGAGACCGCTGATCAGGGTGCCGTCAATATAGACCTTGACGTTGCTCATCGGAGAGCCATCCACCGGGTCGGCGACCCATCCGGAGACCTGCAGTGAATCCGTCTGTGCGACGGTGCTGCCGGAGGTTTTGTTATCGACGATGTGCTCCAGGTTTCCCACCGGAGGGCCGGGAGTGATGGTGATGGAGAGCGGGCCGAGGGTGGTTGACTGACCGCCAGTGTCGATGGCAACCACCTTGACGGCATGGACGCCGATGGAGAGCGGCGTCGAAACGTAGAAGAATTGGAAGCCAGAGTAGGTGTAGGCCGTGTTGCTGAAGTACTTGGCCACATCGGGGCGATAGAGACCCATCAGCGCGGGTCCCACCAGCACGTTGTCGATGTAGACCTTGACGTTGCTCATCGGTGAGCCGTCGGTGGGGTCGCCTACCCATCCTCGGACGTAGATGGTGTCGGTCTGCGGAATGGTGCTGCTGAAGCTGGAGGAGTCATAGGCAACCTCCAGGTTGCCGACGGGCGGCTGGCAGACGACGGTGAAGGCTAGCGGTCCGTAGGTGGTTGAGCGCCCGCCCAGGTCGTAGGCCACCACGGTGGCGGCGTGCGCGCCCAAAGAGAGCGAGGCGACGGGGTAGAGAAGCTGGTAGCCGGAGTTGGTGTAGGCCGGATTGCCCAGGTAGGCGGCCACATCCGGGCGCGCGATGCCCAGCGTGGGCGTGCCGACGAGGCTGCCGTCGATGTAGACCTTGACGTTGCTCAACGGAGCGCCATCGGTCTGGTCTGCGGCCCATCCGAGCACCAGAAGGGAATCTGTCTGCGCAACCGAGGTGCTGGAGGTCGTGCTGTCCATGGCGTGTTCAAGGTTGCCGAAGGGCGGGGTCAGGTAGATGGCATAGGTTGCCGAAGCCACCGAGGAGGGCGCGTAGCTGCCGGCGGAAATAGCGATGGCTTTGAGGGTCTCTGATGCGGAAACCGTGATGGCGGTGGTGTATCGGGTCGAGCTGGCCGTGGGCGTGCTTCCGTCGGTGGTGTAGTAGATGGCCGCACTGCTGGTGGCGTCGGTAAGGGTGACCTGCTGCGCTGAGGTGTAGATTCCGGCAGCCGGCGAAAAGACCGGCGCGTCCACCACCAGAACCTGCACGATGATCTGCGCGGTATGCACGCGCCCGCCGCCCGTGGCGGTGATGGTCAGCGGATAGACTCCGGCGGCCATGGTGGCGGAGACGCTGATGGTGAGCGCATCGGTGATGGGTGCGCTGACCGTGGGCGAGACCGCGGCCGGGGTCACCGTGATGCCGCTGGGCGGATTGGCCGCAATGGCGACGCTTCCGCTGAATCCGTTGATGGGCGTGAGGCACAGGGTGCTGATCGCGGAGCCATTCGGCGAGAGCGAAAGCGCGGCATTCTGGGTGGTCAGGGAGAAATCCGATTGATTGATGGTGACGTTGACGGCATTGGAGGCGGCGGCGTTGTAGTTGCTGTCTCCCTGATAGACGGCGGTAAAGACGCTGGTTCCGTTGGCGGGCGCATAGCTGGGAACGGTGATGCTGGCCATGCCGCCGCTCAGGCTTGCGGAGTAATTGAAGCTCTGGCCGTAGGAGAGAAAGGCGACCATGCCGGTGGGAGCTGCCTTGCCCGCAGCGCCTGCGACCGTAGCCGTGAGGGTAAAGCTCTGGTTGAGCGCGGGACTGGCCGAGCTGGTGGCCAGCGTCACGGTGGGCGTGGCTTTGCTGGAGAGTGCGATGATGGTTCCGCCGTTGGCCGAGTTGCCCTGCCAGTTGCTATCGCCTGCATAGGAGGCGGTGACCGGCAAAATGCCCGACGGGACGTTGGTGAAGTTGACCACCGCTTCCAGGCTGGCGTCGCCGGTGGGGCCGAAGGCTCGCCAGGGAACGCTGGCTGATTGCGCGCCCAGGTTTACCGTGACGTTGCCGGTGGGCAGCGTTCCAAAGAAGGGAAGGTAGCCCGTATACAGTTGCACATCGACGGACACGCTGGCTCCGGCGGCGACGCTGGTGACCAGCGGAGTGATGAAGAGGTAGGTGGTGCCGGGAATGATGGTGAAGGAGGCGGCGCTGGCGGCGGTGGAGGGGTTGTAGCTGGGATCGCCGGAGTAGGACTCGCTGATGGTGTGGCTGCCCGGAGCGAAGACGCCGGTGGACCACTCGGCCACTCCAGCGGCATTGAGCGGCTGCGTCGCGGTGACGGTGGCAGCTCCCAGCTTGTCGGTGAAGGTGACGGTTCCGGTGGCCGGAGTGGGCTGGTTGGCGATGGTGGCGTTCGTGCTGAGCGGCTGCGCATCCAGGAAGATTTGCGCTCCGTAAGGCAGGGTGATGCTGGAGGAAAGCGGATAGAGGTTGTAATCGGAGGGATTCAATGCCCAGCCGGTGGTGTTCAGGGTATTGCTCTCCGGGGTTATGGTCACAGTGACGGGCGCGGATTTGCTGGCGGCAAAGCTGGCGTCGCCGCTGTAGTTGGCGGTGAGTTGATAGGTGCCACCGGGCAGGTTGTCCACCTGAGAGTTGAAGCTGCCCGCGGTGAGCGTGGTCGAATCAATGCCAGTGTAGTGGGTAACACCGTCGTTGCCGGTGAGGCTGACCGTTCCGGAGGGTGTGCCGGAGCCGCTGCTGCGCGCCACCGAGCCGCTGACGGTGGTGGCTGTGCCGTGGACAAAGCTGGAGGGGCTGACGTTGAGCGTGCTGGTGGTGGGCGTAAGCACCACCGAACTCCAGTACTGGATCAGCTTGGCCACATCCACCGAACCCAGGCCCGTGGCCAGATCGTAGCCCGCGCCCGCCGAGTAGCCGCTCAAGGCGTAGTAGCCGCTGGAGTTGGTGGCCGAGGAACCGGCCGCGCAGTTGGCCGAACCCTGGTAGCAGGGCACCTGGTTGCCGCCTTTGACTACATCATGAAAGACGGACGGCTGCCGCGTGGCCAGCGGATAGTAGATGGTATTGGCCTGTCCCTGCCAACTGCCGACGCTCTGGTTGACCAAAGCCTGGATGGCGGCCATCGCCGGAGAAGCGACGGAGGTGCCGCCCACGCCGGTGATGACAGCCGCTCCGCTGCTGGTGAGGTTGGAGCAGTCGCCCGGTAGCGCGCAGATGGGATAGAAGCTGTAGTTGTAGCCGTTGGCGGCAAACAGAGAGACATCGGGAAGGTCGCGCACCCCGTCGGCGGGAACGCCGCTGCCAGACTGCCATGCGGGCTTGGTGTAGCCGGATGCGATACCGCCGGATATCAGTGCGGCGCTGCTGATGCCGCCACTGCCGGCGACGATATTTTGATTGCCGAGATTGGCTGGATTGCCGCCGTCGACCAGGTTGTAGCCGAAGAAGTCGTTCCAGGCCTGCTCCGGGATGGTCTGCTTGAGGCTGATGGTGGGCGCGGTGGAGGAAGTGGTGGTCCAATAGGTGCCCAACTGCGTATTGATGGCCGAGTTGGTGCCGGCGTACTGGCTGTAGTAAAAGTCGGTGCCGCCGACCGCGACGTTGTAGGGCGTGGAGGCAATGCCGTTGACCGCGAGTCCGCTGTAGGCGGCGATTTGCGAGTCAAAGTCATCGCAGCCCGCCGAGCCGCCGTCGCCGCTGGAGACGAAGGCCGATTGGCCTTGCGCCGCGGCCTGCTGCCAGAGCGCGCTCCAGAAGGCGTTGCCGCTCTGACCCAGTTGCAGTTCGCACTCGCCGTAGCTGGTGCTGATAACCCCGGCCACATCATCCTCCACGGCGCGCATCGCCGCCAGGGCAAGGCCGTCGGCCAGCACCGTGCCCCCCGAGGTGTAGAGCATGACCTTGGCACCGGGGGCAACCGCGTTGGCAATCTCCACGTCGAGATAGGCCTCGGTGGCCGCGTCGTTTTCGCCGGGGTCCGTGCCGTCCACCACCACTTGGGGCAGGTTGGCGGTCAGCCCAAAGAGGCTTTGATAGGCCTGAACCAGGCTCAAATCCACGTTGGATGCGCTGATGATGGCGATCGCTTGCCCGCTGCCGGTGGTTCCGGCTGTGTAGACCGTCTTGATGTCGTATTGGACGGCAAAATCATTCGGCGCCAGCACGTAGACCACTCCTCCGCCCTCGGGATAGGTCCATTGCGGAGTGGTTTCGTGGGTTTTGGCGTTGAAATGCGCCCGCCCCAAAACCTGTAGGCGAGGTTGGGGATGAAAATCATTCAGCGGAGCCAGACCGGCGATGACCGGAGCCAGCGCGGCGGGGACCGATGGATCAGCGGCATTGGCCAGGTGAGTTTGGGCGTTGACCTGATATCGGCGAATCTGGGTCTGGAAGGCCTCGCTTACCTGGCCCGCGCTGCCGCTGAACTCGATAGCCAGCCGTCCGGCGTGAACGCGGTTGACGGTAAGGCCGTGCGACTCCAACCATGCGGTGACGGCGGTGATATCCGAGTCGGCGGGACCGTAGAGGCGGCCAAACTCATCGGGCTTGAGCCACTGATGGTACGAGGGATTGCCCGGTGTGTGCGCGGCCTGGATGAAATCCTCAAGCGCCGCCTCCTGCTCTGGAGAACGCTGCAACAGCAGCAGCATCCGTCCCGCGGGCAGGGAGTCTTCCACGGCTCCCTGGTCAATTGCGCTGGCGGAGCGCACAGATGGGGCCGAGTTGCTCCGGCCTGACGCGGCCTGAATGAGCGGATGCACATTGCCATGCAGGACCACGCGCGCGGCCTCATCGACGGCACCCTGAACCCGTGGCACGGCAAGATTGGGCGGCGCGGCCAGTGTGGAGACGGCTAGGCTCAAGGACAACAGCGGCACAGCCCGGAAGAGAAAGCTAAGCGAATTCATGCCGTTTTTATCGGCAAAGCGCGCACTGCACAGTAGTTGCGGAAATGGGCCTCGGCATTACCTTGGTGTGCGTTCAGCAGGGCATTCGCGCAGCGGATCGGGACAGAGCGTTGCTTCGGATCGGACGCAATGGCCGCTGGGGGACAAACGGCGGCGTCAATGTCTCCACCAGCAAAACAGCCAGCCCGAAGGCTGGCCATTTTGCAGATCACGTTTGCAGATCGAGGATACAGACAGGAGGCAACAGTGTTTTGCCGTTAGCTGCGACGAAGTTTGCGCCGTACAGCACCGGCCAAGCCTATAAGCCCGGAGCCGAAGAGCAGCAGGCTGCCCGGTTCCGGAGAGAGCATCACGTCTCCGCCATAGAAAGTCGTGGGAAAATCGCTTCCGTCTGTGGGGAAATCCAGCGAGCCGTTGAAGTCCATGGTTTGCCCGGTGAATGTGGCCCAGTGGTCGATGGGAGCCGGCCCATAACCCCAGCCGTTGCCGCTGTTGAAGTCGACGACGGTGTAGGTATCTCCCGCATAAACCGTCACGGGAGCGGTGCTGGCCCAGTAATAGTTGTCGTAGAGCGTGTCGCTGATGGTCACCGTGGTGTAGGTCATCAGATTGCCCTGAGAGTCATACAGGCCCACAATCTCCGGCGTAGTATAGGTGGCATTATTCCCGTCGTAGATGCCCAGGGCGCAGACCGTTCCGGTGACATTGGAGGTGAAGACGTTGCCCAGATTTGCCGTGCCGTAGCCGGTGACGTTTGTGGTAATGCCGGAAGCTGCCGGTGACCAGGCATCCCGGCCGCACGCGCCGGTATCGGCAGCCGCGCTGGCAACACCGAGCAGGGCAATTGCCAGAGCCGCTCCCATCACGGGAAATCTCTTGAGGAGGGAAATCATCATAACCGGAAACCTCATCTTAGCGGGCACGATCATCAAAACCAACGCAGACCAGTTCCACTATCTAGTGTCGCGTCAGTTGCCTACATACAAACCGCTCAGGAGGTCTGATGCAATTTCACTTCCATTGCAATACGTTGATAGAAATAAGGTTGCAAAATCCAACCTAGGAATAAGTGCAATCTTTTGCGGAGATTTGTGGAAGTATTTGCCTATCCTAGCTGGCAGGCGCGCCCTCTGCCAGCCTGATCGTCTCCAGCGTAACTGCCGCGACACGCGCGATGGCCCCCGCAACTTCGCCGTCGCCCGGCCGCATGGTGCCGAGCAGGCCGCGTATCCGCGCCAGATCCGCCATCATCGACTGGCGCTGAGGACCGTCGAGGAGCAGTGGCTCCATCTCGCGGACAATATTCTCTGCCGTGAATTCGCTTTGAATCAGCTCCGGCACCAGGCGCTTGCCGGCGATCAGGTTAGCCATGGCGACATGAGGCACCTTGACCAGCCGCTTGGCAATGGCGTAAGTCAGCCGCGAGACGCGGTAGACGACGACAAAGGGATTGCCGATGAGCGCGGCCTCGACGGTGGCCGTGCCGCTGGCAACAATGGATACGCGAGCGTGCAAGAGCGCTGCGCGGGCATCATTGACCATGCGAACAGAGAGTCCGGAGCCATGCTCTGCGACAAGTTCCCGCGCTTCTTTTTGCTGCGCTACGTTCAAGGTCGGCGCGAGCGGGATAAGAAACTCGAAGCTGCCATGCAGTTGTAGAGCCGCTTGCAGCATCGTCGGCAGATGGTCGCGAATCTCCTTGGGACGGCTGCCGGGAAGCAGGCCGATCCAGAGCTTTGCGGGGTCGAGTCCGTTGGCGGCGGCAAACTCCTGGCGGGTGACGGCGGGCAGCGGCAACTCCGCCAGCGGATGGCCGACGAACTCCGCCGGGACGCCGCGCTCGCGATAGAAGGGTTCCTCAAAGGGGAAGATCACCAGCATCCGGTCGATGTACTTTTGCACCAGCCGAATGCGCTTCTTCTTCCAGGCCCAGAGCTGCGGGCTGACAAAGAAGATGACCGGCACACCGAGTTTGTGCAACTGCTTGGCAAGCCGGAGGTGAATCTCCGGGAAGTCGATGAGCACGGCGACCGAGGGCGGACGCTGGCGGATGGCGCGCTTGAGGCGGCGGAAGCGGCACCAGATGCGCGGCAGGTGGCGGACGATTTCGGTGAGGCCCATGACGGCCATCTCTTCCGAGCGGACGACGCACTCCAGTCCCGCTGCGGCCATGCGCTCGCCACCCATGCCGTAGAAGTTGGCGGCTTGGCTGGAGACGTTGAGCTGCTCTTTGAGCGCGGAAACCAGTAGCGCGCCGTAGTGCTCGCCGCTGGCCTCGCCTGCCGAGATGAAGATGGTGGGCATTTTTTCTGCGCTGGAGACCATGATAGCGGGTTTGCCACTTGGATAAATTAAGGGTTTGACAGCTTGCGCGCCGCACGATGAGAGGCCTGTGCAAGTTATTGATGTTGGGTTAGTTAAGAATCTACCTAGCCGAGTGCGCGCCCTTCACGAAATAATCCGCAAAAAATGAGGCGAAGGGGAGGCGAATTGGACCCCGGGGGGGGGGATTCATTCGCATCACAGTTTC
>Ga0181529_10002385_pt1 | contig 22544 bp, 24 predicted proteins | sample PEATcosm2014_Bin_36_FD_119763 | JGI IMG/M metagenome (GOLD analysis project Ga0181529, IMG submission 119763) | Peatland microbial communities from MTU Mesocosm Facility, Houghton, MI, USA - PEATcosm2014_Bin10_30_metaG | ecosystem: Environmental > Terrestrial > Soil > Wetlands > Peat | place... | reverse complement strand
CTGCCAAGCCCGGCGCTGACGGCGAAGATGAGGACCCAAATTACGGTCGGGACCGCCCGGAGGAAGGCCACGAAGCCCTTGATGGCCGTCACCACCGGCTTCGGCGCTAGGTTCGCGGCGGCGAGGGGCCCGACGATGATGGCGCCTACGGCACCTATCACCGTCGTGAGAGCGCCAAGGGCCAGGGTGACCCCGATCTCGCCCAATGCTTCCAGAAATTTGAAGTGCTCGGATCTTGGGCTGGTGATCATCGTACCCAGTTCCTTGAACAGCTTGGGCAAGCCCGTCCTCGGCTCATAGCCTCGAGTGTCGAGGAAAAAGATACCGAGTATCGTAACCGCGACGAGGATGAAGATCGTGAATCCGAGGGCCGCTCGATGGATCTGGACGTGGGCCTTCGGGGGCAGCGCTCCCGACGCGACGATCGCGTGGATGGGGATCGCCTCGCCGTCGGCCCGCTCGACGGGCGCGAGGACCCGTTTCCATCCTGGCTTGGGACGGCCGTCGATCACAGGAATGACCTCCGAAGCAGGTTCGAGATCGACTCGACGACGATGACGGTCAGGATGATCCCGATGACCACGGCGCCCGCTACCTCGAAATTCATGACTTTGTAGTATCGGTCGAAGAGGAACCCGATCCCGGTGCCCGTGAGCAGGCCCACCAAGGTCGCGTCGCGGATGTTGGTCTCGACCATATAGAGCATCCAGCTCGCCACGGTGGGCAGGATCGAGGGGATCACGGCCCGCGTCACCGTCGAGAGCCAGCCGGCGCCCGAGGCTCGCAGGGCCTCGACCGAGGATTCGGCGACGTCATCGATGGTCTCGGTGAAGGCGCGCGTGAGGTAGCCGAAAGTCCCGATGAGGAGGGCGAGAAGCCCCGTGATCGAATTCTGCCCCAGCGCGAGGAGAAGGATCATGGCCCAGGCGACGACCGGCACGTTGCGGCAGAAGGAGGCGATACCTCGGATGACCAGGGAACCGGTCCGGACAGGCCGAGTGGTACGCGAGGCGAGGATCGCGAAGACGAGGGCCAGGGCCGCGGCGATCACCGTCGCCATGACCGACACGAGCACCGTCTCCCCGAGCTTCCCAATTATCTGGGGGAGGGCCTTGGCGGCGCGCGAGCCCGGGGCGAACCTCGTGAACATCCAGAAAAAGGCCTTGGGCAAGGAGGAGAACATCAGGACGAAGTTGAATTGAGTCACGATCGAGCTGACGGCCGTGAAGAGCAGGAGGCCGACGAGGATGCCAAAGGTGGCGAGGCGCTTTCGCCTGGATATGCGCTGTATTTCGAGGGGGACCGTCATTCCCCGGTCTCCGCGTTCATAAGGATGCCCTCGGCCTCCGAACCGTAGATTTCGGCTATTATCCTCTTCTTGATCTTCTTCGGCTCGCCGTCGTAGACGATCTCGCCTTGGCGGATGCCCACGAGCCTGTCTGAATACTTGAGCGCCACGTCCACCTGGTGCAGATTCATGAGGATGGTGATGTTCATCTCGCGCGAGATGCCGTACAGGTGGTCCATGATGATCTTGGCCGAGCCCGGGTCGAGGGAGGCGATCGGCTCGTCGCAGAGGATGAGGCTGGGGTTCTGGATCAGGGCGCGCGCGATGCCCACGCGCTGCTTCTGCCCTCCGGAAAGCTGATCGCAGCGCTTATGGACCTGATCCGAGAGGCCGAGCCGGCTTATCAAGTCCCAGGCCGCGGATTTCTCCTCCTTCGAGAAAAGGCCGATGGCTCCTGCCAGGCTGTTCTTGTAGCCCAGCCTCCCGTGGAGGACGTTCTCGAGGACGGACTGGCGGGGCACGAGGTTGAAATGCTGGAAGATCATGCCGATGCGAGTGCGGAGCCTGCGCAGCTGACGGTGCCCGAGGCCGAGCACGTCGGTGCCGTCAAAGCGGACCGAGCCCGCGCTCGGCTCGATCATGCGGTTGACGCAGCGCAGGAGGGTGGACTTGCCCGCGCCCGAGCGGCCGATGATCGAGACGAACTCTCCGCGCTTCACCTTGAGGCTCACTCCAGAGAGGGCCCTGACGTCCTTATAGTATTTCGTGAGATTGTCTATCTCCAGGATCGCCACGGCCCCCCCCTCGACGAGACGGCGGCGGACCCCGCTGGGGACCCGCGCCGCCATCCAATTCCCCCGGCTAATGGACGGGATCCGAACGGATGCTACTGATTCATGATGGTCCGGATATCGTCATACCACTTCGCATCGACGGGAAGGAAATGCTCCTTGTCAGTCTTGTTCCAAAGGCCTTTGAAGGCCTGGCCATCGACCTGGTAGCCTTTGGGCGTGAAGATCTTCGGGTTGCTGGCGACGGCGTCCGACGTGAGGGCCGCGCGAAGTTTGTTGAAATCTTCCTGGGTGAGGACGTTCATGTTCGCGATGATCGGGGCCTGGCGGACGCTGGCCGAGGCGATGACGAGGAAGGCGGTTCCGGGGACGGTGTCGAAGGGGGCGGCCGCTCCCTGCTTGGTCGCGTAGACGGCCCCGGGCATATTGGCCTTGCCGGCGACGAGGTCGAAGTATCCGTCGACATCTATATCGTCCACGGAACAGGCGTCGGCCTTGCCGGAAAGGACATTATAGATCGAGCCTTGATGGGACTGGCCGAAGACGACATTGCCGAAGAACAGGCCGGAACCGCCCTGGAGGAAGAGGTCCTCGACCTTGTCGGTGGCCTTCCAGCCCTTGGCCTTGGCGAAGGTAGGCTTTAGGATGACGTTGGTCGGGATCTGGAAGCCGGAGGTCGAGCTCGTGGACACGAAGGAATAGGTCTTGCCCTCGAGGGGGTTGAGCGTGTACTTGCCCGTGTCCCTGCTATAGTATTGCGCTGCGTCGGCGACGCGCACCGCGATGCGGCTGTAGTAGACGGAGTCGTCGAGGGTGCCCTTTGCGCTGGATTCGGTCACGAGCGGGACGACTTTCTTGTTGATCTGCTCGGCCTGGATATAGCCGGCAGCGCCCGGATAGCACAAGGCCGCCTTGTCGTTGGCGATGGCCTGGATGGCGATGACGTAATCCGTGGTCAGCATGTCGATTACCTTGCGTCCGCCGAGAGCCTGGGAAATGACGTCGTCCATGGCCTGGCGGCCGGCTTTCCAGTCCTCGCCTCCCTGGTTCGGGTACCAGACGACGGTCAGCGGCTTCGCTTGGGCGAAGGCGCCGCCGAGGGCGATGAGCGCCAGCGCGAGGATGGAGAGAAGTTTCTTCATCATGTCCTCCTAGTTCGGTTCCTGGTTGATGGCCCTTGTTCCACCGCTCGATTCGCCCGAGGGGGCGGGCCCCTAGTGTTGGGATCCTACTTGACGATTGTTAGGGAACGACCTGGAAAGCTTTAGCGAATGATGAATTGGACGCGAGTATTCGATTAAGCCTCTAGCGGCCGAAGAGGGTATCCAAGGCCTCTGACAGCAGTTCCGGGCTCCCCGCGGCCGCGTAGAAGTGACGCGACCGTCGGCCCCCCTCCTCGCCCGGCAGCGGACGGGTCGTCGAGGCGCCCCCAGACTCGGCCAGCACGATGTCGGCGGCGGCGTGGTCCCATATGGAGACCTTGCCCGAGACGTACACGTCGAGCGAGCCCCTCGCGATCCTGCAGATGGCGAGCGAGGCGCAGCCGAGGGCGCGATGCCCCCTCCCGGACAAGGCGAGGGCCTCAGGCCTCGCTCCGAACCTGTCGGCCAGGACCCGGCAGGAGTCCATGCTTATATCGACTAACGCGTTCTCGATCGAGGCGGAGCGACGGGGGCCCTGAGCCGAGGCTCCGAGTCGGGCGGCCCGCCCGGAAGCGCCAAGGCGGGCGGCCCGCCCGGAAGCGCCAAGGCGGGCGGAGCCCAGGAATGCCCCCGAGCCCGGGACGGCCTGGTACAGCTCGTCGGCCATGACATCGTAGACGAGGCCGAGCCGCGGCCGACCGCCCTCGAGCAGCGCTACCGAGATCGAGAAATCCCGGCCCGAGCAGGCGAAATTTGTCGTGCCATCGATGGGATCGATGATCCAAGTCGGGAGCTCGTCATCGGGGCCATCGGCGGGGGCCGAGTCGCCCGGCGCTCCGGCCTCCTCGGCGAGAAATCGATGGCAGGGCAGCCGCGCGGATATCCCGGAGATCAGGTGGTCCTGAACGAGGGTGTCGAAGCGAGTGACCAAGTCGCGACGATCTCCTCCCTTGGTCTCGTACTCCACGGCCTCTGCGGCAGCGGCCCTCAGCATAGCCCCCGTCTCCCGGACGAGCCCTGCGACGAAGGGATAGACGGTCGAGGGCTCGCCGCCGAGCGCCTCCAACGCGCCCAGGGGAGAGCGGATCTCGCCCATCGCATGGACCGAGCCTAGGGAGCCGTGATCGTCGCTGCCGCCCGTCAGGACGAGGCCGGGCCAGGCCCTGGCCCTCGCCAGGACCTTCTCGTGGTCCTCGAGGCGATGGCTCTCGTGGTAGAGCTCGATGCCGTCGAGCCTAGCGGGGAGGAGCTCGTCGAGGAGCTCCCAGGAATCGAGCTGCCCCGGATGGGCGAGGACGGCGAGGCCCCCGTCCGCGTGGATCGCCTGGAGCGCGTCGAAGGCGTCGGCGTACTGGATGTCGCCGGCGCAGATCCCCCCGGGGCCGAAGAGCTCGCGATAGGGCGCTCCGTAGATTCCATCGGCGAGGCCCTTCCGAGCGAGGACCGCCATCGCATGCTGCTTGTACAGGACCTTCGCCTCGCCGGCGGCCTCGACCACCTCGCCTATCGAGATCGGATAGCCGGCCGCGGCCAGGATGCCGACTTGCTCGCGGGTCCTCGCGTCGCGGGCCTGGAGGATGGGATCGCATAACGCGCTTATGTGCGTCGCCGGCGAGGCGAACTTGAAGCCCAGCACGTGGGCCTTGCGCTTCCTCCTATAGTCGTAGGCCGAGATCTCGACCCCGGGCACGACGACGACGCCCAGCCTCAGGCCGAGGGCCATCGCGCCCTCGAGGCCCTCCGTCACGTCGTGGTCGACGATGCCGATGTAGTCGAGGCCCCGCTCCTTCGCGATGAGCACGGCCTCCTCCGGAGAGCGGGAGCCGTCCGAGCGCGTCGTATGGACGTGGAGGTCACCGATCACGATCGGTCACCGATCATAGCGGCGCTCCTTGGAGGGCCGGCCTCGGATCCGCGAAGCGGCCGGAGCCCATCTGGTATTCGCGGTCGCAGAGCCCCTCCATGAACTGGAGGTCGTGGAAGATGCCGAGCATCGTCGTCCCCTCGGCCTTGAGCTTCTCGATGAGCTCCCTCACCTTCCCCTTCGAATGGTCGTCGAGGCTCGCCGTGGGCTCGTCGAGGAGGAGGAGCCTCGGGCGCCTCACCATGGCTCTGGCCACGTTGAGCCTGAGCTTCTCGCCGCCGGAGAAGCTGTTCGCGTAGCTGTCCCAGAGCTCCTCGTCGAGCTCGAAGTGCCTGAGCATCTTCTCCGACTCCGCTCGCGCCTCGTCGTCGGCCATCCCCACCTCGAGGGCCGCCTGCGTCAAGGCCTCCATCGCCGTCGTACGCGGCACGAGGCCGAGGAACTGGCTCACGTAGCCGATCTCGCGGGCGCGCAGGTAGATCACCTGCCGCTCGCTCGCTCGGAAGAGGTCTATCTCGCCGAAGCGCTCGGAGCGATAGACCGCCCTGCCCCGCTGCGGGAGGTAGCTTCGGTAGACCAGCTTGAGGATCGTCGACTTCCCCGAGCCCGAGCGGCCCGTGATCCCGACGAGCTCGCCCTGGGCCACGTCGATGTCGATGCCTTCGCAGGCCTTGATCCGCTTGCCCAGCTGATGGACCGTGAAGGTCTTGCCCAGCCCCTGGATGGAGAGCATGGGGCCGTTCATTCCGGGCCCTGGACGTCGTACCTGCGGGCGAAGTCCTCCGCGCTCCCGGTGAAGTCCGCGAGCCTCGCCTTGATGGTCTCGTAGGGCCAGTCCCACCAGGCTATCCTCGCCATGGCCGCCGCCAGCCGCGCGGGGAAGCGGTCCTTGATCTTCCTCGCGGGCACGCCGACGACCACGGCGAAGGGAGCCACGTCCTTCGTCACGACGGCGCCGGAGCCGACGACGGCCCCGTCCCCCACGGTCACCCCCGGCATAACGATCGCGCCATGGCCTATCCAGGTGTCGTGCCCGACGCGGGCGACCTGGGACCTCCGCCAGGCGAAGAAAGCCTCGTCATCGGCCTCGGCGAGGCCGTAGAGCCTGCGCCGGTAGGTGAAATGGTGGAGGGTGGGACGGTCCATGGGGTGCATCGTCGGCCCGATGCGCACGGCCGCCGCGATGTTGGCGAATTTCCCGACCACGGCGTTCTGCAGGAAGCAATAGGGCCCGGTGTAGGAATAGTCGCCTAACTCCACATTCTCGTAGTAGCCGCCCTCCCCCAGCTCGGTGTACTCGCCGAGCCTCACGTCCTCGAGCTGCGAGCCTTCGTGCACCAGGGGCCGCTCGGTCAATCTCTTCTCCATCACGCCCTCCGGTAATCGGTCGTCATGATCAAGCGCCCGTCCACGAGGACGGTCGTGACCGCGGGGAAGCCGCCCTCGATCCTCTCCACGAGGAGTATGTCCGCCTTCTTGCCGGGCTCGAGGGATCCCAGCTCGTCGCCCATCTTAACAGCCTTGGCGGGATTCAGGGTAGCGAGCCTTGTCGCGTAGGCCAGCCCGATCCCGTCCTCCTCGGCGATGCGGAACACGGCGTGGAGGATCGCCGCCGGGTAGTAGTCGCTGCACAGGATATCGGCCGAGCCGTCGCGGACCGCCTCCATCGCGGAGAGGTTCCCCGAATGGGAGCCGCCCAGGAGCACGTTGGGCGCCCCTATCACGGTCGCCATGCCGAGCCTCCTCGCCTCCCTCGCGGCCTCGAGCGTGATCGGGAACTCGCTGATGGTCGCGCCGAAGGACTGGACGAAGGCGAGCTTCTGGGCGGTGTCGTCGTCGTGGGAGGCCACGGCGATCCCGTTGGCGATCGCTAGAGAGGCGATCCCGCGGATCTCGGCTTCCTCGAGCTTGGCCCGGCCTTGGATGCTCTCGATCGCCTGGTCGATCTCCCGGTCGGTCAGGTCCCGATAGCCCTTGATGGTGCCGCGGTACATCTCCAGGTCACGGTACTGCCCCTGGCCCGGCGTATGGTCCATGAACGAGATGAGGTGGACCTTGCCGTCCCGGATATAGGAGCTGATCTCCTCGACCCTCCGCAGGTTGTCGATCTCGAAGCGCGCGTGGAAGCGGTGGCGGATCAGGTGCCTCGAGGAGTGCGAGGCCTCGATGATGTCGATGAAGCGCTTGGTGTTCTCCGGGTCCCTGATCGGGTTCGAGTCGAAGATCACATGGTCGTAGAGGGAGAGCGCGTGGAACATGGTCGTGATGCCGTGGGTCGCCAGCTCCCGCTCGGCCTCCCGCAGGCTCAAGGAGAAGTCCATCAGGCTCTTCGGCCGGGGCGCGGCCATGCGCTCGATATAGTCCGAGTGGACGTCGACGATGCCCGGCATCACGTAGCGGCCGCGCGCGTCGATCTCCGCGCAGCCCCGCGCGTCCCCGCTCGGCACGATGTCGGCTATCGAGTCCCCGTCGACGATGAGGTCCATGCCGGAGAGGACCCGGTCCTCGCGGACTATGTTGCCGTTCCTGATCGCGTACATGCTTCCGCCATCCTTGGATTAGAGCATCGAGTGCACGAGCTCCTGGGTATAGGGCTCCTGCGGGTCTTCGAGGATCTGGTCGGTGAGGCCCTCCTCGACCACCTCGCCGCCGAGCATCACGATCGTCCGCTCCGCGAGCATCCTGACGACGCTCAGGTCGTGCGAGACCAGGAGCATGCTGATGCCCAGCTCGCGCTGGATCTGCTTGACGAGGTCCAGGACCTTGGCCTGCACCGAGAGGTCGAGGCCCGTGGTCACCTCGTCGAGGAGGAGGACGGGCGGGTTGTTGGAGAGGGCCTTCGCGATCTGGACGCGTTGCTGCATTCCGCCCGAGAAGAACTCAGGTGCCTCCCTCATGCGGTAGCTGGGGATGTTGACGTGCCCCAGGAGGCCGACCGCCCGCGCCTCCATGTCCGATACCCTGCGGCCCCCCGCCGCGATGAGCTTCTCCGCGACGTTCGAGACCGCGGAGAACCTCATCTTCAGCCCCTGCAGCGGATTCTGGTAGACCTTGCCGAGGAGGGTGTTGCGTATGCCCCGCTTCGCCTGAGCCGAGACCGAGAAGATGTCGACCTCCCCGCCCTCGAAGGCCGCGAGGTAGGCCGAGCCCGCGCTCGGCTCGGCATCGTAGTAGAGACAGTTGAGTATCGTCGACTTTCCGGAGCCGCTTTCCCCGACTACGCCGAGGACCTCGCCCTCGTAGAGGGTCAGCGACAGGTCCCTGAGGGCGTAGACCGTGCCGCACTCGGGGCAATAGTTGCGCTCCAGCGCCGCCCGATCGCCGCCCGCGCAGCGGGGGCAGGTGGGTCCGAACCACTTGGTCAGCCCCTTGAGCCTGAGGGCCATCGAATCGAAGTCGCCGCTCACGTCGCCCTTCTCGCCGAGCAATAGCTCGTGTCGTTGCACTGGTGCGCGGCGAGGCCCGAGGCCTCGTCCAGCAGCTCGTCCATGAAGACCCCCTCGGCCCCGCAGAATCGGCATTTCCGGCCCGCGACGGACTCGGCCTCGAAGGGGTGGTCCTCGAAATCGAGGGAGACGACCTTCGTGAAGGGGGGGACGGCGTATATCTTCTTCTCGCGCCCGGCGCCCAGGAGGATCAGGGCCCTCGAGCCGTTCAGCTTGGGGTTGTCGAAGCGCGGGATGGGGCTGGGCGCCATCACGTAGCGGTCGTTCACGAGGACGGGATGGTCGGCCCCGGTGGCGACGCGGCCGAACTTCATGATCTCCTCGAAGAGAGCCAGGTAGGCGCCCGAGTATTCCTTCTCGGCATGCAATCTTTTTGTAGCGTACTCGCTCGGCTCGACGAAGCGGAGCGGCTCGGGCATGGGCACCTGCAGGACGAGTATCTGTCCCTTCTCCAGGGGAAACTCGGGGATCCGGTGCCGGGATTGGACGATAGTGGCCGCTCGAGCGTCCTCGGTGGTGCGGATCCCCGTCGTGCCCTTCACCAGCCTCTTGATGCTGACCGCGTTCACCGACTCGTCCGCCCCCTGGTCGATCACCTTGAGGACATCGTCCTTGCCGACGAGCGATAGGGTGAGCTGAAGCCCGCCCGTGCCCCAGCCCCGCGCGATGGGCATCTCCCTCGAGGCGAAGGGAACCTGGTAGCCGGGGATGGCGACGGCCTTGAGGATGGCCCGGCGGACCTCTCGCTTCGAGCCCTCGTCGAAGAAGGCGAAATTGTACAGGGCCTCGCTCCTCATTCCGGCCTCCTCGCCTTGCGGACGCTGTCGAGCTTGGACTGGAAGGTCACGTAGTGCGGCAGCTTGAGGTGGGAGATGAAGCCGGTGGCCTCGACCGAGTCGACGTGGAGCAGGACGAATTCCTCGTCCCGGACCGCCGAGCCCTTGTCGCCCGACTCGAGGCACTGGTCGAGGAGGCTCATGGCGATGGCCTTGGTCTCGTTTTGCCCGAAGGAGAGGCCGAAGCCGATCTCGAATTCGATCCCGGTCTTGCCCATGCCTCGAGGCACCGAAACCGGAACCAGGGTCTCGACTGCCGTGATCTTGATCTGGCCCACGTAGTAGGCCTCCCCCTCGGCCTGGCCCGGGGCGCCGGCCGAGGCCAAGGGGTTCGGCACCAGCACCGCGACGCGGCCCACGCGGAGCTCGCCGACGGTCGGATGGAGGGTGGCTCCGTAGCCGCGGAGGGCCGCGTAGCCGAGGGCGGTGACCGCGCCGGTCTGGCCCCGCGCGAGGATCTGCAGGCGCTCGGAGCGGATGGTCGGGAACTCGATGGCGCGCTTCGTCACGTCCCTCGGCTCGGCCTCGTCCAAGGGCCGCGCCTTGAGCAGGCCCAGGGACCGGACGTAGTCTATGGCACCCTCCTGTTCCCGGATCGAGCTTCCCGCTTCCGCGCCCTCGACCGGGCGCTCCAGGTATTCCGCGACCCAGCGCGCTGCCCCCTCGTCCGTCTCGCCGAGGAGGCCCGAGTCGATGAGCCTGTGCGTGTAGTCGCAGGCCGCGCCGAGGACCTGGCCGCCGGGGATGTCCTTGAAGCTGGCCGAGATGCGGCGCTCGACCCGCATGTGCCTCGAATCGACGGCGAGCGAGTAGTGCGAGCGCGGCAGGGTGGAGCGGAAGGCCCGCATGAGGAAGACCGCCTCCTCGGGGCTCCCCTCGGCCTGCTTGATCGAGAGGGCGGCGAGGGCCTCGTCGTAGAGGCTCGCCTCGGACATCACCTGGTCCACGAGGGCGCGCATCCCCGACTCTATGGCCTTGGCGTCGACCGTCCGGCCCTTGCGGAGCCGCTCGTACTTGAGCCGCTCGATGGAGGCCTCGATCGCCTCAGTCCCTCCCCTGACCGCGACATAGCCCATGATCAGGCATCCCTTCGGACGAGGGTGGTCCTCGGCAGGGCGGCGAGGCGGAAGTCTTCGTCCACGAACAGCAGGTCAACGCCCAGCGGGAACTCCGCGTTCTTCGCGCTCCTGGCCTCGAGCCATCCGGGGTCGAGGTCCGCGCCTCGACCCGCGCCCATGCCGAGGCGCGCCTTCGTCTCGATGCCCGGCCCGGCGAGGATGAGCTCGCCTTCCCCGCTCAACCGGGCGACCTCGATGACCAGGGTCGAGCCAAGATGGGGATCCACGAGCGTGCCCTCCCTCGCGAGCCGCATCGAGCGGGCGACGTCCTTCCCGCCGAGTACGAAGACGAAGTCCGACTCGCCCGGACCCGCTCGCCTCGCATAGGTCAAGTGCGAGATCACGTCGCCGAGAGCCGCGGAGTCGGACGAGGACACGCAAAAGCTCGTCTCGGCGTCCAAGAGGGCCAAGGCGAGGAGGAGGACGCCTTTGTTGATGGGCAGCTCGAGGTCGAGCAGCTCGGCCTCGCGGGAGAGCTCGGCGATGGTGCCCGGGCTCGCCTGGGCGGCGAGGAGCTTGCGGAAGACCTTCTGGAGATCGTGCACGGGGTCGAGTCTCATGCCCTAGCTCCTGTCCATCGATTCGAAGGCGACCCTGGTCCTGGCGATGCGCTTGGCCTCCTCGGCCTCTCGGCGGAGAATGGCGGCCTCCTCCTCGAGGAGACGGTCCTCCCAGGGGGCGCATTCCTCGAGCGAGGCGTTGAAGGCCGCGTCTATTATCGCCAGGTCCCGCGCCGCCTCGCTCTCGTCGCCCGCGACGATGCCCAGGCCGATCCGCCCCTCGACCTGGACCTTGGCCTCCGTGACCAGGAGCTCGCCGAGATAAAACAGCCCGTTCTTGGCCGTCTCGCGGGCCTTGATCATCACGAGGCCGCCCCGCGGCTCCTCGATGATCGCGACCTTGCGCCGCGAGGATATGGCGAGGGAGAGCTCCCTCCTCAAATCCGGCGAGCCCTCGATGAGTATCCTCGTCCGCCTCGAGCGTTCCACGCGCCTTCCCTCCGGTCCGCGAAGAGTGCCGGCCCGAGGTTCGGAAACGATTTCGATAGGATTAGTTTTCGATGAGGAATGACAAGCCCGCATGTAGAGTAGCCCTATCCTTGAATTGACCGAATGCTCACAAAGATTGCCCGCCCGCCTCATACATAGTGGCGACGGGGGAGGTCATGGGCATCGAAGGCATCCGGTTCCGCAAGCTTCGCGCAGTCGCGCCGGATCGGGCCGGGACGGCCGTCGACTTCGGCTCTATCGCGCCGGCCAAGGCCTTCCTACAGGCCTTCGCCGCAGTCGAAGCCCTGCTCCGCCGAAGTGACGGAGCCGGCGGTCGAGCGCCCGGCTCTCGCGGGATACTCGCCCGATTGCGTCGTGACGCTCCGCTCGGGGATGCGGGGCAGGCCCGCGCCATGGCTGCTCTTCGAGTGCGCCCGGCTCCTCGACGTCTATCCCATGGATGCGGTCGTAAAGGTCGGAGACACGGCCGCCGACGTCGAGGAGGGCCTCAACGCATGCGCCTGGTCCGTGGGACTCACCATGTCAGGCAACGAGTGCGATGCGGCGAGGCGCCCCGCGACTGGTGCACCTGGGACCGCGACTACAACGATTTCGTGCAGGGGCTCCGCGCCCGGTTGCTTTCCCTCCTCGGCCCGAAGGCCGTCGCCGAGTACTCGACCCGGCCGATGCAGGGACCCGGGACCTTCGCCATCGAGGCCGCGCTGACGAGCCTCTTGCCCAGGGAGGGCAAGCTCCTCCCCCCCGATCCGGATGAGCTTGGCGAGATTCTCGTCGATGACACGGGGATAAGCCACGTCCGCGCCGTCCATGTCGAGACGACAATGGCCTTCAAGGCGTGTCCGGCTTCGGCTTCGCCATAGCGCGCAGGGACCTTCTCGCCTCGGCCGCGGGGCGGGCCGGGAGCCTCGCCCTCGACCTCCACGACCAAGGGAGGAGCTTCGAGGAGGGCGGAGGGAAATGGCGCTTCACGAGCCCGACACACGTCGTCAGGGCCCTGGTCAAGGCCCTCGACGAGCTCGAGGCCGAGGGCGGTGTCGTAGCCGGGCACGCGCGCTATTGCGGCAATCGGGACGTCATGCTCGAGGAGATCGGCCGAGCCGGCTTCAAGCCACTCCTGCCTGAGCAGCTTCGCTCGCCGATCATCACGAGCGGAGATGTCCATCCCCGCGACTTCCGCGCCCTGGGCGTCGCCATCAAGGAGATGGCCGCCATCAAGGAGATGGCCGCCATCAAGGAGATGGCCGCCATCAAGGAGATGGCCGCCATCAAGGAGATGAACGAAATATTCACGCGGTATTAACGCGCCTTTCATCGATGGGCCTTAGCCTTCGCAATGGAGGCACGACATGGCGGCATGGTACCATCGCGCGAGCTGGGGCTTGGCGAAGGCCCTCTACGCTCCTTCTCTCCTAATGTCTAGCCACGTGGAGGCGAGCGGGCTCGAGCACCTGCCCGAAGGCCCCTTCCTCCTCATGGCGGGTCACGCGAACTACCTCGATCCCTACGTGCTCGGCGCCCTCGGCCGAGGCCCCATCCGATACATGGCCAATCTCGAAGGCGTGCCTCCGATCAAGGCCGCGATGGCCGATCTCGTCGGATGCTACGCCAGGCGCAAGGGCGCGAGCGATATGGCTTCCCTGAGAAAGACCTTCGAGCTCGCCGCATCAGGGGATTCCATCGGCATCTTCCCGGAAGGCGATAGGAGCTGGGACGGCGCTTCGGTCCCCATCAAGCCGGGTTGCGGCAAGCTCGCGCGTCGCCTCGGCCTCCCCCTCGTCCTCGCGCGGCAGAAAGGCAACTACCTCGCCAGGCCGCGCTGGGCGGCCAAGCCCAGGCGCGGGCCCTGGAGCGTCGATTTCTCGGTCTTCGGCGCCGACGAGATCGCGAGGATGTCGGACGGCCTCGTCGAAGCGCTCATCGCGGCGATCGTGGCCAAGGACGAGATCAAGGAAGCTCAGCTCGAGGGGAGGCGCTTCGAAGGGGAGGACAGCGCCGAGGGCATCGGCCTCCTCCTCTGGCGCTGCCCGGTCTGCGGCAAGACCGACGGCCTTCGGGGCCGCGGCGACGTGATCTCCTGCCAGCGTTGCGGCTCGCGCTGGGAGCTCGACGCCAACTGCCGAGTGAGGCCGCTCAACGCGCCCCTCTCGATCCACGCCGCCGAGATAGCCGACCTCAAGGACTGGCACGATTGGCAGGTCGCCACCCTTCCCGAGCTCGCGGAAAGCGAAGAGAGGGGCTTCCCCCGGCTCCGCTCGGAATGCGTCCGGCTCTCCAGGCGCGAAGGAGCGTCGGCCAGAAGCATGGGCTTCGGCAGGCTCTATCTCAGGGGCAGGGGAGAGGGAGCCGAGCTCGTTTTCGAGGGAGGCTCCTCGAGGGCGGTCTTCGAGGCCGCGTACGTGCGCGGATTCGTGGACAACTTCAACGCCTTTTCCGAGTTCGACTATCGCGGCCAGCGCTGGCGCCTGGAATTCGGCGGCGACAACGCGGCCAAATGGGCCTTCGCCCTCGCGGGCCGCTCGGGGGTGGCCGCATGAGATCTGGCCTCTCCGAGCTCATGCAGACCCTCTTTCCGGAGATCGTCAGGAACGCGAGCCCCGAAACGTCGCGCGGCCTCATGCTCGCGACGGGGGCCCTGTACTACGCGCTCCACTTCCGGGAGCGCAGGCGCATCGAGGACAGCGTCAGCGACCTCCTCGGCTCGGGCGCGAGGGCCGAGGCGGCGAAGCGCAGGGTCTTCGACCACATCCTCGAGCACTATTTCGAGAAGCTCCTCGTCGCCAACCGCTCTCGCGGCTTCCTCGAGGCCTTCCTGCGGAAGCGCGTGTCCGAACGCGGGCTCGAGCGCCTCGACGAGGCCCTGGGGAAGGGCAGGGGCGCCATCGCGGCGACCGCCCATTGGGGAGCCGTCGAGCTCATCCCGCCCTACCTCGTGGAGCGCGGCTATCCGGTGTCGGCCGTGCTCGAGACCAGGACGCCCCGCCTGCGCCGCGCCCTCGAGCGGCTGGCGGCGGGGAGGGACATCGAGCTCATCATCGCCTCCCGCGGCGACCGGGTCCTTGAAAGCATCCTCGGAGCCTTGGCGAGGGGCCGGGTCCTCGTCACCCAGATCGACGAAGTGGACGCCTGGAGGAAGCGCAGGTCGAGGACCATCAGGCTCTTCGGCAGGTCCCTCTTCTTCGACCACAGCCTGGACTTCATAGCCAAGCGATCCGGGGCCCCCACGGTGGGCATCTTCTGCAGCAGATCGGAGGGCCTGAAGTACGCCCTGAGCTGCGAGGAGATCGCCCTGGACCCGGCCGCGGAGGACGTGGCGGTCAAGGCTTTGAGGCTCTGGGAACGGCATACGATCGAGGCGCCCGAGCAGTGGTACCAATGGAAGAAGTGGAAAGACATGAAGGCCGAGGCCTAGCCGCTTGTCGGCCTCGTCGGGGAAGGAGGCCATGGAGATCCTCACGCTTCCTGCAAACCAGACTGCGTCGCTAGATCCGTCCGGGAAATGGATAGCTCGTTGAGCGAGACCTTCGGCCGGTAGGAGGGCACAGCCCACGATTGTCGCTTCGGCTGCCCTTGCTACCACGCCCTTTCCTGCCTCAACAACTATGGGATCTCGAAGGATGTCCGCTCAGCGGCGACGCGGCCCTTGGCGATCCGCATGCATATTTGTATCTTGATGATGAGCGATAGTGGTGCGCCATCCGCCAGCGTTCCAATGAGATCTTGGAGCATGAAATCGAGCACTCGATGACGAGGCAGGCGGGACGACCGCCAAGGGCTTCCATCGGGCAGCCCCACGTGTCCAGGTACCAGGCAGCGTCCCGGGACGGTTATTGTCGAATTTTCGCGACTATGAAGTGGCAACGGCGAGAGCTCTTCTCCCGTGTACAGTTCAACGTCACCCATTTTCGCTGGACGGCGAGGAGGGTTGTCCTTTTCGACCACTATCGATGACCTGCAGAAGCGATGATCAAGGAGGGCAAATTTGCCCCCTACACCGAGTTCAAACGGACAGGGTAGCCGTTTTGAAAAAGCCGTTTGCCGCTCTTCTCAGGAGGACAGTAAAGCTCAGGCTTCTGGTTAATGCAATTGGGCCGCCAAATTAAGATGCCGGAGGCGCAGGCAGGGATGGCTGTCGGATTTTGGCTAGATACACGGAAAAATGGGACGAACGTGGGTGAGCAAGGCACTGCAGGAGGATCTCCCAATAGAGACGCATGCGTTAGCCCCTCCCCATCGCGAATCGACTATCAAGGTAAACGGGGAGCGCAAATGGATGGGACAGTTCCCTCCCTCCGCTTCGCTTATGAGCGCTGCTTTCGGTCGAACGATCGCGGGGGTGGAAGGACGCATTTCGCAAAAGCAGAATGGCCTTCCGTTCCTATACTTCCTAAACCGTCCAAAGCAAAGCATCCGCAATTAACTCCAGCCAGGGTTTCGAGGCTAAAAACGCAGAACGCAAGTTCGTACGCGAACATGGAGTCGAGCGATGATCGACCGGACGACAAGCGCCCTTGATGCCGACTTGGATTCTTGGCCTCAGATCGATCCCGATGGCCTGCCGATCCGATTCACCTCCCGCGAGATTCGCCCTCGACGCGATGAATATTCGCCTGTCCTGGAAGGGCCGTCGGTCCGGCTCGAGCCGCTGGGAGAGGAACACCTCGATCAGCTTTGTGAAATCGGGCTAGACCCCGAGCTCACTCGCTTTATGCCGTTTCGCATCCTAAGCCGGGAACAGATGTCGAACTATATCCACGATGCGATTGCCGCTCGCGATTCCCTCAGCGCGATTCCCTTCGTCATCCGCCTGAAAAATGGCGCGCAATCCGCGCAAGCGGTAGGAAGCACGAGATTCATGAACATTGACCCGAACAATCGGAGGATGGAAATCGGCTCTACCTGGATCGGGAAGGAATGGCAGCGGACGGGAGTCAACACCGAAGCCAAGTACGTAATGCTGCGGCATGCCTTCGAGACTCTCGAGTGCATCAGGGTAGAGTTCAAGACCGATTCCCTCAATGAGCGTTCGCGCAAGGCGCTCTTGCGGATCGGGGCGAAACAAGAAGGCATATTCCGAGATCATGTCATCACTTCGGATGGGCGCATTAGGCACTCCGTCTATTTCAGCGTCACGTCGCGGGACTGGCCAAGCGTCAAGGTGCGGCTTGAGGGCTTCCCCGGATACGGCGGCGCTGCGTACTCCGGAGACTAATATTAATGGACTTTTTTTCGTAGGTAACCACCATCTTCGGAAGCTCTTTTCTCAACTGTTCATCGCGGCTGACCGCGCGTCAGGTCTCGAGTTCGGGGTAATCGGAATCCGTGCCGGACGAAAGCGAGTTTGCGAGCGAGCTCTTCGGCTGCCTCGAGTGCGTACGCATGGGCACGACCCTGGCGCTGGCGCTCGTCGGCGCTCTGCCGGGAAACGAGACCGAAGCGAGTTTCATCTTGCACCGCAAACCAATGAGGGCATCCTAAGCAGCCATACAAGCTCCCCCAGCGGCGCTTGACGCCAAGGGTAACATCGATATCTCAGGCCGAAACGGCAATCGCGCCAGCGAGACCTCGAGGCTCCCCGAACAAATGGAGGCCAGCGGATACGACGCAACAGTCTCAACGGCGGTAATGATATTACTATAGCTGTATTCCCATAAGGATGTTCGGCAGCACGTAGAAATTCAGGAAATAGAAGGCGGGCTTGTCCTTCTCGACCTCCGCGAAAGGCGGCGGCTCGTACGTCTTCAGGACGCAGAGCCCGGCGATGCCCTGGAAGTTGAGGAAGAGAGGCCAACCGCCGAGCCAGAAATCGAGCCGGTGCCCCGCGTGGAATTCGTTCCAAAGCTCGAATCCTTCCGCCTCGACGGCCCTATAGGACTTGTAATAGATCGCGTACATCGGCAAGAGCTGGTCCTCGGCGTAGAACCCCCTCCAGATGAATCTTCTATAGCCCATGAGCGGAGAGAGGCCCCGGTAATAGCCGGGATAGCCCTCGCCGAAGAAGGTCCTGTCGGCATAGAGGCTGTAGACCCCGACCAGCGCGGCATTCTCCGAATCGATATCGAGATGGCAGCGTACGAAATATATGGAGAAGAGAGGATCGACGAGGCTCGTCTCCAAGGAAGCGGCCCTGTCCAGGCCGCCCTGGCACATCGCCCCCAGGGAGGGCAAGGCGAGGAGGGCCAGCGCCGCCGAGACCGCCTGAAATGCCCTTCCCCGCAAAGGGGCCTCGTCGCCTTCAATACCTGCCCGAAAATTAGCGATTGCCTAACCAAAGACGAACATGGCCCGGATAGCCTCTCGCCAATGCCGAGGCGACCAGGATTGTCGAGAAAAGGCGGGCCGAGGGACTGGGAGAGCCTCCGCTCGGCCCTAGCCTACATGGCGCCGGCCATCGCCTTCCTCTGCGCCTTCACCTTCGTCCCCTTCGCCCGCGCGATCTACTTGAGTTTCTTCGCGGTGAACCGCAATACCTTCCATGCCGCCCGCCTCGTCGGCCTCGAATACTACCGGAGGGTCCTGGACCTCGCCTCCTCGCCCTTCGGCGACACCTACCTCCGAAGCCTCCTCACCTCCCTCGAGTTCGCCTTGATGGTAGTGCCTGCGACGATAGCGGCAGCGGTCGGCTTGGCCTTGCTCGCTCGGGAAAAGCTTCCGAAGATCGGGGCCTTCCGGACGATCTTCACGAGCACCATCGCCATCTCCATCGCGAGCGCTGGTGTCATCTGGTCCATCATTTTCAGCCCGAGCGTGCGGATCTTCCGGGGACTGATCGAGCTTCTCCGTCTGGGCGCGCCGAGCCTCCTGACGGACTCGCGGACGGCCCTGCCCGCGGTGGCGCTGACGACGATCTGGACCGGCCTCGGCTTCAATTTCATCATCGCCCTCGCGGGCCTCGAGGCGATCCCCCGCGATCTCTACGAGAGCGCTGCCATCGACGGGGCGACCGGCTGGCGGGCGTTTTGGCGGGTCACGTGGCCGATGCTCGGCCCGACCCTGCTCTTCCTCCTCGTCATGACGACCATCTCCTCATTCGAGGCCTTCACGCAATTCAAGGTCCTGGTCGACAGCCCCGGCCCCAACCTGTCGACCAATGTCTTCGTCTACTCGATCTTCACCGCCTTCTGGATGGAGAACAACTACGGCCTGGCCTCCGCGATGTCGGTCGTCCTCTTCCTGGCCCTCCTCGGCCTGATCGCCCTCCAGTTCAGGCTCGACAGGGCGGTGCACTACCAATGAGGGCGGGCTGCCTGGCCAGGGCGGCGCGTTACGCGCTCTTGACCCTCGCCTCGCTCGTCGTGCTCTTCCCCCTGCTCTTCTGCCTATCGGTCTCGCTCCAAGGCGACACGGTGGCGCCACGACTCGTCCCGGAGCTCGGCAAGCTCGACTGGAGGGCCTTCGTCGAGGTATTCCGGAAGGAGCACAACATGCTCCGCTGGATCCTCAACTCCTTCGTCGTGGCGGCGGCGGTCACCCTGGGGCAGGTCGCGGTCTCCGCCCTCGCCGCCTACCCCCTGGCGATGCTCCGCTTCCCGGGGAAGACTTTCTTCTTTTTCTTTTTCGTCGGAAGCCTGATGATCCCCTGGGAATCGACGATAATCCCCAACTACCTGACCATCGCCTCCTTGCATTGGAAGGACAGCTACCAAGGGCTCATCCTGCCCTTCCTAGCGAGCGGCTTCGGCATCTTCCTCCTGCGGCAGAGCTTCATGACCCTGCCCAAGGAGCTCTACGAGGCGGCAGTCATCGAGGGCTGCGGCCGGGCACGCTACCTCGCCTCCGTCCTTCTGCCCCTCTCGAGGCCCGCCCTGGCCACGCTGGCGGTCTACGCCTTCCTCACGACCTGGAATCAGTACTATTGGCCCCTCCTGGTCATCGACGATCCGGCCTGGAGGACGGCCCAGGTGGGGATCACCGCCTTCAGGTCCTCCGAGATCGCCTCGTTCAACCTGCAAATGGCCGCCAATCTCGTGGTTATGGCCCCCACGATCGTCCTCCTCGTCGTCGGGCAGAAGCAGCTCGTCAGCGGCCTGACGGCAGGCGCCCTCAAGGGCTGAGGCCCTAACGCCGCATTAAGGGACTTCTCACCGCCGTCTCACGCCTTTTTCATGCGGAAAGGGCATCGTGCATGAATTATCCCCGATGGAGGTTCCCATGAGGTCATCCAGCAGAATCGCGATCCTCGCACTCGCCCTTGGCGGCTTGGCCGCCCTCGGGTTCTCGCAAGCGGCTGCCGCGGCGCCGACGGGGGTGGAGGCTCTTCCCCAGAGCGCCGGCTCGACCAAGGTCTCGTTCTGGTTCGGGCTCACGGGCGTGAACGGCGATGTCGTCCGCCAAGTGGTCAACAAGTACAACGCCAGCCAGACGAAGTACTACGTCGACGCGGTCTCCCAGCCCGACTACGACGCCACGATCAACAAGCTCAACACCAGCCTCGCCGGGGGCGAGCTGCCCAACGTGGTACAGATCTACGACATCGGCACGCAGCGCATGATCGACACCAAGAAGATCATCCCGGTCCAGACCCTGATCGACAAGGAGAAGCTGGGGCTCATCAAGGACCTCGAGCCCGCGGTGGCGAGCTACTACACGATAGCCGGCACCCTCTACTCGATGCCCTTCAACAGCTCGGCCCCGGTGATGTACTTCGACAAGACGGCCTTCAAGGAGGCCGGCCTGGACGCCTCGAAGCGCGTCTGGACCTACGACGAGGTCGCCGCCGCCGCCAAGGCCCTCGTAAAAAAGGACTCGAGCGGCAAGGTGCTCAGGCACGGCATCGGATTCACCCTCTATAGCTGGATCCTCGAGGAGGAGCTCGCCACCCAAGGCGTCCTCTTCGCCGACCCGGGCAACGGCAGGCAGACCCGGGCCCAGAAGCTCGTGTTCAACTCGAGCGCGGCCGAGAAGTGGCTGGACTTCCTCAAGTCCACGGTGGATTCCGGCTCGGGCGAGAGCTTCGGCATCGACGGCGGGGCCAACAGCGCCGCCCGCGACGCCGCCTTCGTCACGGGTGAAGCTTGCATCACCTTCAACAGCATCGCCTCCCTGCGAGGCTATATCAAGGGCGCGAAGGATTCGGGCAATGGCGTCGAGGTCGGCGTGGCCTATATCCCACGGCCGGCGGGAGCCCCGGGCGGGGTCATCATCGGCGGCGCCTCGCTGTGGATCACCAACACCGGCACCAGCGCGGAGCAAGCCGGGGCCTGGGACTTCGTCAAGTTCGCCTCCAGCCCCGCGGTCCAGGCCTTCTTCGCCTCGAACACGGGCTACTATCCGCCCCACACCGCCGCCTACGCGGTGCAGGATATGAAGGACGCCCTCGCCCTCTACCCGCAGTTCCAAGTCGCGATCGACGAGCTCCGCGCCACCAAGGCCTCGCCGGCGACGCAGGGAGCCGTCCTGGGCACCTTCGTGAAGACGCGGACGAACGTCCAGAGCGCGATGGAGCAGTACATCTCGGGCAAGGTCCCGAGCGCGAAGCAGGCCCTCGACGCGGCCGCCAGCATGTCCTCGAGCGAGCTTGGGGAATACGACTCGATGAGCGATTAGCCTTCGTTAGCGACGTACAGAGCCGGCGTGGACTGCCTGCGGAAGAGCTTCCTGGTCTCTGGGCGAAGGGAACGGTAGGCCTCATGGGACAGGGTCACGGCCTACCCGACATGGGCCTGAATGCCGAGCGAGCCGCTGCCTCCGGCGGCGCCGGGGGCGGCGGCGCCGGTCCGAGCGAGGTAGGCTCCGAGGACGCTCCTCGCGTTCAAGAGGGCGCGTAGTCCCGCATCGGGGTCCCTGGCCATGAGGAGGAACTCGTCCCCGATCCACCTTGGGACTAGGCCGCTCGGCCCGAGAGCGGATTCGGCCGACCTGGCGTAGCCGTCCATGTCGCAGAAGGCTATGAGCGGGATGAGCCGACGAGGAACGAGGTTTTCCTTCGCATCCATGATTTTACGATTGCACCTTCGTCATTCGGATTGCCACACGCAAACCGTGTATCGAGTTTCTCCCCTTATTCACCGAAAGGAAACGCTGCATTTACAAAGCAAGCATAAAAAATAAACATGCCGCGCAAAGAAAGCGCTTCGGATCCAGGAATTGCCGCGCTGCTTGGGGTCATCGTCCTCTGCCTTTCCCCATGGCCGGTCACGGCCCAGGCCCTCGCGACGAGCGCGGGCGCAGGCCCTCCTTCCGCGACCTCGGAGAGGGCCCCCATCGTCGTCGGCGACTTTTCGAGCGGCCTCGCCGCGGACGGGGCGCCGCTTGGCTGGCAGCTCGCGAAGCATGCAGGCTCTCCCGATATTCGAATATTCCGCGAATCCTCGCTTGCCGCCCTTGAAATGAGGAGCCAGCGGGCCTCCTTCGGCGTCCAGCGCGCCCTTTCGATCGACCTCGCCTCGCATCCCTATCTTTCCTGGATGTGGCTCGTCGACGAGCTGCCAAGGGGAGGCGATTTCCGATCGAGCGAAACCGACGACCAGGCGGCCCAGCTCTACGTGGTCTTTCCGGGCATGCGGGTCATAGCCTACTTTTGGGAATCGACGCCTCCCGCCGGGACGGTGGGCGAAGCCATGGGAATACCCCTCTTCGCGAAGGTGAAAGTTTTGGTCCTGCGCTCGGGGCCCAATGAGGCCAGGCATTGGCTCCTCGAGAGCCGAGACCTCCTCGCGGACTACCGGGCCCTATTCGGCGAGGAGCTCGGCGACAAGCGCGTCCTGGGCCTCAGGCTATGGACGAACTCCCAGCATACGGCCAGCTCCTCGGCCTGCGCCTTCGCCGACATCGCCTTCAAGGGCATCGAGTAGGCCCTCAGGCCTTGGGTATCGCCGTTAGCCCGATCATCCCCGCCCCTATCGAGGCGAAGGCGATAGTCACGCGATAGTCGGCCTCCCGGAAGGCCAGTATGGTGGCTATCACGAGGATCGCGGTGCCGAGCACCCTCTTGGCCGAGAGCTTGCCCTCGTTCTCCCCCTGCATGAGCCAGGAGAATATGCCCTTCGGTCCCTGGTTCGTTCCTTCTCCATTAGCCATACGCGCCCCCCTTAATTAATGATGGATAATTGT
>Ga0181529_10002384_pt1 | contig 22550 bp, 15 predicted proteins | sample PEATcosm2014_Bin_36_FD_119763 | JGI IMG/M metagenome (GOLD analysis project Ga0181529, IMG submission 119763) | Peatland microbial communities from MTU Mesocosm Facility, Houghton, MI, USA - PEATcosm2014_Bin10_30_metaG | ecosystem: Environmental > Terrestrial > Soil > Wetlands > Peat | place... | reverse complement strand
CTCCGCATCGAGGACGTGCGCATCGAAAACGCCAGCGGATGGACGCTCCGGCCCATTAATTGCAACAACGTGTTCATCCGCGGCATCTCCATCCACAACCCGGTCATTGGGCCCAACACCGATGGCATAGACGCGACCGGATGCCGCAATCTCTTTATATCCGATTGCTCGATCGATACCGGCGACGATTGCATCTGCCTCAAGAGCGAAAACCCCTACGGCGGCGAAGTGCGTGTCTCAAAGAACATTGTGATCACGAACTGCGTGCTCACGTGCTGCTGCAATGGTTTGAAATTCGGAACCGCGACTCACGGCGGCTTCGAGAACGTGACCTTCAGCAACTCCGTCATCTACAACGACGACGTCGATCCAGCCGCGCGTGTCATTTCCGGCATCGCGCTTGAGATGGTGGACGGCGGGTGGATAGAAGGCGTGTCGATCTCCAACATTCGCATGCAGCGGGTGCGCACTCCCATCTTCATCCGGCGCGGTAACCGCACCCCCCGTCCCGACGCCTCGCCGGGTTCTCTGCGCGGCGTGATAATCGAAAACGTGAATGCCACGGGCGCCATCCTGACCAGCTCGGTAACCGGCCTGCCTGGCTTCCCCGTGGAAGATATCAGCCTCTCCCACATCCGCATCGACAGTGATGAGCGCGGGCAGGAGGATTGGGTCGAACGGGCGATTCCAGAGGTCCCGCGAAACTATCCGGAGGCGCGAATGTTTGGCCGCCTGCCATCCTACGGTCTCTATTGCCGCCACGTCACGGGTCTGCGGCTGCGCGCGATCGATATCCGTGCCGCCGAGGGCGAAGCGCGTCCGGCGCTGGTCTGTGACGACGTCAACGACTTGGATTTGGACGGCTTCCGAAGCAGCAAAATCGCCGGGAGCCAGCCCGTTGTCAAACTAGTCGGAACGCGAGCCGCCTGGTTGCGCGGCTGTGCCTCGCCCGACGCCAAGGTCTTTCTCGCCGTCCAAGGCGCCGCCAGCAATCGAATTCTGCTCACGGGCTCCGACCTGGCGGCGGCAGCCAAGCCCTTGTCGCTCGCGCCCGAAGTACCCGAACAAGCCGTCAAGATCGCCGCCCTTTAGCCCTTGCCCGCGGCAGCCGCGCTCCGGGACCGCGCGAGCCGTCATTTGCCGGCCGTCGGCGCATCCTCCGGCTTCGCGCCCCAACTGCGGTTCGGCTGCGCGCCCATCACGAACACCAACTCTCCACCTGCGATGATCTCCTGGTGCGTGATCCATGTTCGCGCGAACGGCTTGCCGTTCAGCCGTGCCGACTGGATATAGAACTTGCCACCGGATGCGCCCGCTGCGTGGACGGTGAACCGCTTGCCTTCCGCCAGCCGGATAGACGCTTCATCGAAGAGCGGCGTTCCGATCGCGTACTTCGGCGTCCCCGGCGTCACCGGATAGAATCCCATTGCGCTCAGCACGTACCACGCCGACATTTGCCCGCAGTCGTCATTTCCGGCGAGCCCGGCGGGTTGGTCCTGGTACTGGCTTTCCATGACGTGGCGCACCTGCTCCTGGGTCTTCCAGGGCGCACCCGCGTAATCGTACAGATAGGCGATGTGGTGACTCGGCTCGTTGCCATGATCGTAGTATTTGCCGGCGAACAGCGCATCCAACTTGGCCAGGAAAGCCTCGCGCCCGCCCACCAGACGGATCAGCCCCGCGAAGTCCTGCGGCACGAAGAACGTATATTGGAACGGCAGTCCCTCCGTAATGTAGGGGTAATTGGCGGCCGGATCGAATGGCTCGCTCCAGGAACCGTCCGCATGGCGGCCGCGGGCAAATCCGGTGGATGGGTCGATCACATTCCGATAATTTCCCGAGCGCGCGCGAAACATCCGGTAGTCCGCGTCTTTGCCTAGCGCCTTCGCCATTTCCGAGATTGCGAAGTCATCGTAGGCGTATTCCAGCGAACGGGAAACCTGCTCGCCGCGATGAAAGGCTTCGGTGACCGGCTCTTCCAGCGGTATGAAGCCGTAGCGCAGATTGGCGGGCAGTGCCCGGCGCCCACGGCCGTCGACGTAGAGCGCGTAGGACGGGCTTTCGGTGGCGTTCTTGCGCATCAGCCGGTATGCCTCTTCCGCATCGAATCCACGTATACCCTTAACGTAGGCGTCGGTAATCATCGCCGCGCCATGATCGCCGATCATCGCCGACGTGTAGCTGTTCCACGCTGGAAAGTTGGGCAGCCATCCCCCTTCGGTGCCTTTGGCGATGAGCGACCGCACCATGTCGCTGGTACGCCCGGGCTCAATGATTGTCAGCAGGGGGTGCAAGGCGCGAAACGTGTCCCACAACGAATAGTCGCAGTAATAGGTGAAGCCTTTCGCCGTGGCGGCGCGGCCGCCTCCGGCGAACACCGGATAGGTCCCGTCGGCATCGCTAAAGATGCGCGGCAGGAGTAAAGCGTGGTAGAGCGCGGTGTAGAAGATCCGCGACCGGCCCGCGGTCGCGCCGCCGATTTCGATGCGTGAGAGCGCCTCGTTCCAAATCCGCTGCGCCTCAGCGGCGGTCCTGGCAAAATCCCAGTCCGGGATCTCCGCATCCAGGTTGCGGCGGGCCTCCTCGACACTCGTGAACGACGTTCCGATCTTGACCAGTACTACCTCTCCGGCCGCCATCTTCCAGGATAAGTAGGCGCCTGGAGGGCCGGCCACGCCCGGTTGTTCGCTTGCGCCCTGGCGCCGATTCGTTCCACTCCAGGTGCCATACGTTTGGAAAGGCCGGTCGAATCGCGCCACAAAAAAGCCGCTGAAGCCGGCCGGTTGGCCCGAACCAGCGTAGATGCGATGCACCGGATTCGCTCCGGAGATCTCGCTGCGCTCCCGGTCGATATGGATGGAGCCCTCGCCGGGCCGCGCATTGGCCTCCACCAGCAGCCACGATGTCCCGCCGCGGTCGAACTGAAACCGCAGAAATCCCGCACGCGCCGTCCCGGTCATGGACGCCGCAATCCCGTAATCATCGAGGACCACATCATAGCGGTACGGCCGGGTGTGCTCCGTTTCCCGATGGAAGCCGGCGGACCGCTCAGCCGCCCCCAGTTTGAGGTCGCCCGTGAGCGCCATCACCGTCATGCTGCCGTAATCCTGCATGCACGACCCTGAGGCGAAATGGCTTGCCCGGAATCCTTGAATGCGACTATCGGCCTGGTAGTATGGAGCCACGCACTTGGCTTCACCCTCGCGGGTTTCGGGCGTCCACTGAGTCATCCCGAACGGCACGCCGGTCGCCGGGAAAGTCTGTCCCTCGCCAGCCGTGCCAATCCGGGGATCCACCCGATCCACCGGAGCTACGCCGAGACTCGCGGCATGCGCCGCTGCGACGAAGGCCATGCCTAGCACGAATCTGTCCGTAAGCGGCATTCTTCTAGATTGCCAGTGCAACTCCCGGGAAGACTAGTGAATTCACAGTTGCCAGTTGGAAATCAGGTGAGGAATGCGCACCCAACCGTTCCTTAACCGTGAATTCACTTCTAAACCGTTGCCGCCCGAGAGTACCCTCCATGGTACGCGGTCTCGCGCCAGGAGTTGCACTTCCATGTTTAGAAGAACCCGAATCCTACCGGTGGTCGCTTTGGTCCCGTTACTCGGCCTGCTGCCGCAAGGCCTGTCTGCCCAGACCGGCATGGGTACCGTCACCGGCACCGTAACCGACGCCAGCAATACCAGTGTCCCCGACGTGATCGTCCGGGTGAAAAATGTCGACACCGGTGTGATGGTCCAGACGTCCACCAGTAGCGGGGGAGTGTACAACGTCCCCTCACTGGTTCCCGGCTCTTACACGGTGGAAGCGGAAAAGGCCGGTTTCGACAAGACGCTCGTCCAAGCGGTGACGATCCTGGCCAGCCAGACCACGACGGTGGACATCCACCTGCAAGTGGGTAGAGTGGCCACCACGGTCGACGTAACGGAGTCGACTCCGCTGCTGAATCCGGATACGCAGGCGGTATCGACGACCGTGGAACGCGACCTGGCGCAGAATCTTCCTTATATGGAGCGCAGTTCGCTGGGAGCGGCCATGCTGGTGGCGGGCGTCCGCGGCGACCCGGCCAGTCCCAATCAGATCATCCCGGAGAATCCCGTGATTACGACGGGCCCGGTATTGCCGGCTTCCTTCCTGAGCGTGGGCGGCGCATGGCCGGGCCGGACGTCGATTCTGGTGGACGGATCCGACGTAACGCAGGCCAGCTATCCGCGAGCCGGGATCAGCGTGTCGGGCGAGATGATCCAGGAGTTGACGGTGGTGTCGAGCGGCCTGCCGGCGCAATACGGGCGGTCCCAAGGCGGGGTGATCATCCAGGCGACCCGCTCCGGAGGCGGAAGCTTCCACGGCAGTGCCACCTGGCGGCACACCGACCCGTTCTTCGAGGCGCGGACCATGGGCTCCACGCTGCCTCCGGCGTCGCACAACAACTACTTTGGCGGTTACGTGGGAGGCCCGGTGATCCTCCCGCACATTTATAACGGCCGCAATAAGACCTTCTTTTATGTCAGCGTGGAACCGGCACGGCTGGCCAACACCACTTCGGCGCAAGGCATCGTACCGACGCCCGATGAATTGGCGGGGCGTTTAAACAACTCCTTCGCCTTGATCAACCAGACCATCCTGAAGAGCCAGGGCGCGGACGCCGCGCTGGCGGCGCCACGCGTCGGCTACCTGGTGTATCCATACCCGGTCAACGCCCAGGGTTTCCCGGACGGCCCGCAATATTCCAGCACCAGCCAATATGTGCCCATTCCAAACAACGACGTTTCGGCCCAATTGGCCGCCAACAAATTCGCGTCGTTCGTGATGTCGCATCTTCCCACGCCGCAGAATCCGGGTCCGTATCTCAGCTTTATCCGGCCGGACGGTTTGTGGAACACGCTGGGCAACAACGTGAATTACGAGCGGGGCGTGAACAACGTGGACAACCGGTACTCGGCGCGCATCGACCACGCGTTCAGCGGCCGCGACCGGATTTTCGTGCGGTACAGTAACGAGCCGCTGACCTCGACGCGCTTTTTTGCCCTGGCGCAGGACAATCCGCTGACGCAGGTGCCGGTGGACGATGCCTGGTCGAGCGACGTAGTCCTCAACGAAGTCCACATCTTCAACGCTGGAGTGGTCAACGAATTCCGCATCAACTACATGCGCGATCGCCAGTTGCGCAGCGAAAACGGCGCCGATCTGTCGCAGGACTGGGCTGGCAGTCTGGGTCTGACACCGGCCACCTCGGGGGTGGGGTTCCCGGCTTCGAATTTCGGTTTCACGACGCAGATTGGCAACAGCGGGGGCAGTTCCCAGGTGGATGAGAACTTCCAGGCTGCCGACGATGTCACTTGGACGCATGGCATCCATACCATGAAGATGGGGGGCGATTACCGGGCGATCCAATCCAACCAGTACAATCTGGCCGGGGTTTACGGCGGCACCTACGGTTTCAGCGGCAGCCTGCTGGGCGCCGGCGGCAGCGGCGGCTCCACGCTGGCGGAAATGGACCTGGGGCTGATTGCCACGTACACCGACACTCCGGTTCCAACACCGGCTTACTATCGCTGGAAGTACTACGCCGGATATTTCCAGGACGACGTGAGGCTGGCATCCAACCTGACGCTCAATCTGGGAGTGCGTTGGGAAGTGGAAACGCCGCGCACAGAAAAGTACGACAACCAGGGCAGCTTTCTTCCCGGCCTGACCGGCACCCTGAACGGCCAACCCGCCACGGGAGCGTTCTGCTTTTCCGGGTCCTGCGGCCTGCCGAAGACGCTGTGGCCCACCAACTATCACGGCTTCGAACCGCGCCTGGGCATCGCCTGGGTTCCGCGGCGATTCATGACGGTGAGGGCCGCCTACGATATCCTGCGCGCGCCGATTACGGGAAACGGCAACACTCCGGTGCCGGACTTCAACGTGTCCTCCCAATCGGTAGGCGGCGTCACCGGCGGCGTCACGCCTAATCAGGCGGTGGACTTCATCACCAATCCGATTGCCCCGCTCACCTCGGTGTTTTCCGGGCTGTCGGGCCGTGGACCTTTTTTCACCATGCCGGCGGGATTCACGGTTCCGTACGTCAACCAGAGCAATGAGACTCCGTACTCGCAGCAATGGAACGTGACGGTGCAATTTCAGGTCAAGCCGAACACCATGCTGGAGCTGAGCTATCACGGACTATCGGGTACTCATTTGATCAGCCGCTTCGCGCCGCCCGAGAACATCCCCAGCCTGACTACGCTGGATACGCTGATTGCCCAGAAGTTCAATTTCAGCGGTACAATTGCGACCAATCCTTACAATCTCACGCAGAACGGCGTGGAACTCACCGAAACCAAATTGCAGTCGCTCATGCCCTATCAGAATTTCTTCAACCAGGTGCTGGCGCAGATTTATAATCGCGACGGCAGATCCATCTACCACGCGTTCTACGCGCATCTGAACCATCGGTTTTCGCACGGAGTTTCCTTCATCAGCAGCTTCTCGTGGTCGAAAACCATCGACGATTTCGGCGGCGACAACAATACCGCAAACAGCGGGGTGATTGGCGCAACCCAGGTGCAGAATCCTTTCAATCTGGAAGCGGACCGGTCGGTGGCCAATTTCGATATTCCGCTTTCCTTTAGTACGGGATTCAGCTGGAACCTGCCGATCGGCCACAACCAGCTTCTATCCACGAAGAACCGGCTATTGGACGCGATCGTGGGCAACTGGGTCGGCTCCGGCATCTACGACGTACAGGAGGGGTATCCGTTTTTTGTGACGCTGGGGAATGGCACCGGCAATCCCGGGTATTTCTCGTCGGTAGGCGGCGGCTCGGCCCTTCCCACCGGATTCAACCTGCGGCCCAACGTGGTGCTTGGCCAGCAGTGTATCAATCCCGATTGGCGCAACGATCCGGAATACACGAACTACATCAACGCCGCCTATTTCACGATGCCCGGGACAGTGGGCGCGCCGGCATTCGGCGATGCGCCGGCGACTCTCGGCGCCTGCCGCTCTCCGCGCACCGAGACGTTTGATGCCAGCCTGCACAAGAAGATTCCGCTAGGGGAAGGCGGGAAGCGCTATCTCGAGATCGGGCTGCAGGCCATTGACGCGCTGAATCATCCGGCATTCTATTTGAACCTGAATTCCGGCCACTATCTGTACTCCAACAACAGCAATCCGTCGACCACGGCTTCGGTAGTTGCGGCGACGACTTTCGGCTACCTGGGGATCACCAATACGCTGGCGCGGACGGCGTTTCTCAGCGCCAAAGTGTATTGGTAGAACGGCCGGCCGGTGCAAATGCAAGATCCCGCTAGCGGCCTGAGAATAGCCAATTCGCAGTGGGTAGCTGATAGCGGTTTTCGCGGCTGAGAAGATCGGCGTCCTTCGGACGGACCAGCCAGCCTTCATCGGGGTTTCAGGTGGGAATTGCTCAAGCTCCATAGGCGCTGACGGGCAGCGAAATTTGCCAGTCACACCATTTCGAACTATTTCTTTCGCTGATTCCAAATACGTTAGCCGTCCCGCGCCCCAGAATCCGCCAGGCACGGGAGTAGCATTGCGTTGTGGAACATCTGAACCAGGCCGAACGGGCGTGCGCTGTCACGGCCGCGGCGGCACACGACTTGAATAATGAGCTGACGGTCATCCTCAGCGGCGTTTGCGGGACTCTGGCGGCGCTGGGGCCGCACCATCCCCAGCGACAGCTTCTCATCCAGGCGCGGTCGGCGGCGCAGCGCTGCGCGTGGAAAGCTTCGGGACTGCTGAACTTCAGCGCGCGGCGCGGCATCCTGCCGGTGCGCGATTCGCTCGACCACCTGATGTCGGAGTAGCGGGCCGGGGTCGACTACCATGGGAGTAGTGCGCATCCTCGGGATTGAATCTTCGTGCGACGAAACCGCGGCGGCCGTGGTGGAGGACGGGCGCAGTGTGCGCTCGTCGGTGGTGGCGTCGCAGATGAGCACTCACGGGAAGTATGGCGGGGTGGTGCCGGAGCTGGCGTCGCGCGAACACTTGCGCGCCATCGTGCCGGTGGTGCGGGAAGCGTTGCAGCAATCGGAGACGCGGCTGGCGGACCTGGCGGCCATCGCCGCGACGGTGGGGCCGGGGCTGGTGGGGTCGCTGCTGGTGGGGCTGACGTACGCCAAGTCGCTGAGCTTCGCGAGCGGCGTTCCGTTGATCGCGGTGAACCACATCGAAGGGCACATTCACGCGGTGGTGATGGAGGCCGGCCGCGACGGGCTGCCGGTGGCGTATCCGGCGCTGGCGCTGGTGGTAAGCGGCGGGCATACGCACCTGTTCGAAGTGCGCGAAGGGTTTGCGTACCGACTGCTGGGCAAAACGCGCGACGATGCGGCCGGCGAGGCGTTCGACAAGGTGGGCAAGCTGCTGGGGTATGGCTATCCGGGCGGGCCGATAATCGACCGGCTGGCGCCTTATGGCGATCCGCATGCGGTCCGTTTCACCTTCGCCAAGATGAAGGGTAATGCGCTGGATTTCAGTTTCAGCGGGCTGAAGACGGCGGTGCTGCGATGGGTGGAGGCGCGCGACATGGCGGCGGAGATTGCAGCGCGGCGCGCGCTGCTGCGCGAGCATCCGCAGCCTTCGGTGGAGCAATGGCTGGAGGCGACGCCGCGGGCGACGCGCGATCTGCTGGCCTCGTTTCAGCAGGCGGTGATCACGGAGTTGCTGAAGCGGGCGGCGGCATCGGCGGAGCAGATGGGGGCGCGGAGCCTGATCGTCTCGGGCGGCGTGGCGTGCAACTCCGGCTTGCGGAAAGCGGCGCAGGCGGCGCGGCTGCCGTATCCGGTGTATTTTCCGTCACCGGGATTGTCCACCGATAACGCCGCGATGATCGCCGCGGCGGCATTTCCCAAGCTGGCGCGCGGCGAATTCGCGGGCCTGGACATCGCGGCGCAGGCCAATCTGACGCTGGCGTGAGGGAGTGGAACCGCGAGCATCAGCGAGCGGCCCGAGCGTCGGACGGGATTCCCTTGGCTTTCTATTGTTCCTACGCATGAGCCGGTAACGCTTCGTCGGGCCGCTCCCTGCGGTCGCGGTTCCAAGGGGCAGCGAACCCGCGGCGGCATGGACCACCTGTCTGAACTGCGCCGACTTTATTTCGCGGGTAGCAGGGTTTGCAGGCGGACCTTGGCGATCTTGAGGACGATTCCGGCGTTGCGGTCGGCCACCTCGCTCACTTTGTATTCGGCGGCGGTGCCGAGAACTTCGGCGACTTCCGGGGGTGTCAGCTTGTAGTCGTCGGCCAGCCACTGCGCCATATTGGCGGTGGCGAGGCGGAAGGCGTCGTCGAGGGAGCCGGCCAGGCCCATGGCCATGATGTGCGTGGCGGATTCCACGCGTGGGCCGGGCAGCGAGTGGTGTGGGATCACGTCCACGGTGAGCTCCACATCCATGGAAGTTTCAAGGGCATTGCCGTTGAGCTCGCCGTCGCCCTGCGCGGCGTGGCCGTCGCCGAAATAGAGCAGCGCGCCGGGGACGCTGACCGGAAGGTAGATAGTGGTGCCTTCGACGATGTCGTTGAAATCCATATTGCCGCCATAGCGGCCGGAATCGCCCGTTCCGGGAGGCGCCTGCGTCGCCCGCGGCGCGGTGGCGACACATCCCAGCATGGGCCGCAAGAGCACGGTGTACTGGGTCACGTGCGCGCCCGGCTTCTCGATGGTGGCGACGCCGCGCTCGCGGTCGAGATGCCAGCGCACGGTCTTGCCGCCGTCCTTCATCTTCACCGCCAGGTTGCTGTCGAGTCCGCGGTCCACAATGGCGTCGTCGCTCTGCGCCCAGTCGCGATTCAGGCGGAGGCGCGTGAGGTGCACCACCAGGGTATCGCCGGGGGCCGCGGTCTCCACGTAAAAGGGGCCGGTTTCGGGATTGCCGCCCAGGACGCGGGTGACGCCCTTTTCGTCGACGCCGCCGGCATCGACAGTGGTGGTGTGGATGGTGTCGCCGGGAGCGACGGTGAGCACCGGCGGATTGGCGTAGGAAAACTGCCGATAGAACGTGGACGGCGTGAATTCGTGGCGCTGGGGCGGGGCGTTGCGGCGCTGCGGCACCGGCTTAGCGGTGAAGCGGTGAGTGGAGGGGTGCTCTTTGTCGTTGCCGTCGATAAAGACGACGGTGCCGGAGATGACTCCCGACTGGACGGTTCCGGTCAATTCTTCGCTGCCGCCTTGGTCGTCCTTAGCCAGAAAGTGGATGGCATTGCCGGTGAGCGTGCCTTCCAGTTTGTCGCCGTCGAAGTTGCCGGTGAGTTTGTCACCCTGTTGTGTGAGCTCCAGCGGGAAGTCGACGAGCGAGCCGTAGAAATCGGCCACGGCGAACCAGTGACCGGTAAGGTTTGCGGGTTGGGCCGGCAGGACGGCCGGGATCAGGAGCAGGAAGAGAAACAGGCGCATGGTGAAGCATGTTAGACGAATGGAAACGAAGGAAGTTAGGCATTGCTGAAGGCGCAGGAGCGGCAAAAGGCCGATTCGCTGCATGGAACGGCCGGTATCAGAGATGCGCCGCCAGTCGGGAACTGGTGGGCAATCGGACCGCCCGGCACGCGTAGCGCGGTGCGACAATAGCAGTTCCCTGCCGGGGATCCGGGAGAAACCGATGATCCGTTTCCTGATGACCTCGATGCTCGCGTGGGCATGCTGTGCGCAGCCGGGAAGCGATTGCCGTCCGGCGCCGTCCAACCTCGAAGGAGCGTCCTACCCCTGCATTCATTCCGATCTGCGCGTGACCTTCCAGGCGGCGGCGCCGGGAGCGCGGCAGGTGGGAGTGGCCACCAACAACGCCGACAACGGGATCGGCAGAGGTCCCCTGGACATGCATCGCGACGACCAGGGAGTTTGGAGCCTCACCGTCGGCCCGGTGGTACCGGGATTTCACTATTACTGGTTCGTGGTGGACGGCGTGGAAGTGCCCGATCCGGCCGTCGAGTCCTATTTCGGCCACAATAAGGAACTGAGCGGACTGGAAGTCCCCGAGGCGGGAGCGGATTTCTACGAGTTGCGCGATGTGCCGCACGGCGAAGTCCGCATCCACGCGTATCGCTCGGCGACTACCGGCGCGTGGCGGCATGCGTACGTCTACACTCCGCCGGGCTACGATCGCGAAACCGCGACCCGCTATCCGGTGTTGTATCTGCAGCACGGATCGTCGGAAAACGCTTCCAGTTGGACGAATCAAGGCCGCGCCAACCTGATCCTGGACAATCTGATTGCGGCGGGCAAGGCTAAGCCCATGATGGTGGTGATGGAAACGGGATACGCGACTCAGCCGGTGGGCTCTCTCATCGCCACGGCGGCGCCGGTCGCGGCGTATTCGGCGTTTGAAGCGATTGTGACTCGCGACCTGATTCCCGCCATCGACGGCGCCTATCGGACGCTGGCCGACCGCCAGCATCGCGCTATGGCGGGCTTGTCGATGGGAGGCGCGCAAACGCTACAGATTGCGCTCACGCACCTGGATCTGTTCTCGTGGATCGGCTGCTTCAGCGCGCCGGTGCGCAATTTCGACGTGAAGACGTCCTACCAGGGCGCGTTCGCCGACGCTGCCGTGTTCAACCGGAAAGTCGCACTCTTCTGGATCGGAGCCGGCACCGCGGAGACCGCCATGCACGACGATTCCAAAGCCCTGCACGAAGCTCTGGACAAGGCCGGCATCCACAACATCTTTTATGAGTCGCAGGGAACGGCCCACGAATTCCTGACGTGGCGCCGCGATCTGGCCGATTTCGCTCCGCGCCTGTTCCGGTAAAGCCCCGCGCGCCTTCACGCGGCCACCCCTTCCGCGCGGTCTTCCACTCTGTTACTATCGGCGCGTCGAGGAACCCATGACTCACAAATTGTCTCCGGCTCTGGCGGGCTTGGCGGTGTTCGTATCCGCGATGTGGCTGGCGCCGTCCGCACCCTTGCCCGCATCCCCGCAAGCGGCCGCGGCGCAGAAGGAAATCTCCGCGGCGCTTCCCGTGATTCCCGCCGCCAAATTCAATCTGGCCGATTACGGGGCCGTCGGCGACGGCAAGACTATGAATACCGAGGCCTTCAAGAACGCCATCGCGGCCGTCGAAAAGGCCGGCGGCGGCCATCTGACGGTGCCCGCGGGAGTCTTCAAGACAATGCCGTTCGTTCTGGCCAGCCACCTGGACCTGCATCTCGACCCCGGCGCGGTGATCAAGGCTCCGGACACGTTTGAAGCGTACGGCATCCCCGATCCCAACAAGGCCCCGCCAACGCCTGCCGGCGGACGCGGCGCCATGGGCCGGCTCGCTCCGCTGATTTCCTGCCCGGCCGGTACCACCGACTTGGCCATCACCGGCTCGGGCACCATAGACGGCTCGGGCGCCATGTTCTGGATGTGGTCGGATAAAGCGGCGCGCCGCTATCCGCCGGGCCGCGCGGTGGTACCGCGGCCTATGCTGATTGCGCTGGCCGGTGTCCAGCGCCTGCACGTCGACGGCGTCACGCTCACCAACTCGCCGGCGTTTCATCTGGCGCCGAGCGGGCAGGACATCACCATCGAAAACGTGCGCATCGTGGCGCCCAGCGACTCTCCCAATACCGACGCGCTCGATCCGGGCGGAGAGCGCATCGTGATTCGCAAATGCCAGCTCGATACCGGCGACGACAATATCGCCCTGAAGAACGGCGCGCACGACGTGCTGATCGAAGATCTCACCTGCTACCACGGCCACGGCATCTCCATCGGCAGCGCCACGCGCAACGGGTTCAGCCACGTGGTGGTGCGCCGCTGCACCTTCGACGGAACCGACAACGGGCTGCGCATCAAATCGTTCCGCGGCGGCGGCGGCGAAGTCCACGATATCCGGTATTCCGATATCGTGATGAAGAATGTGCGGCGGCCGTTCGACATCAATATGCTCTACAACGGAAACGCCGGCCTGGCCACCGACGTGGGCCCGCGCCAGGCCGAGCCGGGACAGACGGAGTACATTCCCAATTTTCACGACATCCACGTCAGCAACCTGACGGTGACGCGTTCCCCCGTGGCCGGCCGCATTCTGGGATTGCCCGAGCAGATGGCCAACGCCATCACCTTCAGCAACGTCCGGATCCAGAGCACGCGCGGCTTCCTGGTGCAGGACGGCAAAGACGTGGTGTTCGAAAATACGCGAATCGATGTCGCCGTGGGCGAGCCGCTGGTGCTGGACAACGCCTCGGTGAAATGGAACGGGGCCGCGAAAAGCGGATCGAGCGGCGGTTCTCCCAATCCGTTCTATTGATGCGCTGCTATTAATGGGCCGCGGAGTATCCCTGCCACAGGTATTCCAGGGCCTCGGGCAGCGTCTGCAGTTTTACGGCGCGGTCGGTGTGCCCGGCGTTGCGCGCAAACACGAACTGATAGTGATAGCCCTTGGCGGCCAGCACTTTGGCCATGTTCTCGTTGGCGACCACCCAGTCGTGCATGTCGTCACGCATCGCATTGGGATTGAGATTGTCGCGGTCGCCGACCTCCATCCAGATGCGCAGCGGCTTGCGCGGCGAGTTGGGGATGAGGTGCTCGTGGAATTCCCACGCGCCATGCGGCGTCTCGGGGTTCGACGGCCATTGCTGGTTCACATAGGTGCCGGAATAGGTGAGCACGCGATGGTATAGCTCGGGGTGATACCAGGCCATGATCAAAGCGCACGATCCACCGGAGCTGCCGCCCATGGTCGCGCGTCCCTCGGGATCTTTGGTGAGTTTCACGTTGTACTGCTTCTCCACCAGGGGCAGCACTTCCTTCTCGACGAACTCCGCGTAGAGGCCGGACATAGTGTCGTACTCCAGGCCGCGTTGGCTGCCCTGGGCGTCGCCGCTGCCGTTGCCGATGGAAATGGCGATCATCACAGGCACGCGATGCTGTGCGATCAGATTGTCCAGGGCCGTGAACAGCGCGCGGTCCGGCCCGTCGGCGCCGACGATGAAGGGCGCGGCCGTACCGGGAACATATTGCTTGGGAACATACACGGCCACGCGACGCGTGTAGGGAGCAGGGTGGCTGGTGGTGACGATCATCTTCGCCGGGTCGCTGGGGTCGGGTGCGCCGAAGGTGTTGAGATCGCGCGCAATGCCGGGATAGATCTTGCTGTCGGCGGATTCCATGGTGAAATTGAAGATCGACCCCTGAGGCACGCCTTCCTGCGCGGTCATTTCCGGCGCCGGGTTGTGGGTGGGACCGAGAATAAAGTTACCGTCGGCGGTTGCCGGAGCGTTGGCCGCGTCGGGCAGTTCCTTCGCGGTGACGTAGCCGGGCGTGTGGGGATCGCGCGTCGGCGGCGTGGGGCGCTGCGCAATGGCCCAATTGGTGCACGCCGCCAAGCTGACGAACAGTACCGTACCGGGAAAACGGGACATCCTGAGCTCCTTGTGGTATCGGGCGATCACTGCTTGGAGAAACCGCGCTCAGCCAGCCAATCTCTCAAACGGTCCGTCCAGGTGGCCACCGGCGCGCCGGTTTTGGAAGCGCGCAGGCCGAAGCCGTGTCCGCCGGAGGCATAGATGTGCATCTCGGAGGGAATGTGATTGGCCTCGAGCTCCAGATAGAATTTGGCGGTCACTTCGACATGCGAGCGGTCGTCGTCGGCGCACACCAGGAAGGCGGGCGGCGCATTCGCAGGCACGGGGAATCCGTCGGGACGCGCGCCGGGGTAGATGAGCGCGTTGAAATCGGGGCGGGAGCTTTGCCGCTCCACGGGGTCGGCCGAGGCGGGATTGCCGGCGTCGAATTTGGTCTCGATCATGGCGGCGACCTGCCCGCCGGCGGAGAAGCCGGAGAAGCCCACGCGCTTGGGATCGACATGCCATTCTTCGGCGCGGCTGCGCACCAGGCGAACCGCGCGCGCCGCGTCGGCATACACGTCGCCGGAGAAGGTGTAGGTGACGCCGGGAGCTTTGGAGAGGCGATACTTCAGCACGAAAGCGGCGATGCCGATGGAGTTCAGCCACTCGGCCATTTCCCAACCTTCTTTATCGATGACCAGTTGCGTGTTGCCGCCGCCGGGCGCGACGATCATGGCGGCGCCGGTTGCTTTTTCCCGAGGCGGCAGGAAGACGTAGATTGACGGGTAGTGGGTGACGGTGAAATTGCTGGGCAAGCCGGCGAATTTCGGGTTGGTGGAGGGCTTGGACACCTCCGCCGCGGTGACGTTTTCGAATCCGGGCGCGCCTTTCGGCCACAGCTTGATCTCTTCTCCCCGTTCCGCCGTAATGCCGCGTTGCGCTACGAGGGCCAGGGCGCCCAGCGCCAGGAATCCGCAAATCGCTCTCGATGCCATGAGTTTCCCGCTCCGCTGACTAGCATAGTCGCTGACGCGGCGGCGATCAACTGCGCGGATTCTTAGGTAACACAATGTGGCGATTCGTGCCCCTGTTTGGTAGCACGTAATACAAGTGCGTAGCACCAGAGGAACCCCGTGATCTCTCGCTCTCTGATCCTCCTGTTGCCGGCTCTGGCTGCGGCGCCGTCGATGCGGGCCGCGGACGCGAGCGTCGCGGGAAAACTGACCGACCCGCAAGGGAAGGTCAGCGATTTCGGCGGCCGGTTCCGCTTCTCATTCGCGTCTGAGGGAACCTATCAGCTCAATGCGGCGGCTGCAGAGTTTCGCCGAGTGCAGCGTCACGGTCCACGTTGGCGATGGCGAAGCGGTCACGGCGGACCTGCAGTTCTGGCGCGTGGCCGCGAGGTCGGACGCCGTCACCGTCACCGCCGACGTGAAACAGATCGACGTGCAATCGCCCGATCCCGCCGAGAAGATGTTCGCCAGCGAGGACCTGCTGGATGCTAACCCAGGACATCCGGGCGCGCCCATCTCGATTCGCGGATATCCCATCGAGACGGCGTCGAGCGGCATTAAGGCTCCGCCGTATTTTGCGCCCGGGTCTGCCGGCCCGGTACCAGTTCACGCCAACCCGATTGCGGAAGTCGTCGGCGTGCGCATCCCTTCGCACGCTAGCGTAAGCTGCACTTATAAGTTCGGTCGCTGAGAGGTCGCGGCGGCGGAGTAGAATGAATCCGGAGCATCCTCCCATCAACCCCGCGCCATGACACGCCCCCTGCTGCTCATCCTGTCCGCCCTGGCCGTCGCGGGATCCGCCGGCCGCGTCACCGCCAGCGACGAAGAGAAGATCCGTCTCACCATCACCGGTGGTCACGTGACCGACGCCCGCGATCGTGGCCGGCCGGTGGTATTGATCGCTCATGCGCTGGGCGTCACGCCTGATGTATTTCGAGACGCCTTCAGCCATGTGCACCCAGCTCCGCGGGGAGTAGACCCCGATCCCGCCGAGGTGCGGCGCAACAAAGCGGCGCTGCTGGGCGCGCTGGCGAGTTACGGCGTGACCAACGACCTGCTGGACCGCGTTTCCGACTATTACCGATACCCGCCTGGCAGCGACCGGCTATGGCCCACCAAACCCGCCACGGCGTATGTTACGATGACCGGCGGCGCGGTGGGCGCCGTCACGGTCGTGGAACCGGGTTCCGGCTATAGCTCGCTGCCTGAAGTCCTGGTTCCCGGCCATCCCGAAATCGCGCTCAAAGCCACGCTCGCATTTGGCCGCGACCTCGGGAAGAATGGGGCCGTCGCGTCCATCTCCTTGGACGGCAGCGCCAATCGCGGACGCTGAGCGCGTTGTCTCGTGGTCTATGCGGCCGGGCGTCGGGCACTTCCTATTCACGCTGCTCCTGTTGCATCCATTCTGCTACCGCACGCAGCGGACGGCGCATTTTGGTCAGGCACTCTTGAGCGCTCGGCCGGCCGCCAGTTGGAAACGCTCCCACCCCGCTTCTCCGCTTCCAGTCGTCCGAGGCGTCCCCTGGTCAGCGAGCGGAATCCGGTTCGCCGATGGTTTCCCGAGCGGCCGTCCTCGGAGCGAATCCAGCCTTTCTCGTCCATGCGGTACAAGCACGGGTGCAGCTACCTTTCGCCGATCGCTTGTCCGGTGCAATTGAAGCATTGATCCGCTCTCGCCAACTACTCGACAACGCCCATCGCGGAACCGCCCAGCACCTCTCGAACCTTGGCCGCCAGCCCTTCCGAGCTGAATGGTTTATGCAGGAACGCCACGCCCGGATTCAGGACTCCACGATGAGCGATCACGTCCGCCGTATAGCCGGAAATAAAAAGAACCTTCAGAGTCGGGCGCATTTCCATCAGGCGCTCGGACAATTCTTTTCCGTCCATTTCAGGCATCACTACGTCCGTCAGTAGCAGATGAATCGGCCCCGGATGGCGCTCGGCAACGGCAATCGCCTCAACACCATCCGATGCTTCGAGGACCAAATAATCATGCGCCCGCAAAACGACCCCGGCAAAGGTCCGAACGGCGTATTGATCCTCAACCACCAGGATCGTCTCGTCGCCCTTTCCTGTCGCAGCGCTCACCCCCTGCTCGGGCGCTGACTGCGCATCGATTCGAGGGAGGCAGATCTTGAACGACGTGCCGGCGCCCACTTCACTTTGTACGTCAATCCACCCACGGCTCTGCCGTATGATGCCGTAAACCGTGGACAACCCAAGCCCGGTTCCCTTGCCCACTTCCTTAGTAGTGAAAAACGGTTCAAAGATCTGGTCCCTGATCGTGGCATCGATTCCGTGCCCGGTATCCGTGACGGTCATCGCAATGTAGCGTCCAGGAGTCGCGGCAGGATGCATGGAGGCGCCGGCTGCTTCGCCGATCTCGACGTTCCTCGTCTCAATCGCTAGAGTTCCGCCGTTAGCCATCGCGTCACGAGCGTTCACCGCCAGATTCATAATGACCTGATGAATCTGATCGGGATCCGCCATGACTCGCCCCAACGAGCCGTCGAGGTTCGTCTTCAGCACAATGTCCTCGCCGATCAGCCGTTGCAGCATGGGAGCGGACTCCCGGATCGTTGCGTTCAAGTCCAACACTCGCGGTTCGATGATCTGCTTTCTACTAAATGCCAGTAACTGCTTCGTCAGACTCGCTGCCCGGTCCCCGGCCGTCTTGATCTCTTCCGCGTAGGTTCGTAGCGGGTCGCCGGCTTTCAATCCTTTCAATAGAAACCCGCTATATCCATTGATGACTGTTAGTAAGTTGTTGAAGTCATGCGCCACGCCGCCCGCCAGCCTGCCGACGCTCTCCAGCTTTTGAGCCTGGCGAAGTTGATCTTCGAGTTTGGCTTTCTGGGCTTCCGCGGTCTTTCTCTCCGTGATGTCGAGAATGGTCCCAAACATTTTGACGGGTTGGCCCGCCTTGTCGAATTCCAACTCGCCCAGTCCGTGGACCCAGCGCGCTTGCCCATCGCACAGCCGGACGATCTGGTATTCCTTGTCAAACCGGTTGCCTTTGCCCAATACCCAGTTTGTGAAATGGTCGATCATTTGTTCGCGCCATTCCGGGTGCACCAGCGACAACCACCCTTCCACGGAACGGACGAACGTCTCATCGATTCCAAAAATGTCATCCATGACAGCCGAACTGCTCCAGGTGCCGGTCAACATATCTAAGACATAGCTGCCCAAACCGGCCACTTTCTGCGAGGCTTTGAGTAGCTGTTCACTGTCCCGAAGCGCGCCTTCCGCGCGTTTGCGCTCGGTGATGTCTTCGAGGAAGCCGGCACTGTAGAGCGTTCGCCCATCGTCCCCGCGCACTTTCCGGCTGTTGAGTGAAACCCAGACGGCCGTTCCGTCCCGGCGTTTCAACCGGCACTCGTGCCCACGGATGACGTCCTGTTGTTCGAGTAGCTGCAGGTATCGCGAGTGTTCAGCCGGCTCCATCCACACCTGGCGGCCGACATCGAACACTTCCGCCAGATATTGGCTCGCTGAATCGTAGCCCAGAATGGTCGCAAGGGCGGAATTCGCAGCTAGAGGTTTTCCCTCGGACGAGGTTCGAAACATCCCTTCCAGCGCCCCGTCGAATATGTCTCGAAACTGTTTCTCCGCCTCGAGCCGTTCCGAAATGTCAGTCACGGCTGAGAGGAACGCCGGCGAACCATCCCTGGACAAACGATGAACATTGGCTTCTACAGGAATGCGCCGTCCGTTTTTCCCGATAAGGACTCCCTGCCACAGCAGACGGCCGTCCAGCAACAGTTTCTCTGCATGAGCGGGCAGTGCGGGCCGCTCTTCGGGAGCGATCACATCAAGCGCCGGCATCCCTTGCAGTTCCGCCCGTGTATAGCCCAGTAGCCGGCAGGCATTGTCGTTGACTTCCCGCCACTCGGGGATTCCGCCGTCCCCGAGTCCGTGAACGAATACCGCATCGGAAGTGCTGTTGAACAGGAGGCGATAATGGGCTTCCGCCTTGGTGGCTGCCTCATTCGCTCGCTGAATCACCTCTGCCGCACCCCCGCTCCCGTGTAGCGTCCAGAGGACGTGGCGGATTGCATGCGAGCCATTCCTGAGCGGCGTGATCGTCTGTTCGACGCCGCAAAGTTCTCCGGTCTTGCGTCTGACGGCCGATTCGCCTCGCCACGGCTCACCGGAAGCCACCACGTGCTGCAGGATCTCGCGATGCGCGTGCGTTGCATCTTCCGCCAGAAGGAGTCGGGCCTCTTGCCCCACGATTTCGCCGACGGCGTAGCCTGTGAGTTCGCCAAGACAGGGGTTCGCCCAGCAAACCACGCCGTTGCAGTCCGTAATCATCGCCGCCATCGGCAATGATGCCAGAGTGGGGAGCAGAACCTGAACCTCTTGGGCGAGAGCCTCTTGGCGCACTTCCATATCGGTACTGGACAATTCTATCCGATTTGGATTCGCGGCGTTAACGGCTTTGCTGAATCCGGCGGCGCATTACCGGCGCGGGCGCACGCGTCCTGGCGATGATGCGGCTTTCCTATACGGAACACGGGATTACCGATGGTAAAGGAGGATTGGTTGCGGGGGACTGCAACGCCCCGAACGTACTTCGGCTACCGTTCCGGGTGACGTTGGCCGCAACTGCCTGAAAAAACACCGCCTGCACGCACCGGAAGCCCTCCATGCCCTCCGTCCCACCCGGCTGGACTCGCAGTATCCCGGCGACGAACGGCAATAGCGCCTTAATCGCCCTCAGTGAATCTGGCTGCTCAAGATTTCTTTCACCGCTGCGGTTAAGGCAGTTGGGAGAAACGGCTTCTTGAGCACCGGGCAGTTCACCAAACCCTTGCCGCCCTCCTGTAATGCTCCCGAAACCACCAACACGTCCACATACGGGCAGATCCGGCGCAAGGAGCGCACCAGTGCGTCTCCGCTCACACCGGGCATCGCAAGATCCGTGATGAGCAGGTTCAGCCCGCACGATAACTGCTCGACTGCCTGGAGCGCAGCGGTCGCATCGCTGGCCGTGTGAACTTCGTAGCCGTGCCGACGCAAGATCGTCACCATGTAGTTCAGGACGGCGACTTCATCGTCAACCACGAGAATACGGGGGTTCGGCATCTGCTTTGCGAATTGCGCTACGGGATCAGCACCCAACACAAACGAATAATCGGATCTTGTAGTCGAGTTTATAGGTGATCGAGATGAAATCGCAATACCCTCACACGGGACCGCTGTTTCCCCTCAGTAGTGGTTCAGGGCACCTTCTCGGTCAATGCCGTAGAGCGCACCGCCGCCAGAATGCCGTCGCCAGGGCACCGGAAGCTCCAACTGCGCCCGGTGGCCCCGTGGCAACCTGGGCGACGACGGCGGCTACATTCTCTTCTGTCCGGCCTCGACGGGCCAGATTTGATTTACCACCACGCCGACGACAATCGTAATCACGAAGGCGGCAATTTGCGGATGGGTCGGCCAGATTGCCTTGGACACGCCAAAGAACCATACGCCGACACCTGCGGCAGTCGCAATCAGCGTTGCCGCCAGAGTCCTGCTTATAGAGGCTTTCATAGATCGGATGTTCCCAGTTTAGGCCACATCACTGCTGGTGACGTGACCACCAACCCGTAAGAGAAAGCGCCAGTCGGCGGCAGTTTCGTCGCCCATTGGGTAGGGCGTGCTCTATTGCGGTGAGTGGGCCTACGTCAACTTAGCGATAGCAGCGATACCGGCTCCCATTGCCCGATTCCGGTTTCGCTGCCGCATCGCCGTGAGCATTCCTTCCACATCAGAGAGCGAATCCTCAAGAACGCTTACATCCGGGTCGGGCGTCGGGACGTATCCGTTGTAAGCAGACTGGACCGGATTACCAATCGTTCGTCGCATTTCGGACACGCAAAACTCAACGTTTTTTGTTGTGGCTTTCCACCGGATCTCTGCTTCATCGTTTGATCGTAGCCACTCAACGACAGATTCAAGAATCGCTTTAGCACGTTCGGGAATGCAGATTGCGCCCATTCGGAATTCGCCCAATTCTATCAGGAAGCAGCATGGCCGTCTGTGCGACAATACTTGGGCGTGAACCACCGCCCGATGACGCACATAAAGGTGCTCCAAGGCATCACAACATATTGCCAGAAAAACGGTTGCCAACGTCATGCCACGCACCTGTTCCGCACGGGAGTGACGGGGCCGATTTCGGTTTACTGCCAGGTTCATGCTGAACGGGAAGCTGACCGCATGGGGTTTGACTTGCCAGCGGCCCCGTGCAAAGTGCTTCAGGCTGCTTTCTAGCGTCAACGCCGCCAGAACACCACGCCACACCGACCCACAAGGCTCACAGCGCCCTTCCGTTGCGCCGGTGGACTAGCCCCGCACCCGTGCATTGATAATGGCTGTATGGCGATTGCGACCCCAACCCGGCACGACCTTGTTCGCCGGGGTCAACGCCTCGAATACTTCACCATCGCCTACAACAGCGCCGAGGGTCTGATTTCCATCGTCGCCGGAATCGTCGCCGGGTCCGTATCCCTGATCGGCTTCGGACTGGACAGCCTGATCGAGGTCACGTCCGGGGCAGCGCTGCTTTGGCGGCTGACCCACGATCTTGACCGCTCTCGGCGTGAACAGGTTGAACGGATCACGCTAAGAATCGTAGGCTGGTGCCTCGTGGCACTGGCGGCGTACATCGTTTACGAATCCGGTTCGACGCTGTTCCGGCACGAAGCGGCACAACGCAGCATCGCCGGAATCATCGTCGCCGCAGTCTCCGTCGTCGTGATGCCATTGTTGGCAAGAGCGAAGCGGCGAGTTGCTGCCGGGATCGGAAGTGGTGCCATGAACGCCGATTCCAGACAGGCCGATTTCTGCACTTACCTGTCTGCGATTCTATTGGGTGGCTTGCTGTTCAATGGCTTGTTGGGATGGTGGTGGGCCGATCCGGTGGCAGGGTTGGTGATGGTTCCGATCATCGCCAAAGAGGGAGTGGACGGAATCCGGGCCAAGGCATGTGGCTGCGGGGATTCGTGCCACTAAGCGTACTCCGCTCATCGAGCATCGGGCGAACGTCTCTGGTGCGAATACCAATTCCCGCCCCACGTTGTCTGCATTCGTTTCTCCCAACCGGGCGGGTGCATCTGCGATAAGCGTTCTAGCGTGCCGGTGCGTTCACAGTACCGCACCAGGGCGGCGAATTCCTTCACGTCGGCAAGGGTTTTGCCAACGGCGGTGAAGCCCCGGTAGAAGCCGGGACGTTCGATCTCTGATTCCGCCGTCCACTGGAAGCCGCCTT
>Ga0181529_10002383_pt1 | contig 22552 bp, 26 predicted proteins | sample PEATcosm2014_Bin_36_FD_119763 | JGI IMG/M metagenome (GOLD analysis project Ga0181529, IMG submission 119763) | Peatland microbial communities from MTU Mesocosm Facility, Houghton, MI, USA - PEATcosm2014_Bin10_30_metaG | ecosystem: Environmental > Terrestrial > Soil > Wetlands > Peat | place... | reverse complement strand
GTGCTTCAGCGCGTCCCGCGTTACCCGCCGGAGTCGTGGGCTTCCGGCGACGTCACTTTTCGCTCTCTGGCTCTCGTGACTCCATACGGTCTACCGCGCGGTTGAAAGGCAGAATTTCTACAGCGCCATCGTCTCTATATATCGCAAGTTCTGCCATCAGCATGTCGAACTGTTTTACGCCGATGGGCTCCCATCCATCTCCCTGGCCTCCGACTGCGTGAAACGTCAAGACGTGCCAGAACCCGGGTCGCACCCATTCGGAAACCTTGTCGTTAGGCGATACCTGGCGGCAGTCTACGTTGAATCTGTCAAAGGGTTGATCGCCGCGGACGGCATAGTAGGAAGCCTGGCGACCTCCCCGCGCTTGCTCATATCCAGCGTTTCTTACAGCATCAGCAAGGTGGGCCTGAAGCCAGCTGTAGTACGGATAGCAAAAGGACGTGACATTCGTATCAAGCCAGCCCTCGATCAATTCTTTGGACTTGAAGGCTTCGGCAAGGGGGTCGGCCCGCATTTTTTGTTCGCAGTGAGTGAGACCGTGGCTGCCAATCTCATGGCCGTCGTTGATCAGTTTTTTTAGCGTCGCAATGTCATCTTCGCGCCAATCGATTTTCCACCACTCGCCTCTGTGATCCCACGATTCATGTGTTAGGTCTTGATTGGCAGTCAAGAAAAATGTGGCTGGTATGCCGAAGCGGTCGAGTATGGGAACGGCTTCTTCAAACTGGCACCGGAGCCCGTCGTCGAAAGTGAGCGAAATCAGTGATTGCATGATTAATTTCAGCGCCGCCTTTCTTAGTATATGTTTAACGAAGTCTCTGGCGAAAAGCGATCTGCCCATTGGTGCTCACCTCGGGAGGTGAAACGCTCTTAGGGCGGGACTTTTTCGAGGATGGCGCGTTGCGGGCGACATCGTGGATTCGAATTCCAGTCACGAGGATGCGTGAGGCAATGGTGCTGAGACTTGCGGGTGTACGGCATCCTCGAGTTGTTGCCTTATTAGATCGGAAGTGATCCACATCGCCGCACAGTCGCCGAGCATAGTCTCCGATTCGTAGATGTGGTCCTCTCGGCACCTTTTCGGACACCGGGCGGTCAGGTCGGCCTAAGCTAAGGCTTACCGGGAACCCGCGTTGCGCCTATGCGCTCGCCGGAGCGGGTTTCGCCGTGGCGGCTCGCTCGCGTGCGCGGCGCAGGATGCTCATCACAAGCCTGTATAGCAACAGCAAGGCCACCAGGACCCCGTACAGCACGGGCAAGCGGATATCCGATTTCACCAGCCAGTAGTAATGAACCACGCCGGCGACGGCGGTCACGTAGATCAGCCGGTGCAGGCGTTGCCAGCGCTTTCCGCCGAGGCGGCGAATCCAACCCTTGGTGGAAGTGAGCGCGAGCGGCGGCATCAGCACGAAGGCGGTGAACCCCGCCGTGATGAACGGGCGCTTGGCCGCATCCTTCCAGATTTCGTGGAAGTCGAACAGCTTGTCGAACCACAGGTACGTGAGCAGGTGCAGGCAGCCGTAGAAGAACGCGAACAGGCCGATCATGCGGCGGAAGCGGATCAAATCCGGGATACCCAACAGCTTGCGCAGCGGCGTGATGGTGAGCGTAATGATAATCAAGCGCAGGGTCCAGTTTCCGGTTAGGTGAGTGAAGAAGTCGAGCGGATTCGGAGGCAGGCTCGGTACCAACACGCGCCACACAATGCCGCTCAGGTCCGGCTGCAACACGTATGCGAGGGCGACGGCCACCAAGCGGGCGAACGGCGCCAGGCAGAGCAGAAATACGAAAACCTTCGTCCACGGGCTTCTGATCATGGTCTAAACCCTGAATCCCGAAGCTGGACGCCTCGTATCAGGGCACGGCTTCAGCCGTGCCGCGGACAGCGCGCTTTCCGAGGGCTTTAGCCCCTGTCGGCTTCCCAGGGGCTGAAGCCCATCGCGTTCATCCCCTTCCGGCACGGCTGAAGCCGTGCCCTGATACACGACCGGTTGTTTCATTGTGCTCCGTTATGGGAATACAAGTTCGCCGAACTTGACCTCAGAATTCAAGTTAGTAATTCTTCCGCAGATCCATGCCGGAGTACAGTCCGGCCACCTGATTCGCGTAGCCGTTGAACATCTGTGTGGGATGGTTCTTGAAGAACGAAGGCAGGCGCTGCTCCTTAGCCTGGCTCCAGCGCGGATGGTCCACCGTGGGGTTGACGTTGGAGTAGAACCCGTACTCACGCGCGTTGGCCATATTCCACGTAGTTGGCGGCTGGCTGCTCACCAGCTTGATTTTGACCAAGGATTTAGCGCTCTTGAAACCGTATTTCCATGGCACGACGAGGCGCACTGGCGCGCCATCCTGCGGCGGAAGCGTCTCGCCGTACATGCCGACGCACAACAGCGCGAGCGGATGCATGGCTTCATCTAGACGCAGTCCTTCGACGTACGGAATACCGATGCCCGCCATGTCCGGCCGCGCCAGCGGCATCTGCTTCAGATCCCAATCGCTCTCGAAGGCCACATACTTAGCCTTCGCCGTGGGCTGGACCGCGTTGAGCAACGCGCTGAGCGAATAGCCGATCCAGGGCACGACGATGGACCACCCTTCCACGCAGCGATGGCGGTAAATGCGCTCTTCGAGCGGCGCCAGCTTGAGGATTTCGTCGAGCGAGAACTTGCGCGGCTTGGCGACGTCGCCTTCCACGGAGACCGTCCACGGGCTAGTCCGGAAGCTCTGCGCATTGCGCGCGGGTTCGTTCTTGCTGGTGCCGAATTCGTAGAAATTATTGTAGTGGGTGGCCACGTCGGGGCTGGTCATCTGCTCGGTGGTGCTGAACGAGCTTTTCGTCACGTTGTTGAGCTTGGCGCCGGCCAGTGCCCGGCTGCGCGGCGAAACCAGTTCCCGCGCTGTGAGAAATGCCGCGGGCGCTGCGGCGAGGAACTTCCGCCGGTTGAGGTAAACGGGCTTCGGAGTGACGTCGCTCTGGCGAAGATCGGCAGGCATGCGGATCGACATTTTCTATTCAGTCCCCTCTCTGGCCTTGGACGCAGCCGGGGCTCGGCCGGATTCGGAAAGCCGGCAAGCGACCAATCCGCAACCCTAACGATTGTCTCCTCGAACCGGATGCCGGTTGCGGCGGCGTCTTGACATTAGTATGATGGAGTTTCCCCGTAAATGTTTCTCGCTTTGGGTGGGAGCGCTGCGGGTCCGGACGGGTGGCCGAGCGGCTAATGGCAACAGACTGTAAATCTGTCGCTCCTTGCGAGCTACGGAGGTTCGAATCCTCCCCCGTCCACCAGAGTTTGTAGCGCGTTTTTGGGACCGTTGGTAGAGTATTAGGTTCAGCTCCCGACGGGTAAAAAGTTTTGCCGTTGTAGCTCAGTTGGTAGAGCGCGTCCTTGGTAAGGACGAGGTCACCAGTTCAATCCTGGTCAACGGCTCCAGATTTGAAGTGGTTGACCGGTGGATCGTTCGTAGCGCTAGGCCACCAGGTCGATTCGGTCAACGGCTTCGGCATTACATACAGTTGACTGCTCCGGGACAGTCCAACGGGGCGGGCGACGGGATTGGGCATGCCCGGCCCGCGCGGGTGGGCACAAAACCGAAAGGAGCAATCAAATGCCTCGCGAGATCATTACTTTCCAGTGCACGGAGTGCAAGAATCGCAACTACACTTCGACCAAGAACAAGAAACTCACCACGGAGCGGTTGGAACTGAAGAAGTTCTGCCGGCACTGCCGAAAGCACCAGCCGCACAAGGAAATCAAGTAGAATAGGAATCGGGTGAGCATGAGCCGGCCCCCGCCACGGGGGAGTAACCCAGGGGCGTAGGTTTAACGGCAGACCAGCGGTCTCCAAAACCGCGAGTGGGGGTTCGAATCCCTCCGCCCCTGCCAACCACCCGATTTGACGAGTTGCCCAGTCAGGAGTAAGCGAGCGTTATGGCCGACGAAAAGAAAAATTGGTTTGTGGCCACCAGGGACTACATCAACGAGCTGAAGGTTGAGATGCGTCGCGTCTCCTGGCCGAACCGGAAGCAGGTGGAAGGCACCACGGGCGTGGTGATCTTCGCCGTCTTCGCGTTTGCCGCTTACTTTTGGGTAGTGGACTCGATACTGTCCCGGGGCGTCAAGGCAGTTCTTTCGTTCTTCACGAAGTAGGCGGATGATGGAAGCCGAAGACAACGTGCAGTTTGACGACAAGCTCGCAGTCGAAGCGGTAGACGAGCAGGCAGTGGCGCCGGAGGTTGAGCCGGAAGAGGCTGCGGCCGCTCCCGCCGTCCCCGATGCAGCGGAGGAGCCGGCCGCTGAAGCTGCTGCCGCGCCCGCTGCTGAAGCCGATGCCGCCCCAGACGCTGAGGTTGCTTCCGCGCCCGCCGCGGCTCCGGGTTACGACGAGGCATCGCCGAGGAAGTGGTTCATCATTCACACTTACTCGGGTTTCGAGAACAAGGTGAAGGAATCGCTGCAGACGCGATCGGAAGCTTTCGGTTTCGCCGATAAAATCGGCCAGATTCTGATTCCGACCGAGGAAGTGGTGGAGCTGCGGAACGGCAAGAAGGTCACTAGCCGGCGCCTGGTCTATCCGGGCTACGTGCTGGTGGAAATGGAAATGAACGACGAGTTGTGGCATGCGGTGAAGAACACGCCGCGCGTCACCGGATTCGTCGGCGGCGGTAACGCGCCGGTGCCGCTGAGCGCGGACGAGGTCAACCAGATTCTGTACCGCCAGGCGTCTTCCGCCGAGCGGCCGCGCCCGAAGATGACGTTCGAAAAGAACGATTCGGTGCGGATCGTGGATGGTCCGTTCGCCAACTTTTCGGGCAAGGTGGACGAAGTCAATGCCGAGCGCGGAACGCTGCGCGTGATGGTTACCATCTTTGGCAGGTCCACGCCCGTGGAATTGGAATTTTTGCAGGTCGAAAAAGCTTAGTACCGCGCGAGCGAAGGACGTGCGAAGCGTCCGGCAGCCGCGGCGAGAGGAATTGAAGAATGGCAAAAAAAGTTACCGCACAGGTGAAGCTGCAAATACCGGCCGGCAAGGCTACGCCGGCGCCCCCGGTAGGCACCGCGCTGGGGCCGCAGGGCGTCAACATCATGGACTTCTGCAAGGCCTTCAACGCGAAGACCTCGGGCAAGGACCAGGAAGGCCTCATCATCCCGGTGGTGATCACCATCTTCTCAGACCGGTCGTTCACGTTCATCACTAAGACGCCGCCGGTCCCGATTCTGATCAAGCGCGCGGTGAACCTGGCGAAAGGCTCGGCCGAGCCGCACAAGACCAAGGTGGGCAAGATCACCAAGAAGCAGATCGAAGAGATCGCCAAGATCAAAATGCCGGACCTGAACTGTTTCGACGTGGAAGCCGCCATGCGCAGCGTGGCCGGCACCGCCCGCAGCATGGGCGTCGACGTAGTATAGTTTTTTTCACGATTTGATTTTCGTTCGGGTGAAAACGCGGCGTCTGCGGACGCCGCGTTTTCTATTGCGGTGACAAGTGGGGCAGGCGCTTCCGCCTGCCAACCGTAGGCGGTTGAGCCCGCTGCCGGCGTGTCTCCTGCGGTCGATCCCGCGGTTGCCAGGCGAAAGCGCCTGGCCCACCTGCTTCAGATTACGTCTGCGCCTGTTCCCGCACGAGCGCATTAACCCGCTCCCGGAGTTGGTCCCGGATGCGCCGAAAGGCGGCAATACGTTCCTCTTCGGTGCCTTCAATCGCGGCTGGATCTTCCAAGCTCCAATGAATGCGTCTCGCGGCACCGGGGAAGACGGGGCAGTTGTCGCGAGCGCTGTCGCAGACGGTCACTACGAAATCGAACGATTGCCCGGCGAACTCGTCCACCGACTTCGAGCGGTGCGCCGAGATATCGATGCCGATCTCGCGCATGACCTCGATGGCCTCGGGCCGCACGCGGCTCGGCCTGGTGCCGGCGCTGAAGACTTCGTAGCCGGCGCCGCCCTCCTCGCGAAACAAACCCTCGCCCATCTGGCTGCGAGCGGAATTGCCGGTGCAAAGCACGAGGATGCGCGTTCTGGTCATGGCTAATTAAGCCCCTTCCTCTGGGGCGCGCTTACCTATTGTCGGCCGATACGATCAACCTCACTTTGGATGACTTCTTCCTCAAAGCGTGGCCAGCGGCAGAGACAGGAACAAGCCGATCCTTCGATCCAGAATGGAGAACGCTTCGAAGAAGGCGCGCTCCACTTGATGCGGCGTTCCCACCACCGCTGCCGGGTCGGGTACGCCCCAACGGGCCGTCAGCGGGTGTCCCGGCCAAACCGGGCACACTTCGCTGGCCGCCCTGTCGCACACCGTGAAGATGAAATGCATCTTGGGCGCGCCGGGCTTGGCGAACTCATCCCAGCTCTTGCTGCGCAGTCCGTCGGTCGGCATGTCGGCAGCCGCTATCTGTCTGACCGCCTCGGGGTGGACGCGGCCGGTCGGGTGGCTCCCGGCGCTATAGCCGGTGAAGTTAGACCGCCCCTTCTGATTCAGAATTGCCTCCGCCATGACGGAGCGCGCCGAATTGCCCGTGCACAGGAACAGAACGTTGAAATGTCGAGGCGTCACATCGCTCTCCAGCGCCGGACCCGCCGGCGGAGACCAACCATTGACATGGTTATCACCGAAACATGCACCATAGTCTTCCTATTCTCTGCCGGTATCGATTTCAGTTGCACTACAGTCCCGAGACAATCTAGTCACCTTCACGGCTGCCGTAGGTCCCTTCTCCAAGAAACACCATCACCCGGGCGTGGATCCGGTCCCGCAGATTGCGGAAGGCGCGGAGCCGTTCTTCTCCATCCTGCACGAACGTCGCAGGATCCTCGAACGGCCAGTGAAGCCGCTCCGGACCCCCCGAAAACACCGGGCACTCCTCTCGTGCCCGGTTACAAACCGTGATCACGAAATCGAACTCGTGCCCGGCGAATTCCGCCAGCGGTTTCGACCGATGGTCGGAGATATCGATGCCCAGTTCTCGCATGACCTCGACCGCTTCGCTGCGTACCTGTGCTGGTTGCGTTCCAGCAGAGTACACTTCAAATCGCTCGTCACCTTCGTATCGAATCAGCCCTTCCGCGATCTGACTGCGTGCGGAATTCCCAGTACACACGATCAAGACCCGCTGCTTCTTCACGGTTACCCTCTCGGCCGGTGCGCCGAACTAAAACCCTCTTTCCTGTCGTCTGCTCGCGATTTCCCAACGTGTGTCACCGTTCGCATGCCGATCCAGTCAGATGACATCAACCAGCTCCTCCAGCTCGGGAAACCAGTGCTTCGTCCGGTTGCAGAATGAACAGACCGAGAGCATGACCGGAACTTCGATTAAGACTCCAACCACCGTGGCTAGCGCCGCGCCGGAGCCGGGGCCGAAGAGCGCGATGGCCGTTGCCACCGCCAGTTCAAAAAAGTTGCTCGCGCCGATTAGCGCGCCTGGCGCGGCCACGGCGTGACGGACTTTGAACAGCCGCATCAGTCCATACGCAAGAGAAGAATTGAAGTAGACCTGAATTAGAATCGGCACGGCAATCAGCAGGACATGAAACGGCTTGCCGAGAATATTGTCGGCCTGGAAGGCGAAGATGAGCACCAGCGTGGCCAGCAAGGCTAGCGTGCTCACCGGCGCAAAGCGGGGCAAGAGTTGCTTCTCGAACCACTCCGCGCCGTGTGCCCGAATGAAGTAGGCCCGCAGCGCGGTGCCCGCGGCGAGCGGAATGACAATGAATATCGCCACCGCATACAGCAGCACGGCGAACGGAACGTGCAGCGAGGACGCTCCGTTCACCAGGAACCGAACGATGGGAGCGAAAAGGAACAGCATGATGAGATCGTTCACCGAGACCTGGACCAGCGTGTAGGCCGGATCGCCATCGGTAAGATAGCTCCAGACGAACACCATGGCGGTACACGGTGCGGCGGCGAGGATGATGCAGCCGGCGATGTACTGGCCGGCATCGGCTGCGGGGATCCATGCCGCGAACACGTGGCGGAAGAACAGCCATGCGATGAACGCCATGGAAAACGGCTTCACCAGCCAATTGACGAACAGTGTCACGAACAGCCCACGGGGCCGCTTGCCGACCTGCCGAATGGAGGCGAAATCCACTTTCATCATCATCGGGACGATCATCAGCCAGATCAGAACCGCAATCGGGATATTGATCTGGCTGCCGGCACCGAACTCCATGCGGCGCAGCGCATCGGCCGCGCCGGGCATCGCTCTCCCCAGCAGCACGCCCACCACCATGCAGGCGCCTACCCAGACGCTGAGATAGCGCTCGAAGTAGTTCAGACGTTTCGGTGGCGTTTTCTCAATAGTCGCTTGTGTCATGCAGCCAGCCTCTTTCTAAACCGACCATCGACGGTTGACGATATTGTAAGCATAGGAACACAACCGCATTAGATGATGGCGGTCAAAGCTTTCAGGCGCCGCAGACCATTGAAATCGATACAATAGCCGATGCGCGCGCCATCTTGTGCACATCGCACAAGGCCGGCCTGCTTCAGAATGCGCAGATGCTCGGAGACGGTGGATTGGGCCAGCGGAAGTTCATCGACAATCTGGCTGCAGACACGCGCTTCCTTGCGCGACAGAAGGCGGAGGATGCGAACCCGCGCGGGGTGTCCAATCGCCTTCGACAACTTCGCCAGCTCGTCGTCGGCTTCAGGACCTTCCAGCGTTAGCAAACTCATCTCGGCTGCTGGCGCGCCCGGAGGGCAGCACAGATCGACCCTGGACCGTTTAGACATGGTTATCGTCGTTTGACGATATCATGGATCGATCCCGGCTTGCAAGGGGGCTTGGCGGCTCAGCTTTGGTACGCGCTCTAAACGCCGGGCTGGTTGGCGGCGAGGGCTAGGATGAAGCGCTCCATGACGATGCGGTCGTCGGGGCGGGTGTCGCGCATGCCGCGGTCGGCTTCGAAGGTCAGCTTGATGGCGCGCTCGAGCTGCGGCTGGCTGAATTTGGCGACGGTTTGTTGCACCTGCTCGGCGCGCGATCCCCACATGGGAACGCCGAGGCGCTGGAAGTGACTTTGGATCTGAGAAGCGCTTCTCAGGTTCGCTTCGCGCGCCACCAACGCCATGCGAAATTGAGTGGAAAGGAAGGCCAGCGCCAGCGGCAGGTACTCGCCTTCGCGCGTGAGTGTGTCCAGGATTTCGAGCGACCGCGCACGGTCGCGGCGGCCCAGCGCATTCACGAGGGCGAAGATGTTGGATGCGCGCGCATCCGGCACCAGGGCCGCGATATCCTCGACACCCACCGCGCGAGTGCCGGCGTACAGCGCCAGCTTTTCCATCTCCACGGCGATGCGAGCCAGATCGGCGCCCAGGGATTCGACAATCAGGTCGAGTGCCTCGGCGTCCAGGTGCGCGCCGGCGGCGGTGGCCAGGCGCTCGGCCTCGCTGCGCGCGGCGCGGGTGTCGAGTCGGCGCAACTCGACCGAGTCGGGGACGGCGGAATAGAATTTCGCCACACGTTCGAGCTTGCGTTTGTCGTCGCCCTCGAAATCGAATCGGCTGGCCTCGAACACCAGTGCCACTCCGGGCGTGGGATCTTTCAAATAGGCGGCCAGCGGCGCGGGGTCTCCGTCCGCGGCGGTTCCGCTTTCGCCATCGGCCTCGGCTGCGCGGCCGCGCGGCAAGGCAGCTTCGGCGTTCACCACCCAGATCAGCCGCTCGGCGGCGAACAAAGAAAGGGCGCGCGCATCGTCCAGCACGCTGGCGAGCGAGACTTCTGCCAAATCGTGCGTAGTGACGGCTTCGGGCGGGAACGCCGCAGTCAGGGCCTGCTTTACCTGCCGGCGCTGGTAGGCTTCCGGTCCGATCAGTAGCATCACCGGAGGCGGGCCGGTCTTCTTCGCACGGGCTAGGAACTGCGGAACGGTCATGGGGCGATCCCGGCCACCACAGGCGTCAATACGGGCAAGCTAAAGCATGCCCCACCTTGCGGCATCAGAAATTCTCCAGAATGGCGCTGACCACGGATTGCGCGACGTCCTTGCTGAGGCGCGCGAGGGCGGTGCCGCTCTCGTCGAAGTACTGCTGCGGGTTGGTGGAAATCTGGTAGCGCTCGCGCACTTCCATGTTGGGCTGTGAGAACAGAGTCTTGCCGGTGGTTCGCTCCGTCATGGTGAATTGCAGGGTAACGATCACCTGCACGCTAGTGGCGCGGCCGGTCGCTGGGTCGAACAGGGTAGGGAAATTGGCGACGTTGACGACGTGGCCGCTGAGCACGGCGTCGGCTTGCTTGGAGTCGTCGATGACTTTGTACTTGGTGCGCGCGATCAGCTCGCGCGTGATGTCGGCCGGCAGCACGCGAGCAAGCTGATAGCGTGGGCCGGGCATCGGCGTGACGGCGATGGTGTGGATGCTCTTCGGCATCAAATCGCCTTGTCCCGCAATGTGATAACCGCAGCCGGCTAATGCCGCCGCTAGCGCCAGCCCTGCTGGAGAGAACCGAGTCATCGTAATTGGTGCGCCACCTCCGCGGCGTTCTCCGCGGCGAGCCGCAGATTGTCGGTCACCAGCCAGAACCAACAGGCCTCCGGATTGTTACGGTCTACCGAAACAGCGCCCACGGCGATGCCGCCCTGGCCGGCCTGGCCGACGTTGGTGGGCGGCTCGAACTCGCCGCTGCGCACTTCGATAGGAGCCGCCGCCAGACTGGCTTCCAGTGCTTCGACGCCAGGGTTGCCATCGAACTCCACCCACGCTGAAAAACTGTAGCCGTGAAACACGGGTGCCTGAATCAGCCGCAGCGAGGGCAACGGCGCGCCGCTGCCTTCCCCGGGCAGCGCGAGCAGCGTAGCCAGGTGGCGCTCGATGCGCAGTTCGGTTTCTTCGAGCGAGGCCGGCGCCTCGTCGCCATAACGCGCCAGCATGTTGAAGCCCAGTTGCGCATCAAAAACCGCGCGGGGAAGTTTCTGGAACGAGAACAGGCTGAGGGTCTGCTGATGCAACTCCTGCACGCCACGCGCATCGTGTTCGCTGGCCGGGGCAAAGATTTCGATCACGCTGCGCCGGATTGCGTCGTGCTCATGCAGGCGGCGCAGAAACAGCGCCAGCGCGATGGCGGCCGGATGCGCGATTACGTGGACGCGGGCGCCGGCAATATCTTCGGTTTCGTCCTCCGCTTCGGCGGCGGCTTCCACCAGCGGGGCTCTCAGCCGCGCATCGGGCTGGTCCTCGGCGAAACCTGTGAGGTCGATGACCGCAGTGTCGTCGTCGGGGTCCAACAACTCGAGCGCCTTGCGCGACGATTCGGCGCCACCGGCCAGGACCACGGCGCGCGTGCCTGCCAGCGAGTCGGCGTCCAGGCCGCCCACCACGGCCGGTGAATCGCCCACCTGCGTTAGCACGCCGGGCTCTTCGTCCTCCGCGGCGATCAGCTTGAGCGTCAACTCGGGCGTGCTGGCCGCGGCGATATCGCGGAGTTCGCGCCCCATCAGGGACTCGCTCCCGACCAATGCGATGACGGGTATCTTAACCAACTTGGTGCTCCGGTGCCGACGGCGCCGGCGCGGGGCGCAGGCGGCGGCGGATTATGCCGCCAATGCGAATCAAGATCCCGCTTGCCACATAGCCGCCCGCCATCGCCAGCCACATCGGCTGCGAGTAATTCCAGAGGCCGTAGATGACGGCGCCGGCCAGAATGACGATGAGCGGCGTATAGGGTTTGTGAAGGCCGATGCCCTTAAAGCTGTAATAGCGCCAGGTGCTGACCATCAGGAATCCCAGCAGCAGCAGCAAGGCCAGCCAGAGAATCGACATCGGCCACCATGTGAGCGGCTCGGCATTGCACGCCCACACCACCGCGGCTACCATAGCCGCTGCCGCTGGAATGGGCAGGCCAACGAAATACTTGCGATCTGGGCGGCCGGGATTCTTGGGGATGGGATTGTGCTGAATGTTGAAACGGGCCAGACGCGCTGAGCCGCAGAGCAGGAAGAGGAACGAAATGAAGTAGCCAGCATTGAAAATCTGGCCGCGAAAGCGTTCGCCCATCCCGTGGTCCAGAAACTGCACGCCCCAGGAAAACGCCAAGACGGCCGGAGCCATGCCGAAGCTCACCACATCGGCCAGCGAATCCATCTCGCGGCCGAAATCGCTGGTGGTGTTGGTCATGCGCGCGATTCGGCCGTCGAGGCCGTCGAGGAACACGGCCGCGCCGATGGCCTTGGCCGCAATGGCGAACTGCTCCGCCGCGCCGGCACCTCCGGCGGCCGCCAGCATGGCGCCACGGAACGAGGCCAGAATCGAGAGAAACCCCAAGAAAATGTTGCCGGCGGTAAACAGCGTGGGCAGCGCGTAGGCTGCGCGCCTCGGCCGCCGGTCCGGCGATTTGGGATCGATCAGGCGGTCTCTAAGCCCCATGGACCGGCTCCCGCCGCCGCGCAATCATACTCGAACCCGCGCTGACGCGCTCACCCGGCTGCACTACGATTTCCCATTCGGGTCCCAACAGTACATCCATGCGCGAGCCGAACTTGATGAGGCCCACGCGTTCGCCCGTCGCCACGCGGTCACCCGGCTTCTTGGTGAACACGATGCGCCGCGCAATCAGGCCGGCAATCTGTTTGAAGACCACGGGCGAGCCTTCGCCCTGCATGGTGACGACGTTCTGCTCGTTCTCGATCGAACACTTTTCGAGGCTGGCCACGTGGAAACTGCCGCGACGATACTCCACCGTGCCGATGGTACCGGCGACCGGCGCGCGGTTCACATGCACGTCGAAGATATTCAGGAAGATGCTGATGCGGCGCACGTCTGGGCTTTCGGCCTTCACGGCGACCACCTTTCCGTCGGCGGGCGAAACGGCGACAGGGCCCTCGGGAATCGTGCGCTCCGGATCGCGGAAGAAATACAGGCAGAACAGGGCCAGCGCCCACAGGGGTGCGCCGAACCACGGTCCGGCGAGCCAGCAGACGACGCCGCCGGCGCCGGCCAGCCCGAGCGCGTAATAAATGCCGTCGAGTACAATCACAACTGTTTCATTTTCCCATGAATGCGGGTTGCGGTAGGCGTCGCGTTTGATCACAACAGCGGAAGCGGGTCAGTCTCCGGGACGGGCAAGACACGTAAACTTCCGGCGCGAGGATCGTCCCAGATATTGGCGGCGTTTCTAAGCTCGCCCAGGATCAGGAGAAACGTCAATGCTTGCAGACACCACGATTGATGTCGTGGATCAGAAGCGGTGGTATCGAGTGGGCGGCCTCGCCGCGCTCGTGCTGGCGATCTGTTACGTAGCAATCATCCCGTTGTACGCCCATGTCGGAGTTCCCCCGAACGGTGGCGGCGACGCGTGGTTTCGGTACCTTTCTGGAAAGACGACGTTCTGGTGGACGATTCTTGGCCTCTCCGTCTTCACGGATTTCCTCTTCGTGCCCGTCGCGCTGGCCCTCTACTTGGCCCTGAGAGGAGTCAACAGAAACGCGATGCTGTTAGCCACCGCGTTTGTCGGGCTGTTTGTCGTCCTGGATCTGGCAATCACTTGGTCGCATTACGCCTCAATCCTGACTCTCTACCGCGAGTACTCCACAGCCGCGGATGACGCCCACCGGGCAGGCTATGTCGCAGCAGCCAGCTATGCGTCCGCAATTCTGTCGAGCCCTCTCGAAATCGTGTATGCGATCGTGACCCTGTCATCGGGCATCCTCGTGACCGGCTTCGTGATGCTGAGGGGACCCTTCAGTAAGATCACGGCCTACTTGGGCTTGGCCACGGGCGTTCTGGGGATCGCTTCGCCGACGGGTCTCGGTCCGATCATAATCGGCAATGCCCTCTTTGCCACGGTCTGGCTGTTCTTCGTAGGTCACAGACTCTGCCGGCTCGCTCAGGAATGACCCACTGGCTAGAATCCCGGTGGAACTTCCGTTTGGCTGCGGGCTCTAATACCAGGGACCACAGCGGTTGCCATCGCCTTTATCCCCGGTTGACAAACCGGAAGAACAGCGCTTGCTTGGAAACCGGCTCGGCACGTTCGGTGAGCGACGCCATCTGGTGTTGGCTGAGCGGGGTGAACTCGCGAGCGAGTTGTACGTTCTCTTCCAGTTGCGCGATCGAATCGCAGCCGATGATCACCGTGCTGACCGGGTGCGAGAGCGAATAATATAGCGCCTCGCGCATGGAGAGAGGACCCGGCGTGGTGGCAATCACGGCGCCTTCCCACGAGTGCTTTTGCTGCTCGAGCGGCGGCGGAGTCCAACTGGATAGCAGGCGGCTGCGGCCAGGCACTTTCATGCCGATGATGCCCATCTGCTTCTCGACGGCCAGGGGCAGAAGCTGGTCCATAAAGCTGAAGTGATGCGGGTCGGCCGCGTTCAGGGCCATCAAAATGGTGTCGAACGGATGGCGGCGGATGGCCTCCATCAGTGCCTCCGGCCGGAAGTGGCCGGTGACGCCGAGGTAGCGCACCATCTTCTGTTCCTGCGCCTGCTGCAACGCTTCCATCGCGCCGCCCTTGGCGAAGATCGCGTCGACATCCTCGGCCAGGCCGACGTCGTGCAATTGCCAAAGATCCAGGTGATCGGTCTGCAGCAGTTTCAAGGATTGCTCGATCATGCGCAGGCTGCCGTCGCGGGTGCGTTCCTTGGTCTTGCTGGCGAGGAACGCCTGCGCTCGGCGCCGCTTCATCACCTGGCCAATGTATTGCTCGCTCCAGCGTTCCGGGCCGCCATAGATTGATGAAGTGTCAATGTAATTCACGCCCAGATCGAGCGCCCGTTCCACGATCGGCACCGCGACAGCTTCGTTGTGCGGGCGCTCCAGCGCGGCTTGCCCGCCGAGGCTGAAGATACCGACCTTGTACCCGGTGCGCCCCAGGTTGCGCACCGGCATGGGCAGCGCAGCGGCCGGGTTCTGCGGCGCGGGGATCGCGTCCGCCGTTTGGCCCGAGGCGGCATGACCCATCAGTCCCGCCGCCGCGGCACCGCCCAGTTTCAGGAAGGCTCGTCTGCCAGCCTGTTGGTGATCCGAAGTTCTCTTGCCCACGATGTTCCTCCAAACGGAAAGTCTATTTTGCAGCCCAGTAGGCGCGATGCCCGATGTAATCCAAATCCGGAAGGTTGGCCAGAATGATGCGTCGAAGCTCCAGGATATCCACCTCGCCCTGTTTTCGATAGAGAATCGTGCCATCCGGCGCGATCAGCATGGTGAACGGCACGCCGGAATCCCAGGTCGCGTCGAACGCCGCTTGCATGGCATACGTGTCGGTGGAGGCGAACTGGAGATTGCGGCTGGAGGCGTGTTGCGCGAGGAGCGCTCTTTCGACACCCGGTTTCTCATCTGGCAAGTTGGCGGCTATGGTGACGAAATCGAAGTCGCGCCCGCGAAACATGCGGTAGGTCGTTTCGAGCGCCGGAAACTCGGTCAAGCACGGCCCGCACCAGGTGGCCCAGAAATCGACCAACAGCACCTTTCCGGTGGGATTGGCGCGCAGTTTTCTCAGCTCGGCTGCATCAGCCATTTCCAGCCGCACCGGTTCGGCTTCGATCTTCTTCATCTCCGCGAGCTGATTCGCCTGCTTCGATTTCCATTTGGTGGAGCAGCCGAAAACGCCGGTGTGCGGCACTGCGACGGGCGCGCCCGCCAGCAGCGCATCGATGGCGTCGCGCGCATCCCTGGTCTTCACCAGCGATTCGCGCTGGCTGTTATCGACTCGTCCTTCATAGGCCAGCTTCCGTGTGGCATCGAAGATGAACACGTGCGGCGTGGCCTTCGGCCCATACGCCCTCGACACCGCCTGCGTTTCGCCATCGTACAGATACGGGAAATTGAAGTGCCGGTATTCGGCGCGGATCTTCATCCCTTCCAAGTCGTCACTGACGTCCGTGTAGGCGAGCTCGGACAACAGAATCGCGCCCGCGTCATTCGGCTCAATCGCGACGAAAGCGACGCTTCTCCCGCGGTAGCCCTCGACGAGCTGTTTGATCCGGCCTTCATAAAGCTGCGCGGTGGGACAGTGATTGCAAGTGAAGATCACTACCAGTACGCGGCTGGCTGCGTACTCGGAGAGGGTATGGACCTTGCCGTCGATGCCGGGAAGCGAGAAGTGGGGAGCCGGGGAGCCGAGCGCGAGGGTCGGGTGAGCGTCATCCGCAGCGGCCACGAAAGAGCAGACCAAGAAAACCAAGAGCCGGAGCACTACATTTTACTCCTTCGAAGCGTCATTGTCGGACCTACCTTTCTTTCTACGAACCCCAACCGCCGCAGCGTGGCCGCGGGTTCGGTGCCATCAAACCGCGCGAGGGCGGCTTTCTCGCGGCCGTTTTCAATGGCGACGCCGAACGGGTAGGCTGTGTAGCCAAATGTGCGGCTCAGCACCTCGAAATCCGAAGTGACCACGGCTTTCAAGCCTGTGTCGGCGAGAAACTGCGGGGCGTACTGCGGCATCTCGACGGGAATTGCCACGACGCGCGTCTGGCCCCAATCGAGTTCGGCCATCCGCTGGGCGGACTCGAAACAATGCGAACAGGCGGGATTGAAAAAGAACAGAAGGTACTTCCCATGTGCGATGTCGTACGGGCGGCCATCGACCAGGATGCTGGCGGGCGCTCTGGTACCGCTCTGCCGCACCTCGTTGACGCCGTAGGAGACCAGCGCGAAAACCGCGATTGCGCCGGCGATCACCGCTATGGTGCGCAAACTTCCCGACGGGTGCGACCACCATCCCGCCAGCATCGCCAGCGCCAGCATCGCCAGGTCGCCCAGGAAGAACTGCGGCCCGACGGCGCGCTTCACCCACGGGAAGCAACTGCAATCGGCGCCGCGTAGCGCAGCGTAATGGAGGGAGAAATAGCCCATGAATGCGAGCAGCAGCAGGCCAATAAGAATGGCGCCCCAGCGCCGGAACCGCGGCACGAGAACGAGCACTGCGCCGAGCGTCTCGGCAATTCCGACTACCAGCGCCAACGGCACGCCGAGCGATGAGGGCAGCATGAGTTGGGTGATGCGCTGCGCCCAGGCTTGGGTGTCGAGGATCTTCCACAAACCCGAGGCGAGGAATAGAGCGGCGAGCAGGACTGCGGCGAGCCAGCCAGCCCGGGTTTTCCAAACCGGCAATTCAACGGCGCGCAAGCGGAGACATGCCCTCCCACGGCTGTGCCATACTGACGTGCATGGCATCATTGTAGCCCCTGGGAGATGTGAGGGAGCGGATGCCTGGCCCGCGCTCTACCCAATGTTCGCCCTGATCTGCACGCTCGCGTTCGCCTTGGTCTCCGCCGGGGAACTCGTCGATCACGTCTATACGATTCCGGCCGATGAGTGGCGTTACGTGGATCTCGGAACCGGGCAGCGTCCGGTGCTGGTGGAAGCCGAGTACGAAGTGCGCGCCGGTTCGGATCAAGTCCGGCTGGCGGTGATGCGCCGCCAAGATCTCGAGCATCTGCGCGAGGGACTGGCGCAGAGCGTGGTGGAAGAGACGGAACCCGGCCGTTCCGGCAAGATCGAGTGCGAGGTGCGTCCGCCGGACGATTACGTGGTGGTGGTCGACAATCGAATGGGCGACGCCCGCGCAGCGGTGGTCCGACTGCAGATCCGGCTGGCGTCTCCGCCCGCGCGAGGCATCCCCGAGCGTCTTTCGCCGCAGCGCCGGCTGACCGTGATCCTGGTGAGCTTCGCCGCGTTCTTCGCCATCGTCACCTGGTCGGGGCGAAAGCTGCTGCCTACGGTCAGGCGCTGAAGGCTTCGCGCGCGGCGGCCACCGTCTGCCGGATATCTGCCTCGGTGTGCGCGGCCGAAACAAACGCGGCTTCGAACTGCGACGGCGCCAGGTACACGCCGCGTTGCAGCATGGCTCGGAAGAAGCGGCCGAAACGGATCGTGTCGCTGCGCTTGGCGGACTCGTAATCGGTCACTGGGCTATCCGTGAAGAAGAAGGTGAACATCGAGCCCACCCGATTCACCGTTATGCCAGGCGGCACGGCGGCGCACAACGCGGCGGCGAGCGCTTCGAGTCGATCGTAAATCTCCGGATGCGCTTTCAGGTGGCGCAGCATCGCCAGACCGGCGGCCACCGCCAGCGGATTGCCGGAAAGAGTACCCGCCTGATAGACAGGACCGACCGGCGCGACGTAGTTCATAATGTCCCGTCGTCCGCCATAAGCGCCCACGGGCAAGCCACCGCCGATCACCTTTCCGAGCGTGGTCAGATCGGGCCGAATGCCATAGCGCTGCTGCGCACCACCGAAGGCCACTCGGAAACCGGTCATCACTTCGTCGAAAATCAGCAGCGCGCCATAGCGACTGGTCAGATCGCGAAGCGCTTCCAAGAAACCGTGCGCCGGAGGAACGCAGCCCATGTTGCCCACCACCGGCTCGACGATCACGGCGGCGATGCGCTCGTGGTGCGCGCGAAACGCCTCTTCCACCGTTTCGGCCGAATTGTACGGCAGCGCGATGGTTGAATCCGAGAAGCTCTTGGGCACGCCTGCGGTGTCCGGCAATCCGAGCGTGGCCACCCCGGAGCCGGCTTTCACCAGCAGCGAGTCGACGTGGCCGTGGTAGCAACCTTCGAACTTCACGGTGAGGTCGCGGCCGGTGAAGCCGCGCGCCAGGCGGATGGCGGACATGGTCGCCTCGGTGCCGGAATTCACCAGCCGCACCATTTCGATGGATGGCACGGCGTCGCGGATGATCTCGGCCAGCTCAACCTCGGCTTCGGTCGGCGCGCCGAAGCTGGTGCCGATGGCTAGCGCCCGCTCGATCGCTTCGAGAATCTCGGGATGGCGGTGACCCAGCAGGAGCGGCCCCCAGGAGCCGACGTAATCGATGTAGCGATTGCCGTCCACGTCGATGACGTGCGATCCTTCGCCGCGCGCCAAAAACAGCGGGTTCCCGCCCACGCTGCGGAATGCCCGCACCGGCGAGTTGACGCCGCCCGGAATGAGATCCTGAGCGCGGCGAAAGAGTGCTTCGGATTTGGTATGGTTCATGTCAGTGTGTTAGTGGCGCAGGCGTTCCTGCCGGCAGAGTCGCCATTCGTGGCGACGTTGCCGGACAACCGCGGAGCGTCGCGCATCGAAACCGAAGAAACGTCGAGACGAATCTCGACACGGCAGGCACGACTGCCCGGGCCACGGTGCTTCTCACAACAGGCAACTCGGGCTGCGGCCTGGCACCACGCGCGCCAGGCCGAAACTCATGGCGAGATCGTACAGGCTTCCGTTCAAATTCCCCAGCAATCGCCGCTTGAGATCCGCATACGGCTGCCGCCCGGCGAACAGATCCTGCATGATGACGGAGAAGCGCGGGCTGCGGCGCGTCAACTCGACCATGCGCTGTGTCACCGCGCCGCACAGAATCCGGCCGACGAAGAATCGCTTGGCCAGACGCGAGCCGAATTCCAGGTCGGCCGCGAAATCGTGCCGCAATAGCGCGCGGTAATGCGCTAGCTTAGCGGACAGGTCGCCCACTTCGGCCAGCAGGGCGCGCGCCGCCAGGTCGGCCGAGCGAATCGCATAGTAGAGCCCTTCGCCGGTAAGCGGGTCCACCAAGCCGGCCGAATCGCCCACGGCCATCCATCCGTCGCCGGCTACGCGGTTATCCTGCCAGGAGGCGCTGTCGAGCGAAGGCAGCAGGTGCGAGTAGAACTTCCCGTCCTTGCTCGAAATACCGCGTTCCGCCATGAACCGCTCCAGCCGTTGGCGCAGCGCCGCAGCCGGCTCGCCCTTGCCGCAGATTCCGACCGAAAGGTGGCCGCAGCGCGGAAAGATCCAGATATAACCTTCCAGGCCGGGCAGGAACTGCAAGTCAATCCGCTCCTGATCGCCAGCGACGTAATATCCCAGTGCGGTCATGGTGTCGCGCGGCTTCAACTCGGTGCCCACCTCGCGCAACGGGTTGCGGGCGCCCATTGCCACTATGCAGAAATCGGCGCTGGCGGCGCCGCTCGAAGTATGTAATTGCCAACCCGCGCCCTGCCGCGTCATCTTCAGCACTCGTGCCTTTTCAAGCTGCGCGCCAGCGCGTCCGGCGCGATCGAGGAGCAGCCGGTTCAGATCGAAGCGCGAGTAAATCACCATGGGATCGGTAAGCTTCAGGCTGGCTTTGCCGCCGCGCGGCGCGCTCAGCACAGTCTCGTGCACCAGGCGCTTGGGTGTCGAGTTCTCAATCAGAAACGGATACTGGCTGTAGGCTTTGTAAGTGAGTCCGCCGCCGCATGGTTTTTCCCAAGCCAGCTTCTCATCGAACACAGTTACCCTGAGCCCGGCGGATGCCAACCGCTCTGCGGCGAACGCTCCCGCCGGCCCACCGCCCAGAATTGCGACGCGTTTCATTTTTTCGTCTTGTCGATGGGAGGGAGGTCCTGCGGGGCCGGCATAGCGCCACCACCTCCCGCTCCGTGCGGATTCGCCATGCCTCCCGGCATCATCCCGCCGTGAGGATTCACCGCTCCGCCGGGCATTGCGCCGGCGCCGTGGGGTGTACCGCCGGCTTGCTTGCGTCCTGTCACCACCCACTTGGCGCCCCGCTGCTCAAGCAGGTAGATCATCGACATGCCCGGCACGCCGGGTGCGTTCTTGGTTGTGAAGGAGACGTTGGCCTCGCCGTGATCGCCATTGAAGTTCACGGTCGTGACGTCGATGTTCATCGCGGATACATTCAGCCCGCGCCCGCCAACATAATCGATTACTGCCTGGCGCACAGCGTCCTTATTGGCGTTACTTCTATAACAGCCGGACATGGCCAGCGCCGCTAAAACCAGGGCACATGAAATTCGCACCTTCCGATTATAATCCGCCGCCGCCGGGCAGCGAGGCGCGCCGGCTCAGTCACAAGTTGACGCAGTTTTTGTAATTCTCAGAAAACAGAATGGTTGCAAGCGGGACGCGTGGGTGCGCGGCAGGTCGCCGACACCGGTCCGATGAATAATGTGGGTGAGAGGGGCGTGCATCGCGCGCCCTGACAAACCCCTGGTTTCGGACAGTCACCGTTCACCGCACAATTCAGCCGGTCGCAGCAAATTGGCTGCCAGGATCGTGGTTGCGGTCATGCCAGGGTAGGAGAAACAATGCCGAGAATGTTATGGATGGCCCTGGTGGTTTGGGTTGCCGCAGGCCAGACACAAATAGACCTGAGCACACAAGCAAAAAACGTGCCGATTAAGTCCGGGGCCAACCTGCCCAGTACATGCACGGTTGGGCAGGTCTATTTTCTGACTAATGCGCCGACCGGAACCAACCTATATGGCTGCACGGCGGTGAACACGTGGTCGGCGCAGGGGGGCCAGGCAGGAGGAGGGACGACGTTACAGGGGACGCTCGCGAGCATGCCAGCGGCCTGCACGGTGGGCCAGATCTACTTTGCCGTCGATGCGGCCGCCGGGGCGAACCTATACGGCTGCTCGGCTTCTAACACGTGGACGCCGGAAGGCGGAAGTGAGACGGTGAGCAGCAGTGGTGTGACAGTTGGCTCTCGCCCGATCACCAACTTTCAAACGGGCCCGGGCCTGATATCGGTAATCACGGATACCGGCACAGAAATCAATATTCAGTCGGCCCTGGATACGGCGGTGGTCGCAACACTACCAAGTGAGCAAACGGGTTCTAGCCTGTTGTGCACTCCGGCAAACGGCTCGGCGACCGCCTATAACTGCTCGATGACGCCGACGGCAACGGCGTACACCTTGGGCATGGTGCTGCACTGGATACCGGATATGAACGGAGCGGGTGGGAGCACTACTCTCAACGTGGACACGTTGGGGGCGAGGAGCGTCAAGCAGGCGGACGGTGTTAGCGACCCATCGGCAACGGACATCGTGGCCGGCAGCATGCGGGAGGTCTGGTACGATGGCGTCAAGTTCCGGTTCCTTGACACGGGGTCGGGACAGACTTCGGGCGGTGGGTCGGGGCTGGTGCAGAGCGTATTTGGAAGGACGGGAGCAGTGACGGCTGCAAACGGGGATTACGTTGCGGCGCAGGTTACTAACGCGGCGGCGACGAATTCGAGCAATACGTTCATAGCGGGCACGCAGGATTTTTCGGGAGCGGCGCACACCACGCCGGCAATCGTGGTCGGCGCAGTTGGCAACCTGCCCACGACGTGCGCCGTGGGCGAGTTGGCATTCGTTACGAGCGCGGCGGCCGGGCAGCAGATCTACGAGTGCTCGGCGGCAAACGTGTGGACGCAGCAGAGCGGCGGGGGCGGAAGCGGCGCCGGCGCGGCGGCGCCGGTGTTCAACACATATGCGAACCGCCCGGCCTGCAATGGCGCCGCGACTGGCACATTCTTCTGGGCCTCCGACATATCAAACAAGAAGTGGATTTGTGATGGCGCCACATGGCAGCCTGTGGCATTCGATATGCAGGTGGTCGAGCCGACGGCACTGGCATGGACCGGAACATCGAGTGGGGGTGACACGCCGGCGATTTCCAACGTGGCGGGCGCGGTGCAGTTTTCGGGTGGACATACTGGGGGATCCGAAACCGAAGGGCAGGGTGGAGTGAACCCCAAAACTGAGACAGCGAGTTAAGGGAACAAATACATTGAATGGAGTGAGGAATGGATTTGTCCCGAGCTGTTTACAGTCGCGATCTGAAGATCGCCGCCATGCGCGCAC